>Ga0114931_10003552_pt1 | contig 19708 bp, 16 predicted proteins | sample 2SBtaG_FD_89579 | JGI IMG/M metagenome (GOLD analysis project Ga0114931, IMG submission 89579) | Deep subsurface microbial communities from Kolumbo volcano to uncover new lineages of life (NeLLi) - 2SBTROV14_V59a metaG | ecosystem: Environmental > Aquatic > Marine > Volcanic | place: Kolumbo...
CCCGAAGGGCGTGGGTCGGGCCGTGGCACCGCAACCCAGGAACCGTAAGCTGATGTCAGACATGTGGAGGGGCGCAGGGGTGTCGCGGCCTGATAGGTCGTCTCTCCTCCTCGCCGTGGAACAACCACGACTCGTCGTCGTTCCTACTCTGAGTCTCGCGAGACCCCTGCGTGAGGCCCACCGTACTTCTTCAACAGCCTTCTAGCCGTTGCGCGATCCCTCATGGCGTACCCGGAGGTGGCGGATATCGAGATCAACCCGCTGTTCGTGTACGCGGATCGGGTCGTGCCGGTGGACGCGAGGGTGTTCCTCTCCGCATCGCAGTGACCGGCCCCGCGGAGGCGGCGCGCGGCTCGGGGGGTGGCCCGGCGCGCAAACCCCGGCCGGAGACCACCGCTGTCGCGCGGGCAGAAATCACCTACCTTGGCGCTGCGGCCGCCGCGCTCATCCGGACCGGGAGGCGTGGACCCGGCGGGCACCCTCCGGCACGACGGCGGGACGTCTCGCTTATTACACGAAGGAGGTATCCGATCATGACGCTCCGCAGGATCGCGCTTCTCACCGCGTGGGCATGGCTCGCCGCGCTACCGGGCAGGCCCGTGCGTGCCCAGGAGCACACCGTCCTCATCCGCAACGGCCGGGTGCTGGACGGCAGCGGCAACCCGTGGATCCGGGCGGACGTCCTGCTTCGAGACGACCGCGTGGCTGCGGTGGGGCTTCTCGGAGAGGTCGCCGCCGACGAGGTGATCGACGCCACGGGACTCTACGTCGCGCCGGGCTTCATCGATACGCATTCGCACGCCGCGGTGGGCCTCGCGACCCCGGGGCTGAGTGAGGGGCGTCCGCTCCTGGCCCAGGGTGTGACGACGATCTTCGGGAATCCCGACGGAGGGGGCCCGATCGACCTGGCCCGGCAACGCGCGCAGCTCTTGAAGGACGGCCTCGGCGTCAACGTCGCGCCGTTCATAGGCCACGGTTCGGTACGCCGCGCGGTGATGGGCGCTGAGGATCGTGCGCCGACGGCCGCGGAGCTCGCGCGGATGAAGGAGCTCGTACGCGCCGCGATGGAGGAAGGTGCGTGGGGGATGTCGTCGGGGACGTTCTACGTACCCGGAAGCTACTCGAAGCCCGAGGAGATCCAGGCGCTGGCGAAGGTCGTTGCCGCGTACGGCGGAGCCTACCAGAGCCACATCCGGGACGAGTCGAACTACACGGTCGGCGTCGTCGCGGCGGTCGACGAAGTGATCGACGTGGGACGCGTCGCGGGCATCCCGGCGGTGCTCACGCACGTCAAGACGCTCGGGCCTTTCGTGTGGGGGTACAGCGCCGCCGTCGTACAGCGGGTCGAACGCGCCCGGGCCGAAGGCGTACAGGTCTTCGCGGACCAGTACGCTTACACCGCGTCCGCCACCGGGCTGGGCGCCGCGCTTCTGCCCAGGTGGTCTCAGGCGGGCGGGCGGGACTCGCTGCTGGCGCGGATGGATCGCCCCGAAACCATGGCGCGGATCCGTGCGGCGATGGTCGAGAACCTGGCGCGCAGGGGTGGGGCCGACCGTATCCAGTTCCGCCGCTTCCGACCCGATCCCTCGATCGAGGGGCGGCTCCTCTCCGACTACGCCGGCGAGCTCGGAATCGACCCGATCGACGCCGCGGTCCGACTGCTGAAGCGCGGGAACGTGTCGATCGTGTCGTTCAACATGAGCGATGAAGATGTGGAGCGGTTCATGATTCAGCCGTGGACGATGACCTCATCGGACGGCGACCTGGTGCCGATGAACGTGGGGGTGCCGCACCCGCGTTCGTACGGCGCCTTCGCGCGTAAGATCCGCCTCTACGTCAAGGAGAAGCGGCTCCTGAATCTGGCCGCCGCCGTGCGCTCGATGACGTCACTGCCTGCGGAGGTGTACCGCATGCCCGACCGCGGGATGCTGCGCGCCGGAGCGGCGGCGGATGTCGTGGTGTTCGATCTGGACCGCGTGCGCGACGTGGCGACCTATACGGATCCGCACCATCTGGCCGAGGGCATGGTCCACGTCTTCGTCAACGGGCATGCCGCTCTCCGGGACGGAGCGTTCACCGACGTGCGCTCGGGACGGGTGCTGCGTAGACCGACGCGGGAGTGACCCGGCGGGAGTGATCCGGCGGGGGGGACGGGGCGGGCGCGGTCTCAGGCCGGTTTCTTCCAGGTGAAGCCCGGGGGCGGGCGTTGTCGTCGCGCGCTCCCGCGTCTCGTGCGCTTCCACTCGAAGACGGGCGCCCGGCTCACCGGATTCCAGCGAAAGCCCGACGGGTGAGCGGGCGGGACCCGGGTCGCCGCCACCGGCCGCACTTCGTCGTCGAGGTGCGGCTCACCCCAATGAAAGCCCGAGGGGTGTGCGGGCAGACGTGGAAGCGTGTCCTCCACGTCGAGGTCCGGCGCCCTCCACTCGAAGCCCAGGTTCCGCCCCACCCGATCGGCTCCCCACCGGAATCCCGACTCGTGCGCGGCGGGTCGGCCGGGGCTGCGCTCGGGCCCGGTGCGGCCCGGCCCTTCCCAGGAGCACGCGGGGCACCAACGCCAGATCAGCCAGCGTGACGCGGCGGCGGGCCAGGGTCCGGGCACCACGCCGCGCGTGCGCCTTCCGCACCGGGGGCAGCGGCTCCGCGTCGGAGCCCGCTGGTATGCCGCAGCCGTCCCGACGATGAACGCGGCGACGGCGAATCCGGATAGGATGGGCAGCGTGAGCACGGCAGATCCCACTGAGGCGGGCGTGAAGGTGGCAGTCGTATGAAGCTCTCGGCCCGGGAATGGCGGAAAGCATCCACTTATCCACGCTACGACCCGATCGGACCCCTGTCCAGAGTATTGTGGGTGACCCGCCGCCCCCGCGCGGACGTCCACGCGCTCATGCCGTCGTGCGCAGGTCTCGCACTGAGGTCGGGGAGCCATGGGCATGCGTGGAGTCTGGAGAGCCTCTCCCATGCCCGTCGCGATCCCACGCCTCCGGGTTGGCTCTCCGGAATACCGGCGTGCCGTCCCCGCGGATCGCCGTCCACCGGTCCGTGACGCCGAGGAGCGTCTCCGATGACCCCAGGAAGAGGTATCCGTCGGGGGCGAGGGCGTCGTTCATGCGATCGAGCACCTCGGCCCGGGTTTGGCGGTCGAAGTAGATGAGCACATTGCGGCAGAAGATGACATCGAAGGTGCCGAAGCGGGCGAAGGAGTCCAGCAGGTTGGCTTCTTCGAACCGCACCCTTTTCTTGAGATCGTCCTTCACCTGCCATGACGACCCGATGGGCTTGAAGTGCTCGACGAGCATCCGTATCGGAAGTCCGCGCTGCACCTCGAAGTGGTTGAACACCCCTCGGCGAGCCCGTACGACGACCTCGGTGGAGTAGTCCGTGCCGAGAATCTCGACCTCCCACTCCGGGCTCCGGGGCACGGGGTCGGCCAGCGTCATGGCGATCGAGTACGCCTCCTGCCCCGTGGAACAACCCGCGCTCCAGATCCGCAGGCGCCGCCGGTGGCGTCGGCGCTCGAGGAGGGCCGGTACCACGTGGTCGCGCAGGACATCGAAGGGCTTGCCGTCGCGGAAGAAGAGCGACTCGTTCGTGGTCATCGCCTCGCACACCCGCTTGGCGATGCGCGGGTCGACGCCCGTGCGGAGACGCTGGAGGAGGGCTCCGAGGTCGGCGAACCCCAGCGCCTCGGCCACCGGCGCCAGTCGCTGCTCCACGAGGTATTCCTTTCCGTTGGCGAGCGCGTGTCCGCTATTCTCGGCCAGGACCTTGCGGAGGGCCCGATAGTCGTCACGGGGAATCACCGGCGCGCTCCCACCGTGCGGTCGATGTGCGCGGCGATGCGGTCGACGGGGACGACCTGGCTGGTCAGACCGGCCCGGACGACGGCTCCCGGCATGCCCCACACCACGCTCGTCGCCTCGTCCTGCACGAGGAGCGGAGCGCCCACCTCCGCCAGGGTCCGTGCCCCCTCCAGGCCGTCGTGCCCCATACCGGTGAGGATCACGCCCACGACGGCCGCGCCGTATACCCGGGCGGCGGACCGGAAGAGCGGGTCCGCCGACGGACGGCAGAAGTTGACGGGATCGTCGTCGCTCAAGGCCAGGACGACCTCGCCGCTCCGGCGCTCCAGGAGCAGGTGCCGGTCTCCCGGGGCGACGTAGACGTGTCCGGCGCGGGGTGCCTGTCCGCCCTCGGCCTCGGCGCATGCGCGCCCGGACTCGCGGGCCAGCCGCTCGGCCAGCATGGCGGTGAACATCGCGGGCATGTGCTGTACGATGACAATGGGCAGGGGAAACTCCGCGGGGAGGTTCGCGAGCACCGTGGTCAGCGCCTTCGGCCCCCCGGTGGACGACGCGACCACGACGGCCCGGGGAAGGGGTGCGGGGACGTGTGGCGCTCGCCACCCGGGCACGGGAGCCGGCGGGGCGCCGCCGGAGTCCGTGCGGGCGCCGGGGTCCGCGGCGACACGGGTGTCCGCGTGCGGAGCCAGAGCCCGGATCTTCCGCAGCAGCTCGGCGGCGACGGCTTCCAGGCCGCCACCGGACGCGGCCGATGGCTTGGTCACGTAATCGGCCGCGCCGAGCGACAGCGCGCGGATGGTCACCTCCGCGCCCCTTTGCGTCAGGCTACTTGCCATGATCACACGCACGTGCGGGCGGTCGTGCAGGATATGGGGCAGCGCCGAGATGCCGTCCATCTCCGGCATTTCCACGTCCAGGAGCACGACGTCCACGGGACGACGCGCCAGGATCTCCAGAGCGGTCCTGCCGTTCCGTGCGGCGGCGACCACGCTCATGTCCGACTCGGCATCGACGAGCCGCGCCCACGTTCCCCGGATCGCGGCGGAATCGTCCACCACCATCACACGGATCGGCGACGGCGCTCGCGATCGGGGTGGGGTCATGCCGTGATCCCCACGCCCGAGAGCTTGCCTCCCAGGATGTGCTGATCGAACGGCTTCATGATGAATTCGTCGGCCCCCGAGACGAGAGCCTCTCTGATGGTCGTGAGGGAGTCGTGCGTCGTGCACATGACCACACGCGGCTGGGCCAGATCGGTTCGCCCGCGCAGCATGCGGAGAAAGGAGAGCCCATCCATCTCCGGCATCTCCACGTCGAGCAGGATGACGTCGATGCCCGCGTCCTCCTCACAGTGGCGCATGGCCTCGAGTCCGTTGCCCGCCTCCTTCACCGTGAATCCCATGGACTCGACCATCCCGCGGATGGTCCGCCGGACGCAGGGGGAGTCGTCGACGAGGAGGATGGTCTTCATGTCGCTGCTCCGCGGGGCCGTGTGGTTACGTGTGCGCCTTCCGACTCATGGTGGCGGCGGGATGGGCGATGCGGCCTCCTGAGTATCGACGGCCCGCACGGCAACGTGAGCGCAGTGCACCGCGCCACGCACGGAATTCAAGATGAGGGCGTCGGATTGCCGATACTCGGGGTGGATTCCCCGTGGCTCCCGTGCGGGTGGAGCTTCCGTGGTGCGTGCGTTACCCGGAGAACCGCCTCGGGTCCGCCGCAGGGAGCGATCCGCCGTGCGGTCGGCGGGGCCGCACGGAGCCGTCAATCCCGGATGCCATGTCGCTGGATTCTCCATACCACGCACTGTTCGCTCAGTCGCCGACTCCGGTCCTGATCCTCAATGCCGAGGGTCAGGTGCTGGACCTGAACCGCCAGGCCAGCAGGTCGCTGGCGGTGGAAGCCGACCGTCTGCGGGGCCGTCCCGTACTGGCGAGCGTCATTCCTGAAGACCGTGCCCGGGTAAAGGAGCTGTTCCTCGACGTGCTCGGGGGTGAGGTGCGGGAATGGACGACCCGGTTCAAGCGGGGGGACGGCGTAACCCGTGTGCAGCGCGTGAAGGCCGTACCTCTCGAGGGTGGGTCCGGATGCGAGGGAATCATCATGTTCACCCGGGATCTCACCGAATCCCGGGAAGGGCGTCCGGAAACCTTCCAACTCCAGACGCTCCTCGAGAACCTGCCCGGACAGTTTGTCGTCGTCCTCGATCGAGAGGGGCGGATCCGGTACTCGTCGGGCCTGTCACGGACGCACTTCCGGGACGATGTGGCCACGGTCGATGCGCCCTACCAGGAGCTCTTGGAGGGCGGCGAGGAGAATCTCGAACGATTCAGTGAGATGCTGCTGGCTGTGACGGAGGGAGAGCATTGGGGGGGAACGCACTGGCATCGCAGGGTGGATGGTATGCCCTTCCCTGTGCAGGTCTTCGCATCTCCGTACCTGAACCCCCGCGACGGCCGGGTGATCGGCGCGCTGCTCGCGGGAAGGGACGTGGGTGTGGAATACGACTGGCGTCGTCGCACCGAGCGGGCCGAGCGCATGGCACACATCGGGGGCCTGGTGGTCAGCATCGCGCGCGAGGTTCAGGACGCGCTCGGAAGGATGGAGCGAGAGCTGGACGTGCTGGACAACCGATACGGCAACGGCACAGGGGTAACCGAGCGGGCACGCGCCCGCGTGTTCAGGCTGACCTCGTTCGTCGGCGCGCTGAGGGAGTTTGCGCGGGACGTACGGATCGAGCGAGGCACGGTGTCTCTGGAAGAGGTGGGGCGCGAGGCCGTGGCGCGGATCGAGGCGCGCGCGGCTGCCTCCGCGATCCAGGTGGTCCTCGACTTGCCGGCCGATCTGCCGACGATCCAGGCGGATGCGCGGCACGCCGGGCGTGTCCTGGACGTCCTGCTCGAGAACGCGGTGGAAAGTCTGGAGGCGCGAGACGACGGGGTGAGCGGCGGCAAGATACGGCTCTCGTTCACCGTCGGACCCGAAGGCGTCGTGATCCAAGTTGCCGATACCGGGCCGGGGGTTGACCCGAAGCTCCGCGACCGTCTCTTCCACCCCTTCTTCACGACCAAGTCGGGCCGGGCGGGCCTGGGTCTTTCCGTCGCGCGCGGGCTCGTCGAGGCGCACGGCGGGCGGATGTGGATGGACGCGCACCCCGACGGGATGACTGAATTCTCGGCGGAGTTTCCCTATCGCGCACCCGAGGCCACGCTCCGGTTCCGGCCGGTGCCGCTGGCGTTGACGCGCACGCGTTCGGTTCTCGTCGTCGATGACGAAGAGGCCGTGCGGCAGAGCATTCGCCGGTTCCTCGAGAGGGTCGGCTATGAGGTACGCGAGGCGTGGAGCGGCCGGAGCGCGCTCGCCCAGATCACGGTCGGTAGCCCCCCCGAGCTGGTGATCACGGACCTGCGTATGTCGGACGGAAGTGGCTACTGGTTCCTCGAGCAACTGGCCGAGGACTTTCCCGACCTCCTGCGCAGGACGGTGGTCGTGACCGGAGACACGGAGCACGCGGAGGTCTCACGCCTCAGCCGGGTAACCGGCTGCCCCGTTGTGCGAAAACCCGTGGAGCTCCCGGATCTCCTCGAGCTGCTCGACGAGGTTGCACTCCGCAACTGAACACCGGCGGCCATCAAGTTCCCGGCCCACCCTCCGACACTCCGGACAGGGTGGTGTCGCGCGTGAGCGCTGGTGTGTGAACACGGCGGCCGGAGCGGCGGCTGATGCGAGGTCCGTGCATGGACGATCTCCTGAGGGAATTCCTGGCCGAGTCTGCGGAGAACGTGCTCCGCATCGAGCAGGATATCGTGGAGCTGGAGCAGCGCCCCGAGGACGGGGAGCTCCTCGGCGGGATCTTCCGCGCGATGCATACGATCAAGGGCACGTGCGGCTTCCTCGGGTTGTGCCGTCTCGAGCAGGTCGCGCACGCCGCCGAGAACGTGCTCGGTGGGCTTCGCGAGGGGGCGTTGCGACCCTCGCAGGGCGTCGTGAGCGACGTGTTGGCGGCGGTGGATGCCATCAAGGGCATCCTCGACGGGTTGGAACGGACGCAGAAGGAGCCCGCCGGTGACGATGCTCCCCTGATCGAGCGCCTCGACCGCTGGCTGGGCCACCGCGTCGACGAGGGCCACGGTTCGCTGGACGCGCTGTTCCATGCCGAACGGAGCGTGCACGCAGCTCGAAGAGACGGGACATTCCCGGCGACGGAAGCGGGCTCCTTACCCGCCGCGACGGCTCCCGACGCCGATCGGTCTCTTCCGGATCCGTCCGAGCCGATGCGCCCTGCCGGCCGGGAGAAGGCCGAGAGCACCCTCCGGGTCAACGTGGGCGTGCTGGATAGGATCATGAACCTCGCGGGCGAGTTGGTGCTCGTGCGCAACCGGCTCATGCAGCTGTCCCAGTCGGAGGAGGACTCGGCGTACGCGGCCCCTGTCCAGCAGTTGAATCGGGTGACCACCGACCTCCAGGAGGCGGTGATGAAGACCCGGATGCAGCCGATCGGCAACGCCTGGGGCAAGCTGCCCCGGCTCGTCCGTGATCTGGCGCACGCAGGGGACAAGGAGATCGATCTGGTGATGGTGGGGGCCGACACCGAGCTGGATCGTCAGATCCTGCAGGCGATCCGTGATCCGCTCACGCACATGGTGCGCAACTCCGCGGATCACGGCATCGAGACGCCCGCGGAGCGTGTGGCGGCCGGCAAGCCGGAGCGGGGAGAGGTGGTCCTCGAGGCCTTCCACGAAGGCGGACACATCGTCATCGAGATCCGGGACGACGGCAGGGGGCTCGACGTGGGGGCGATCCGGCGCAAGGCCGTGGAGCGCGGCCTCGTGGGCGGCGAGGAGGCCGGGCAGCTGCCCGATCACCGGGTCTTCGAGTTCATTTTCACGCCCGGTTTCTCGACTGCGCGCAAGGTCACGGCGGTGTCGGGGCGCGGCGTCGGGATGGACGTTGTGCGCCGGAATATCGAACAGATCGGCGGAACCGTGGAGGTCCGCTCGACGCTCGGCCGGGGAACGGTCTTCCGCATCAAGATCCCCCTTACCCTGGCGATCATGTCGGCGTTGATCGTGGGAAGCCGGAGTCAGTCGTTCGCGCTGCCCCAGCTCGGCGTGGTGGAGCTTGTGCGCGTGTCCGGGACGGACGGGGGCATGGTGGAAGATGTGAAGGGGACGCTCTTCCTCCGTCTGCGCGATGAGCTGCTCCCGTTGGTGCGGCTGGACCGTATCCTCCGGCTCGGCTCGGGTGTGGACGAAGGCATCGGGTACGTGGCGGTCTGCCAGGTGGGCGCCTCGCGGTTCGGGCTCATCGTCGACGCCATTCTCGATACGCACGAGATCGTGGTAAAGCCTGTGGGCCGGATGATTCAATCGCAGCGTGTCTACGCGGGTACCACGATTCTGGGGGATGGTAGGGTGGTCATGATTCTGGACGTCCAGGGCATTGCGGATGCCGCCGACGTCCTGACCCGGAGCCAGGAAGCCCGCGCGGCGGTGGTCGGGGACGGGGAAGAGGAGGCCACGGAGCAGGACGTCGCGTTGCTCCTCTTCGACGCCGGGGTGGAGGTTCCGCGGGCGGTTCCGCTCTCGCAGGTATCGCGACTCGAGGAGTTCTCGGCGTCGGAGATCGAATGGGCGGCCGACCGGTGGGTCGTGCAGTATCGAGGCAAGCTGCTCCCGCTCATCCCGGCCTCGGAGGACGTGCGTATGCGGGAGGTCGATCCCCGGCCGGTCGTAGTCCTGTCGGACGGAGTGCATGCGCTGGGTCTGGCCGTGGACCGGATCCGCGACATCGTGCAGCAAGCGGTCACCGTCGAGGCGCACGCGCAGACCCCCGGCCTGATCGGAACGGCGCTGGTCGCGGGCCGCGCCACCGAGTTGGTCGACATCGACTTCCACCTGGCGCAGGCACGGAGCGAAGGGCTCTGGAACCGACAGGCTCCTGCGCCCGGGAGCGACCCATGGCTCGATTCCGGAGGCAGGAATGGACACGGCTCCGGACATCGGGGCAACGACGGGAGGGCGAACGGACGGGGGAAGGGGAACGCCGCCGCGTCTGGTGAGACACGGTTGTGCCCGCGGATTCTGCTCGTGGACGATTCACCCTTCTTCGTGAACATGCTGGCGCCCGTGCTGCGCGCGGAGGGTTTTGACGTGGCAGTGAGCCATGACGGCGCCCAGGCACTCGGCCGGCTCGAGCGGGGCGAGGCGTTCGACGCCCTCGTTACGGACATCAACATGCCGGGAATGGACGGATTCGAGCTCGCGCGGCGTGTACGCGCGGCCGGACGTACGGAGCTGGCGGTGATCGCGCTGACCTCGCGCTACGGAGAGCAGGATCGCCTGAAGGGGGCCGCGCTCGGGTTTGATCGCTACCTGATGAAGTTCGACCGTGGAGAGGTGCTCGCCGTGGTCCGGGAGACGATTGCGGAGAAGACCGGACCCGAGGCGATGGACGAGGTGCCGGCATGAAGGACCGGCGCGGTGGACGCGCGGGCGCTCCGAAGGCAGGGGCATCGTTCCCCGCGGATGAGGTGCCGGCTTCGGCGATGCCGCCGGCGTCCGAGGCGGCCCTGGATTCGGACGCCGCACTCGAATTGCGTGATCACGGCCTTGTCACCTTCCGCCTCGACACGCAGTGGCTCGGCATGCCGGTGGCGCTCGTCCAGGAGGTGCTGAGCCGGCAGGAGATCTCGCGTGTTCCTCTTGCCCCGAGCTACGTGCATGGCTTTCTGAACCTGCGGGGCCGCATCGTGACTGCGGTCGATCTCCGCACGGTGCTCGGGCTCCCGGGGCGCGATCGCGATGACGACCTCATGAACGTGGTTGTGAGCCACGACGGGGAGTTGTTCTCGCTGCTCGTGGACGAGGTGGGCGACGTGATCGAGGTCGCCGACGATCGCGTGGAGCCCACGCCCAAGACGCTGGACGCCCGCTGGCTGCGATGCGGGCGGGGGGTCGTACGACTGCAACGGCGCCTCCTGGTCGTGCTGGACGTCCACGTGATCCTCGGCGTCGACGGGTTCCGGGTGGCCTGACGGCTCGGTGGTGGACGGCACGAACTCATCCCCTCCGCAGGGGCGTGAAAACGGGCATCGCGGCGTCCGGGAAGGCGGGTAAAGTTGGCGGCGGACCCGACGATATTGAAGGAAACGGAGCCCCTCGCGCGTGCGGGCTACGGACGACCGCGCCGCCGCGGGCCCGCTGCTCAAGAGTTCCAGGGAAAGGAGGATGTACTCATGGCAAGGATCGCCAGATGGACTCCGGCGCTCGCAGTGCTGCTGGTGCTGCTCGCGCCGGCTGCCGCGAGCGCTCAGGTCTACCAACCCTCCGACCTGAGTGAGATGCCGAAGATCAAGTCCATGACGCAGGCGCGCAAGATGATCGCCCGGTCGTACCCACGGGCGCTGAAGGACGCCGCCATCGGAGGAAAAGTCCAGGTGCGGTTCGTCGTCAAGCCGGACGGCAAGGTCGATCCGGCCAGCGTGGAGGTGGTCGCGGCGAGCGTGAAGGCACTCGGCGACGCAGCGGTGAAGGCCGTGACCGGCATCAAGTTCGAGCCGGGCAGGAAGGATGGCGCCCCCGTGGCTTCGATGGTGGTGATTCCCATTACGTACGCCGTGTCCTGATGCGCCGATGTCCTCGCGGGTACGCTGCGACGGGAACGCTCGGTTTCCGGACGTCGGCGTCGGAACGATACCGAAGGGAGAGAGATCCGTGCGCGTGATGCATTTCCTCAGGTCGCTCAGGGGCAACCTGCTCGTGTCCGGTGTGGGCATGGCACTCGTCCCGCTCGCGCTCGCCACGCTCGTAGCCCAGCGCTCGACGCGCCGCGCCATGGAGGCGCGGATCGGCGGAGACCGCACCCAGGGCGCCGAGCAGATCGCTGCCGCCGTGGACCGGCTTCTCCTGGACCGGATGATCGAGGTGCGCAACATCGAGTCGAATGCTGAGCTCGTCGGCGGCGCACTCGGCTTCGGCGACGAGGATGCGATTCGTACCGTCCTCTCCGGCCTCGTCGAGGTGGGGCACCTCGCCCGCGCGGCGAGCGTCTACGACAGCACCGGTACGCCAGTCGGATTCGTGGCCCGGGAGACGGCCGCGACGCCGGTCGCGGATGCCCGAAACGAGGAATGGTTCAGGAAGGCCCTCGCGGACGGCGCGCCCACCTATGTCGGCGGAGTTCGGCGCGGCGGCGACGGGGGGCTCGTGGTCAAGATCGCCGGTGCGGTGCGTTCCGTGGCGGGGGAACGGCTGGGCGTCGTGGCGGTGGATCTGGACTGGGACCGTGTGGCCGACGTGGCGTTCCGCCACATCGAGGAGGGATACCGAGCGGAGGGAGACGAATCGCTGCGGATCTACCTCGTGGACTCGGGCGGCTCGGTGATCGGGGCCACCGACGGGCGGGAAGTGCTTCAGATGACCCTCAGTGGAAGCGCGCTCGCCGGGGGCGTGGCCTCCGGGCAGTCCGGCAGCGAGGTCGTCGATCTGTTCGGCAGGCCGGTGCTGGCCGCCTATGCGCCGATGGGCCGGGCCGACGTGCCCGGGTTCGCGTCGTTCATGAACGGCGGCGCGGACGTCGTGATGGTCCAGGACGCCCGAGAGGCGTTCGCCGACGTGGCGAGCCTCCGCAACCTGCTGCTCCTGTTCGCGCTGATCGTGGGCGTAGCGGTTGCGGTCGCCGCGTGGTTCGTGTCGGGAAGGATCGCGATGCCGGTCATTCACGCAGCCGCTGCCGCGGACCGGCTGGCCCTGGGCGACACCGGGTTCGAGATCGAGCGGCTCGCGACCACGATGGAGCGCGATGACGAGCTGGGCACGATGGCCCAGGCACTCGGAACGCTCTCGGACTACATGCGCGAGCTTACCCAGGCGGCGGAAAAGGTCGCCCGCGGCGACATGGACATCCGCCTGGAGCCCAAGAGCGACAAGGACAAGCTTTCCCACGCTTTCCTGACGGTGGCCGAGGTCAACTCCGGCCTGGAGGAGGAACTGATGCGTCTGTCGCAGCACGCACGCGACGGCCACCTGGCCAAACGGGGCCGTGTGGACCTCTTCCAGGGCGCCTACGCAGAGGTCGTCCAGGGCATCAACGAGATGATGGACGAGATCCTGACCCCCATTCAGGAAGGCAACGAGATCATCGCGCGGATCGCTTCAGGAGACTTCACCGTCCAGCCGACCGACCGTTACAAGGGCGATCACGCGGTACTGCACCGCAACCTGCAGGCGACGGTCGAGCACCTGCGCCGCACGCTGGCGCGGATCCGGGAAGCATCCCAGACCGTTTCCTCGTCGTCGACACAGCTCCGTTCGGCCTCCGACGCCGTGGCGGGAGCCGCTGACTCCACTACGGCACAGGCCCAGACCGTGAGCGCCGCATCCGAGCAGGCCAGCTCGAACGTCCAGATGGTGGCGACCGCGGCGGAGGAGATGTCGGCCAGCATCCGTGAGATCGCGTCGCAACTCCAGGAAGAGCGGCGCGTCGCGGAAGAGGCGGCGCACCGCGCGGAAGAGACCGTGGCCGTCATGGACGATCTCGGGATGTCAAGCCAGGAGATCGGCGAGGTCGTGAAGGTCATCACCAGCATCGCGGAGCAGACCAATCTCCTGGCGTTGAACGCCACGATCGAGGCGGCGAGAGCGGGAGAGGCCGGAAAGGGCTTCGCGGTCGTGGCGAACGAGGTGAAGCAGCTCGCCAGCCAGACCGCGAAGGCCACTGAGGAAATCGCCGGCAGGATCCGCGGCGTTCAGGACAGCACCGGCACCGCGGTGGAGCGAATCCGATCGATTGCCGAGGTGATCACGCGGATCAACACGATCTCGACGAGCATCGCGGGCGCGGTCGAGGAGCAGAGCTCCGCCGTGGAGGAGATCGCTCGGAGCGCTTCGGAGGCGAGCCGTGGCACGGAGGACGTAACCCGGAGCATGGGCGAAGTGTCGCAGGCCGCGCTCGGGACCGCGGGGAGCGCGGATCAGGTCAGAGCGGCCGCGGGTCAACTGGCCTCGGTGGCGGGAGAGCTCGAGGAGCTCGTGGGCGCATTCACAGTGTAACCGGGATTCCCGTCCGGGCCGGAGAGGCCGGTCCGCCGTTGGCGGGCCGGCCTTCGTTTTGCGGACTCCCGAAGTGGCGCTGGCGGCGGCATCGCGAGGGTTTCCGACACGGCATCACCGGCGACTACGCCGCGTAGGCTGAAGTGTTAACTTACAAGGCTATGCCTTCGTTGCCTTCAACGCGCCGGCGCGCACCTGCATTCATGGATGTCCGAAACGTCGCCATCATCGCCCACGTCGACCACGGGAAGACCACGCTCGTCGACCAGATGCTCAGGCAGTCCGGAGTCTTCCGCGAGAACCAGCAGGTCGAAGAGCGCGTGATGGACTCCAACCCCCTCGAGCGCGAGCGGGGCATCACGATTCTCTCGAAGAACACTGCGGTGCACTGGGGCGGCGTCAAGGTCAACATCGTCGACACTCCCGGCCACGCGGACTTCGGCGGGGAGGTGGAGCGGATCCTCAGGATGGTGGAGGGCGTGATTCTCCTGGTCGACGCGGCGGAGGGGCCGATGCCCCAGACGCGCTTTGTCACGCGCAAGGCGTTGGAGCTGGGTCTGCTGCCGATCGTCATCGTCAATAAGGTCGATCGCGCGGACGCGCGACCCTCCGCCGTGCATGATGAGGTGCTCGAGCTCTTCATGGATCTGGAGGCGAACGACGCTCAACTCGATGCGCCATTCCTGTATGCTACCGGCCGGGACGGTTGGGCTGTGCGGCGGCTGGATGAAGAACCCGGCGATCTGACGCCGCTCTTCGAGACCATCGTGGAGGCCATCCCGGCTCCCGTGGTCGAGGAAGGGGGGGCATTTCAGATGCTCGTTTCGACGCTCGACTACTCACCGTACGTAGGCCGGATCGGCATCGGACGCATCGAACGGGGCAACGTCGCGGTAGGCGATCCCGTGGTGCTGCTTCCTCTCGGGGAGCCGGGTCCGGTATCCGCCCACGAGGTCCGGCCGGCGAAGGTCGTGAAGCTGTACGGCTTCGACGGCCTCCACCGCGTGGACGTGCAGGAGGCGCACGCCGGCGACATCGTCGCGGTCGCGGGAATCGAGGGCGTCGAGATCGGCACCACGCTGAGCCATCCGGAACACCGGGAGCGCCTGCGCGGCATCGCCGTCGAGGAGCCCACGCTGTCGGTGGACTTCACGGTGAACAACTCACCATTTGCCGGCCAGGTGGGCAGGTTCGTTACCACCCGGCAGTTGCGCGACCGCCTGCTTCACGAGCTCGAGCGCAACGTGGCGCTGCGGGTCGACGAGACGGAGCAGCCGGATACGCTGACCGTGAGTGGGCGCGGCGAGCTGCACCTATCGATCCTCATGGAGACGATGCGCCGCGAAGGCTACGAGTTCCAGGTCTCCCGACCGAGGGTCATCCGGCGCACGGGCCCGGACGGCCAGCGCCTCGAGCCATACGAGGAAGTCGTGGCCGAGGTGCCAGATGAGATGGTGGGTGTCGTCATCGAGAGGCTCGGACCCAGGAAGGGCGAGCTGCGGGATATGAAGCCGATGGGTACCGGGAGCACCCGGCTCCGCTTCCGTGTGCCGGCGCGTGGACTCTTCGGCTACCGCTCGGAGTTTCTCACCGACACACGCGGCGAGGGCGTTCTGCACCACAACTTCCTGGAGTACGGTCGCTGGGCCGGCCCGATCGTGGGACGGAAGCGGGGTGTGCTCGTCGCGGACCGTAAGGGCGTCGCCGTCGGATTCGCCCTCTTCAACCTCCAGGAGCGCGCCACGATGTTCGTGCGACCGGGAGACGAGGTCTACCAGGGCATGATTGTCGGGGAGCACGTGCGTCCGGGAGACATGGACGTGAACCCCTGCAAGGGAAAGAAGCTCACGAACATGCGTACAACCGCGAGCGACGAGAACATCAAGCTGGAGCCGCCCCGTCGCATCACCCTGGAGTTGGCGCTGGAGTTCATCCAGGACGATGAGCTGATCGAGGTGACGCCGGCGGCGATCCGGCTCAGGAAGCGTATCCTGGACCCGAACCACAGGAAGAAAGCCGCGCGAGCGGCGGCGAAGTAGCCCCCGCGGCGAGTGGGTCCCACGGCTTCGCCTCGTTCTCCGAGGCCTCCGAGCGGTTCAGCGGTACGGGGTACCGGAGGCCGTAAGGCGAGTCCTGGATCACCACCTGCCTGCCTTCACGCCGGGCCAGATCGAGCGCCACCGGTCCCTGAAGATTGACGGTGGCGTCCTCTCCGGGTTTCCTCGGGAGCGTGATGATCGACAGGATCACGAGTTGCGAGGCGTCTTCGGGTGCGAGATCTCGCAGCTCATGCGGTCCGAGCTCCACCGCGTATCCCTCGACGAACTCGAAGGGGTCCAGAAGCAGAAAGGTCAGCGCCTCGAAGTCCACCGACTGGAGCCAGAAGAAGCCGTCGCGCTCGGCTGGCACGAGCGCGAATCCGTGCGCCTCCGGAAAGCCGAAGACACCCTCGCGGAAGGTGAACACCTGCTCTGCAGGTATCGAGAGGGCCCCGAGGAGCTTCGAGTTCACGATGACGTCCTGCGTATTCGACTCCATTCGAGCGGCCGCCGCGTTCATCTGAGGTAGTCGGTGAGCGTCAGGTCGAGGATCCGCGAGTTGGCCAGCATGGCGGCCTGCAGGGTGTTTTGACGGCTTACCAGCTCGGTCACGGCCGCAGACAGATCCGCATCCGAGAGCTTCGACCGGAACGTCTGAAGGTTGACCCCGAGCGACTCGATGTTGGACATGCCGATGTCGAGCTGGTTCATACGGGCGCCGAGGTCACCGATCTTTTCCTGCACCGCGTCGAACGCCGCGTCGAGCCGCGTGAGCGCCGACTGAACGGCGGTCGTATCGTCGGCTCCGAGCGCGGTGGATAGCGCCGTGAGCGAGTCGACGACGTCGCTGTCGACGAAGATCTCCTGGGCGCTGTGGTTGGTCTCCACGAACTGCCCCGCGCCCACCTCGATCGGGAAGGAACCCGACGGTGGTTTGGCCGGATCGAGCGCGCCGCCTCCATACGGAGCCGAATCGGCGTACTGCCCGCCGAAGAGGTATCTGCCGGCGAGCTGCGTATCGGCCAGATCCTTGACGAAGTCGATAAGCCGGTCGACCTCGGCCTGGCTGGTCTTTCGGGTCTCGGCGGACGCCGTGTCATCGGCCTGCGAGATGGCCAACTCCTTCGCGCGAATCAACGCGTTCGAGAGCTGATCGAGCACCGAGTCCTCGACGTTGAGCCGGGCCTGCCCGCTCTCCAGGTTCTTGCGGTACTGGTCGAGTGCCCTGAGTCCGCTGTCGGACTGCATGATGCCCGCAGCCGCCACCGGGTCGTCGGAGGGGCGGCTGACCTTCGTGCCGGTGCTGGCTTCCCGCCGGGCGGCGTCCAGGGCCTGCATCTGGCGCTGGAAGCCGGCCGCGGCCTCTCTGGCCAGCATTCCGTTGGTGATTCTCAAGCGCACACCTTCGGTGTGGGTTGCCTCCGGGCCGGGGGTCCGTTGATGGGCGGTCCCGGCAGGGATACGATTACGAGTATCGGAAGCCCAGAACCTGATCTTGAATCCGCCGGTCCGGGAGGCCATGGCCACGATCCTCTGCGTAGACGACGAGGCATCCTCGGTTCTCATTCTGGAGGATACGCTGCAGCGCGCCGGGCACCGCACGGTCGGCGTTCACAACGTGCAGGCCGCGCTGAACGTGCTGTCCCGGGGTGGCGTGGACCTGGTCATCTCCGACTACCGGATGCCGGGCGCCACGGGCCTCGAGTTCCTCGGCGAGATGGATCGGGCCGGGCTGGACGTGCCGTTGATCATGGTCACCGGGTATGGCTCGATCGAGCATGCGGTGGCGTCGATCAAGGCCGGTGCCATCGACTACATCACGAAGCCGGTGCGGCCCGCCCAGTTGGAGCTGGCGGTGGAGCAGGCGCTCGAGTTCGCGCGGCTCAAGCGCGAAAACGCGCAGCTCCGCGAGGAGGTCACCCAGATCCGCTCGGCCCGCGAGATCATCGGTGAGAGCGAATCGCTGCACAGAATCCTCGAGACCGTCAAGGTCGTGGCTCCCACGCGCGCCGCCATCCTGCTCCAGGGCGAATCAGGCACGGGCAAGGAGCTGCTCGCGCGCACGATCCACAGCTTCAGCGACCGCCGCGAAGCCCCATTCGTGTCCATCAACTCCGCGGCGTTACCGGAGAGCCTCGTCGAGAGCACGCTCTTCGGGCACGAGAAGGGAGCCTTTACCGGTGCGGTCAAGCAGGTCAAGGGAGCTTTTGAGCGAGCCGACGGCGGCACGCTGCTCCTCGATGAGATCTCCGAGATGCGGCTGGATCTGCAGGCGAAGTTGCTGCGTGTCCTGCAGGAGCAGGAGTTCGACCGTGTCGGCGGCACGCAGGCGATCAAGGTCGATGTGCGGATTATCGCCACCACGAACAGGGATCTGGCCGAGTGTGTAAGGGACGGCTGCTTCCGTGAGGACCTGTACTACAGGCTGAGCGTCGTGCCCATCCTCGTGCCCTCGCTGCGCGATCGCCTGGAAGACATCCCGCTCCTGGTCCAGCATTTCGTGCAGCGGACGAGCGCGGAAGTGGGCCGCGACATCAGGGCGATCGATCCGGACACGATCGAGATGCTCCAGGCGTACTCGTGGCCGGGCAACGTGCGCGAGCTGGCGCATGCCGTCGAGCGCGCCGTCATCCTCTCGACGGAGGAGACCCTGACGCCCGCGGCGTTCGACCGGGGCCGTTTCGGTCTGGCTCCGTCCCATCTGCATGAAGGGGGGCCGGGGGTCGGGTCGACGAAGACCTCCGGGGTTGGCGTGGACACGCTGAACCTCGCCGAGATCGAGGAGGTGCTGATCCGCCGCGCCCTCGAGGAAACCGGGAATAACCGCACGCGCGCGGCCGAGCTGCTGGGGATCAGCGTGCGGACCCTCCGCAACAAGCTGAACCGGCCGTCGTAGGAGCCTGTCCGGACCACACGGAGAGGCTTCCGACCCACCCACCACCACCGCCGGCCACCCCACCACCCGGCAGAAACGTCCTGATTCACCTAGGAAGATCCTGCCGGACGCGGGGTCGCAGAGCCGGCGACCCGCCCGGTGGCTCGCCCCATCACGCCGGTGCGCGGCGGGAGTCCCGGATGCCGTAACAGATTGTACAACATAATCTTGCGTGGATATCCCGGCATGTTTGTGTCCTCTCTTCCACCGGTGGGCGCACGTTCTCTGGCTGTGGAACGGCCCTTGCCATGCAGAGGCGTCGACGACATTCGCAGTACGCTCAGACGGAGTTCGAGATGCTCACCAGACTCATCGGAAGCGGGAGCACGGTCGCCCGGTTGAAGGAGGGGCTCGACACCTCTTCGAGGAACGTCCGTGGCATTGCCCATCGAGTCGCCAACGCCGGTACCCCCGACTTCGCCGGGGCGCTGGAAGGCGCCCAGGCCACCGGCGACGGTACGGTGGATCTGGAACGGGAGATGGTGGCGCTCGCGGATGAGCAGCTCCGCTACGAGACCGCCACGAATCTGCTGCAGAAGGTCTACCAGCAGATTCGCTCGAGCATCCGCGAGCGGTAGGATGAGTGACGGCAGCGTCCAGATCGGTCTTCGCCGGCCGATGCGCTCGCTGGAGATCGCCGCGAGCGGTCTCTCGGCGCAGCGCACGCGGATGGACACGATTGCGATGAATATCGCGAACGCGGAGTCCATCGGTGCGGACGGGGCTCCCTACCGGCGCAGAGTCGTGCGCCTGGAGCCGGTGCCGTTCCGGCCGCTCCTCGAGGGCGGCCCCGCGGAGCCGGTGGACGCGGGAGACGAGGGGGCCGGCGGCGTGCGCGTGGCCGGCATCGAGGAAGACCCCTCGGAGGGTCAACTGATC
>Ga0114931_10003553_pt1 | contig 19703 bp, 13 predicted proteins | sample 2SBtaG_FD_89579 | JGI IMG/M metagenome (GOLD analysis project Ga0114931, IMG submission 89579) | Deep subsurface microbial communities from Kolumbo volcano to uncover new lineages of life (NeLLi) - 2SBTROV14_V59a metaG | ecosystem: Environmental > Aquatic > Marine > Volcanic | place: Kolumbo...
ATAATGAGGTGCTGCGCCTGGTGAGCCTGATCGGGGAAGACGAAATGATCCGCTACACGATGCTCTCGGACGACGTGCGCGCGGCAGTGCGCGGCGATCGCGAAGGCGGGCTACTGGCGGCGAGCGTGGAACTGTTCGAGCGGCAGTTCATCCTTTCGGCGCTCGACCGCAACGACTGGAACCGCCTGCGCACGGCCGACGAGATCGGCATCCCCCGCACCACGCTCCTGACCAAGATGAAGCGCCTTCATATTGCCGTGCAGCGGTAGCTCTCCGGAGAATCCCCACACAGTTGAGCCCGCACCGCGGGTTCGTCGATCGGATGGCCGTCGGGTAATCCCGACAACGCCCCACGCGCGTGGTGGTGACTGCTGCCGAAATGTAAGGCGATACCCTGGCGTGGATACGGCGAGAGGCTCTCCCCCACGTTTTCTTTTTCGACTATTTCTGCAATTTCCGGTGAGCGATCAGCGTCGTTTCCCCCAAACGTGTCGAAATCTCGCCACCCTGCGTTTTTGCATTCCGGTGGCTAACGACAACCATATCCTCTGGTTAGACATTCGCCTCTCCTTCCGTGGTGTAACGCGGCTACGTCCCCGTGCCGGATGCGCGATGTCCCAGGCCCACTAACTTCATAGACTACCCTCTGTTAGAGACAATGCCCGTGGCGGCATGGCCCTTGCCATATGGGTGACTGTAGTTGTGGGAGCGACCGCGTTCGGCGAATAGCACCCCACCGAGGTTGTGAACCGAAGTCCCGGAGCCGGAAACCCGGGTGTTTGGCCGAGCCATGGAGCGACATGGATCGAGCCCGGATTCGAAGGAGTTGACGAGAGCACGTGCGAGGATCGTAACACCGAAAAGAGAGGTGGCGGATGGGCACAGCTTCCAGGGTTCTGGGCCACAGCCCTTCGATCGACGAGGAGAATCGGTCCGGTGTCGATCACGGGGCGGTAACGCGAGACCGCAAGCAGCGGTCGCCCACCAACGGCGATCGATCATTCCTCGAAACCGCAAAGCTACTTGTGGCGCGTGGGGCCGCCCACGCCAGACTCGGCCGAAACTCGAACGCACTCGACGATTTTCTGGCCGCTCGAACGCTGTACGGATTGACGGGGCAGCAATCTGAACAATCCCGCGCGTGTAGACAGTCCGCACAGATCTTGTGCAATCAGTATCGGTACGACGAGGCGATCGTACTGCTCGAAGAGAGCCTGTCGTGCGCGCGTGGAAGCGGCCATCCGCATGAAATCGCCGACAGACTCCTGGCGCTCTCCCGCGCAAACTTCACGGCGGGATGTTTCGACGAAGCACGCCGGTGTGCAACGGAAGCGTTCGACCTGGTCGGCGGCGAATGTGGGGACCGGGCATGTCGAAGTTTGACTGTGCTGGGTGAGCTGGCGCGTCTCCGGGGCGAGTTTTCGCAGAGCCGCCGGCAGTTCATGCGGGTGTACTCGATTGCGTTGACGAACAAGCTGGCACGGTGGGAGTACGAAGCCCTGCTGGAACTGACCGACGTCAGCCGGGAAACCGGCAAGCACGAAGAAGCGATGCGGTTTCTTTCCCGCGCGCGCGCCACTTCAGAAGGCCTTGACGCGGGGTGTGATGTGACCGTGGGGTTGCTGCGCCGCGAAGGAGAACTTCTCCTGCAGTTCGGGGACCCCCGCAAAGCGCGAGAACTTCTTCTGCACGCGGAAACGCTGGTCACGGACGGCGGACAGGCGAGAGAGCGGGGCCGGATCAAACGATGTCTCGGGTTGTGTTCTTTGCGCCTGGGCGATCGCGCCGCTTCTCTCAAACACTTTCACGCGTCTCTGGATATTTTTCGGCCTATGAAACTCAAGATGGAGATCGCGCTCGGAAACTTCTATCTGCTGCAATCGACGATTGACGAGAGCGCGAGCACTGACGAGAAGTACAACGATATTGCCGGACAGTCCTCACGATATGGAGCAGAGGCCATCTATCTGTTCCATCAGTTGGGGCTGTTTGCATGGGAAGACCGCGCTCGATCGCTCGCAGAGAGCATCGTGCGCCGCAAGGTACTGCTTCTGCCGCGTCCTGAACAGCGCCCATCGCGAACTGCCGGTGCCGAGATCGTTGCGGTGTCAGCGGCCATGCAGGCTGTACTGCGGCACGCCGACAATTGTGCGGTTCTTTCCGACCCGGTTCTCATCGCTGGTGAAACGGGCACAGGCAAGGAGCTGATTGCTCGCCGTCTCCACGAGATGGGGCCCCGCAAGGGGGCGCCGTTCGTTGTAGTGAACTGTGCGGCCATTCCCCCGGACCTCTTTGAACGTGAATTCTTTGGAAACAAACGAGGTGCATATACCGGGGCAGCGGCATCGTGCGGCGGTTTCGTACAGCAGGCGCGTGGCGGGACGCTCTTTCTTGACGAAGTCGGTGAAATGCCTCTCCTGCTGCAGCCAAAACTGCTCCGCCTCATCGAGTACCAGACCTACTGCCGCCTTGGTGATCCCAAAGAGAGGCGGGCCGACGTGCGGCTGGTTGCGGCGACGAACGCACCATTGCAGCAGCTTGTGGACGAGGGAACGTTCCGGGCGGATTTCTATTTTCGATTGCGATTGCTCGATATCGAAATTGCGCCGCTTCGTGAGCGCAAAGAAGATATCGTGCCGCTGCTCGAGTTGTTCCTGAGCCGGATTACGGGCCGAGCAGCGCGCGTGCAGGACTACCTGACACCCGAGGCGATCGAGGTTATTCTGCGACGCCCTCTCAAGGGCAATGCGCGGGAGCTGATGCACATGGCGAGAAAGCTTCTGCTGCAGCGGCAATTGTCGGCTGTGGCCGGTCACTCGCCGGACCCGGGCGCACTGGAACAAGAAGAATACGAGCCGAAAGGACGCCGACCGAAGCCTGATGTGCTCGAATTGCAAAGAGTTCTTGAACGGTACGATGGCAACAAAGCGAAGATGGCGCGCCACTACGGGGTTGCGAGGTCCACGCTGTATCGCTGGCTGGCCGGATCGGTGCCCCGGGTAGCTGACGGCGTGTGAGGTCTGCGTGCAAGGCGAGCAAGATGAGAGGCGTATCATGAGATGTGTTACCGTATCGATAAGTGACGGAAAGGAAGACCACAAACGAAGTTTTGCCATTGAAGATATTACAGTGGTGTGCCGGCATACGGAGTGTCCCGACCCCGTCTTCGACCCCAACGACCGCCGCAACGAACACCACGTCCTGGTTCGAGTTCGAGCCTTCTCGTGCAATTATCGTGATCTCGCCATGGCCTACTATCTTCTGAAGTCGGGCGAGAATGGTGTACGATCGCCTTTCGGATCGGAGTTTTCGGGAGAAGTCGTGGCGATTGGTCTCGGCGTGAAGACTTTGACCCCTGGCGATATCGTAACCGGGGACTACAGTTATCCGAGTCCTCGTAGCATCCAAGGTGTGGACACGATGGATGTGCTTCCGGGGGTCCCCACCAACAAAGCGTCATGCCAGTTGGCCGTGTTTCACGAAGCCAAACTCTGCAAGGTGCCAACCGGCGTACGGGTTGAGACCGCTGCGGCATTCGCATTGAACGCGCAGACAGTATACGCTATGGTGAGGCGTCTCTCGTTGTCACCAGATGATTCAGTGCTGGTAACCGCGGGACGATCAAACGTCGCCCTCTTCGCAATGCAACTGTTGTCTCTGATGAAGATCAGAACGGTCACGGTGACCACGTCTCCTTCGTCTGTGCCGAAGCTCCAGGAGATGGGACACGCACAAGTGGTCCTGGTCGAAAGGCCGGTCGACAATTTGCTTTCCTACCCCGTGTTGAGGAGGATCGTGCGAGATACGAATGGTTTCGCCGGCGTGGTTGATCCGCTCAGTGACGTGTACCTGTTACCGGTTCTCGATCTGATGCGTGCGGGAGGACGCTACATTACGTGTGGTGCGGCGTGCCAGCTTCCGCGGGTGCGGGAAAATCATCCGGAAGTATCCGGGGGAATGACGAGGTTGCACGACCGCATATTGTCGAAGAATATAAGCGTGATGGGAAACTGTATCGGTGAATCTGAGGATATCGACCGCGCAATGGCAGACTTGAGCGAGGGCTCGATGGGTGTCTTGGTCGACTCAACGCACGAGCAGGGCGGCGAAATGGATTTCTTCGAGCGAACATTCTTCGATACCGATCGCTTTGGGAAAGTTATTTACAAGTTTGACTGACATGGACACATCGGCAGGGAAACCCGGCCGACTGGGGAAGAGTTGGGCTTCAATGTCATCGCGTTCGAAATCTATATGCTCTCCTGCTACCTGGCCAACAAGGAGCCTGCGGATGATGTGTGCCCGGGGGGCGCGATTGATTGCCTTGATCCAATGTGGAACACGCAGACGGTGCGCCGGTTGTTTCTCTACATCGCATAAACCGGAACGACAAGTACTCCGTTGCAACTGGCGGGATTCGATCCGAAACTCAACTGGGATGGCTGGTCGAAGGCAGTAGCCTTTATGTATAGAGCCATAGAGAGTGATTCCGCTCTCGTACGCGACTACATGAACGCGCACAAACGCTTTGGGCCCGATATCTACGATCGGATCAACCGTCGCGAGGTCCGCAGAAATTCGCCGCTGGGCAAGGAATTTGAGGCATTCCACGCCAGTCTCGCGGAGAAAATCGAACGGATACGCCGCCAACACACAGACACGACAGCGTCAGACCAACGCGATTTACTTTTTGGCGCGCAACTCGCTCGAAACATCGCTGTGTTGCCACGCTATTGCGGGGAGCGGTGGCCGTTTGCGGCAGTGTCCTTGCGTGACAGTCTGATGGCCGAGAATCTCATGCACTTGATCGATCGGCAGTATCCCGGAGAGAAGGTCGTCATCTGGGCCCACAATATTCACATCGGCCGATCATGGTCGGACGCGAAGCTGTCGGACATCCACACGCAGGAGTTTGCGTGGGCCACGAATCGTCTGGATCGCGCTACGCGGATGATGGGTGAATACCTGGACGAACGTTACGGCGACGCCGAATATGCAATCGGCCTGTACATGGCATCGGGCTCCTACGAAACGATTAAAGGCGAGAAGCTTCGGGTTCGCCCGCCTCGCCGTGACAGCGTCGAATACTTGTTGCGCGATCCACAAACAGCCGCCGTGTATCTGGACCTGACCAGGACGACCGACGGTTCCGGCTACGACTGGAAGCGCGCATCGTCGAGGGGCCAGGTTGGTTCGAACTGGTATTCTATAGTTCCCGGGGACCAATTCGACGGTCTGATCGTGGTATCCAGGGCGACGATCCCCCTGCAGTAGCTGAATCGAATTACCAAGGGGGGCTGCACGACCCGGCCACCGTTGGCACGACACCGACCCCGGTGACGTGGAACGCATACGCGTGTCACCACAGGATACGACGTACGAACTGTAGTGGCTGCCGCGTTCGTATCGTGTCCGCCGGGAACTTCTGCCGGCTAATAACACCCGCACGAAATATTCTACGAGGGCGTACACACGACGCAGTGCGAGACGCCGCAGGTGCCCCCACAGGATACCTGACAGGTATTGTCACAGGAAACGCAGGTGGCGAAGTGAGTACACGCGTCGCTCGCACGCGTGATCTTTGTCTCTACCTCCGTGAGCACGTATGTGAGATAGTGAAGTGGTAATGGTTTCTTTGTCCAGAGTAAGCTTTCGTTTCTTCATCTTGTGAGCTCCTTTTCAATCCGACCTATATCACGATACCCTCAACGGCACCCGCGACTGGATATCCCGGCCTTGCGCCGTTCCCCGTTCCCCCACGTCAAATGGGCCGTGCCGTTCGCCGGTTGGTAGTTTGCATGCGCCATGCCGGTGACCCGAGGTGCCCGCGAGACACTTCGGACTGTGATGGCAATTGGTGACGCTGATTGCAGTTGGAGATTGCGCGTGTGAAACCGCGTTTTGCCGGAAAGAGTTCGGCCCACTCTCAACAACGCACGCGCAACATTTTCTGCTACACATCTGTCGCCCGAAATATGTAACGCTACAATTCCCCAGGGAAACACGACAGAGGAGGTGCGGCGAAACACGGGTGGGCTACTGTCAGGCGGTTCGGCACGGAGCCTGCGAGATACGGGAGTGCGTGGCCCGGATGTACACAGGGCACAGGAACCATCGCGACTACACGGGGTTGCGTTGTCGAACCTGGATTTCCTGTAAGTTCGTTTTCTAGGGAAGGATTCCGGAGGTGGAAATGAGCCGCCTACACAAAATTCTGGACAGGCTCTTCGCCACGCGCACCCGTCGAGTGCGCAGGTCACACAACGGATATCCACGCTCACCGGGCACGTATCTGTGGGGCATTGCTGACTGGCGAACGGGTTGTTTTCATACGTGCCCGCACCTACTACGGGAAGGGCGAAGGCACCCGAACGCCGGGCGCATGGTCCCGGATGCTCGCAGGACGCAGGACGTATCTCGACTACGCGGAACCTTCTACGTCTGCCCCGGTTTGTTTGGGAGTTCGTGCCCGGGGCGCGAATGTGAACGGAGTGACGAAACGCCCGTAAAGATTCGAAGTAGCCCAAAATGCGGTAATGATTATTCCCGCCCCGAGGTCCATCAGGTCGCGTATGGGCGCTAATCGCCCGCGCATAATGAGCTCTCCCGCATTATATGCGCACACCGTGATGAAAACCAGGAGCAGGTAACTTGCCAGCCAGCGGATGAATCCCCGCGCAAGGTTCTGGAAGACGCGCTTTCGGTGTGGCGTATCCGGTTGACGGTCCGACTCGCGTGGTGTCATGGTTACTCCTCAGGTTTGTTGGTTCGTGGGCAGGGGAAACACGCTCGGTCACTGGAATTCTTCGCCACTGGATCCTAGGCTCATCCCGTTCTCCGAACCGCCTGTCGTTGTGCCACGACCGAGCACGAGGTGGCACCCCATCCTGACAGAAGGGAGCAGGCCGCCGATACCGAGGACCCTCCAGGGGCGCAGGCTCCTAATCCGCTTTGGCTTTCCGGGACTTCCGCTTTCGGCCCCTCACAGAAAACGGCGAAACCAACAGCCCGGTGGGTGGCGGTGCGGTTGCCCAAAGCGCGGTGAAGAGAATGGCGAGGAGCAATGTGCCGCGGTTCTTCTCGGGAAGAAGCTCTTGATATCGGACGAGTTCGATGAGCATTAGTATGCCAATCGTGAGGACACACAGCAGCAAATAGCTTGCGAGCCAGCGAAGAAACCGCTTGCCGACATTCTCAGCGCCCGCTACCGCAGGGGGTATCGAGTCGTCGAAATGGTCTTCCGACATCAAACCGCCCCCAATCAGCGTCCTGTGTTCAGACAGCCTTTGTTACGCGCACCCGCCGATCGCACAGGTCACACAACTGACATCCATGCTCACCTGGCATGTGTCCGTGGGGCATCCCTGGCTCGGGCAGGGATTCGAAGCGCACCCTTGTGAGTGGCATTCTCGTATGGACCCGTACCAGCGGGTAAACTCCCATCCGGAGATCAGCGAGAGTATACCGCCCACAACTTTCGGGCACAGCTTTTCCGACACGCCTACCAGGCTTTCCAGAATGGCACCCCCCGTGCCTCCTTCGTCCCCATCCACCCGCGAAAATCCTACGGTAACGGTTTCCTTGTCAAGCACCAACTTACGCTTCTTCATCTCGTTGCCTCCTTAAGTTGCGTTCAGTGTGGTTAACGCATGTCCGAGGGCGCCGGCGAGCCGGCGTTTGTGTTGCCGCGAGGCCGCAATGCGCTCGCAGAGGGTTGGCCGGCTTAGCAATCGCGGCCGCCATACGGCGCGGGCGTTTCGTCGCTGATGCTCCCGTATAGTGCATGCCCCGTGCCCACGATCCGGCCGGACGGCGCAACAGCCTCGTGTCGTGCGCGAAACGACGGTGACCACTACAGTTGGAAAGCACGTTCGTGTGAGTTTGTTTCGCAGGTTGGGGCGCCGTCCGCATGAGACTGCGTACGCGCTACACATAGCGCTACACATAGCGCTACACATCTGTAGCGCAACATGTGTAGCGCTACAATCGCCTGCGTAAACGCGAACGAAGGCATCTCGTGACATAAGAAGCGGTTGCCATCGGTTGGCTCCGTTCGGTATACGGCTTGCGATATCCCGAGGTATGTAACGCAGAACACTTACGTCGCAAGGAGCCGTGCGAAGGTGAACTGGATACGCCACATCCTGCGATTCCCCCTGCGGAAGCATCGCCCGGAAAAACCCAGACCCGTGCTTCAGCTTGGCCCGGTCGACTGCGGTCCGGCCAACCTGCGCGCCCTTTGTCTTTCAAGCGGCGTGCACGTGGACAACGCGACCATTCGCACCCGATGCGGGATGACGCAGGCAGGTTCGAGTCTTTCGGGTCTTTGCGAGGCGGCGAAATCACTCGGGTTCGACGCGCAGATGCGTCAGCTCGACCTGTACGATCTGCGGGATCACGCCGACTGCTACCTTCCCGCGATCGTCGTCCTGAAAACAACGGGCAACCTGCTTCACTTTGTCACCGTCCACGCATTCAAGAAAAACCGTGTTGTTGTCATGGATCCGGCCGTCGGGATGACAACGCTGGATATCGAACACCTCAGAATACGCATGCATCGGACAACGATTCCGTTTAAGTGGGATGCACTGCAGGAAGAAGAGGCCAGCCAGGAGAATCGCGACGAACTGTTCCGTCAACTCGTCAATCGCGGGGTGTCCGAGAGTGATGGGGTCCGCTGGCTGAACAATCACAGCTTGTTCTACATAGACGACTGTGTGAAATACGTCGACATGCTCGAAGCAAAGCGCGCCATTCGAGCGCTTGATTCCCCGCGTGAGATCTTGCATCGGCTGCTCGAGGATCAGTCGTATGTGCTGCCGGCAGGCTTTGGCACGACGATTCTCAGCGAACCAGAACAGAACACGAGCGCAGTTACCGGCACCGTCGTGCTCGTGGTAAAGGGCTCCCCCGTGAATATCGCACCGGGCGCGATCCCTGCTGGTCCGCGTCGACGGCTCTTCGAATTGATATGGCGCTACCGGTCGCACTGGGCGCCGTTTTCGGTTCTGGACGTGCTTGGCTCTGCCGTGGGTCTTTCGCTTACGATGCTCGGCGGAATGGTGATCGCGAGCCTCGACGTAAAGTGGCCGCCGTTGCTCACGGTGCTTGTGGCCGGCGCGCTGGCGCAGCTCTACATTTCGTACCTCGGTTTCGTAAGTGCTCGCGGCACACCCCGGTTGATTCAGGCGATAACGCTGCGGCTCAAGTCCGGGTTGCTGCTCAAGTTGCACCGCGTTCCCGACTGGTTTCTGCACGACCGGGCGCCGGGCGAACTGCTCACCCGAGTGGGCGAGACGGTCGCTTTACCGGCATTCATCCTGGCGTGGGGCACAACAAGCGCAAGCGCGTCTCTCACCCTGGCGGGCGCGATTGTTCTCCTTTCCGGGGGTTTCTGGCCGTTTCTTCTGATCAGCGCCGGCGGGATGTTGCTGGCGACCCTTGTAAACGAGATCTTCGCGCGACGACTGGCCCGGCTCTCCCGGGATGTTCTCGAAGCGAATGTTCACTACAACTCGAAGTTCGTCGAAGCGCTTCGCGGATTGCGGGCGTTGCGGCTGGTTGATGCGCACGACGCGGTATTTTTTGAGATGGACGAACTTGCGTCATGCCTGGTGCGCGTGCAATACCGGCAGCAGGACTGGCTCTTGCTGCAGAGCGCGATTTCCGGCGTGCTGGGTACTGCGACCACACTGGCGCTGACGGTCGCAGCGTTCATGGCTCTCCAGTCCGGGGCAGTAACTCCGGCGATCGTCGTTACGTCATTTTCCTTAATCGGCCTGGCGCGAAATTCACTGAATCGCCTGTTGTCGCTTCGACAGGGCGTGGAAGGCGCCGGCATTATTCTCGACCGCTACGAGGAGTTCATCGATGCACCGGAATGTGCGGTCGGGGGCAATAATACCCCTCGCACGGAAAGCAGCGATTCTCTGAAATCCCGCGTAACGGACGGAATCGTGCTGCGCGACGTGAGTGTCGTTTACGGGCGCCGACGCGTCCTCTCCAATGTGTGCCTGCACCTGGAACCCGGACGGCACGTCTGCATGTTGGGTCCGAGCGGTGCGGGCAAAACCACGCTGCTGGAAGTGCTCGCTGGAATCTTGTCCCCGGCCAGCGGCAAGGTTAGCAACCACGCTACTTCATCCGGTGTCGGATGCCAGCGGGGAGGTACCATCCTGGTGGAGCAGGAACCTGTCCTTTTCGACGACTCGCTCCGCGCCAACATTCTCGTCGGCGAACAGGATCCCGGGGGTGGGGCACTACTGTCCGCGTGTGAGGCCGCTGGACTGTCCGACTTTGTATTCGCCCATCCTGACGGGTTCGATCGTCGCATCGGGGGCAGGGCAGCGCGACTTTCCGGTGGGGAAGCTCGTCGCGTGTGTCTCGCGCGGGCCCTTGTACGGCAGCCGCGGGTGCTGCTTCTCGACGAGAGTCTCGGTGCCCTCGACTGGCTGCTGCGCTGTGACATTCTGGAACGACTCCGGCGCGACCGCCCGGACCTTACAATCGTTATCTCTACCCACGATCCGACCGATGCGTTCTTGTGCGACGAGGTGATTCTTGTGGATCGCGGCGAAGTTGTCGAAACAGGGGAGGTTCGGGATCTGCTGGCAAACGAAGGCTCGGCGTTTGTCCGGATGCTTGGAGAGAGGGAGAAGGTGGCATGAGCGACCGGTTGTGGTTCGATTGTTCCGATAGCACCCTGCCAGGACAGATTCTCGCGGCACTCGGTATTGGCCACGATGGGAATCGGGAAACGAACATCGGCCGCAACAACACGCAGTTCGTGCCGAAGCCGACGCTCGCCGATTTGCGCCAGCTTCTTCGATGTCACGGCTGGGTGATGGATGTTCGGCCCGCATCGCCCGTGACCGCATCCGTATCGAGCGGTCGGGCCGGCGTGCGGTTGCTGGTGGCGGGGAATCGGGTGTTGCTGATCACTCAAACGGGCCGGCAGTGGCACGGGATCGATCCCGGTCGGAAGGGCTGGAAGCGACCGGCGTCGGAGGTTCTTCTGCACTTGGACCGGTCTGCGATGGACCGGTATGGCGAACAAAGGGCGCAAGCGTGGCAAGATCTGGCAGTCGGGCGCGACAGAATCGCGGCTGTGGAAAAAAAGCTGGGCCTGGACCGGGCCTCGGCGCTCGGAACATGGCTGCGTGCGATGCACGAAGCCGTCGGGAATCCCGACGCCACGGTGAAATTCGCTTTACGTGAGCCCGACGTGCTTCCGCTGGAACTGCCGGCACTTGAAGACGAATCGCAACCGTGGATCGAGGTGAGGTTCATTGAGCAAGTGAAGCTCACGACAGAGCGGTCGGCACGGCAAGCACTGGATCAGCTGGCGCGCAGCGAGTGGCGCCTGCTGTTTCTGCTGTTCACTTTGACCATCGTATCCGTACCGCTGGGCTATGGCCTTTCTTTGCTCACTGTGTTTCTTGTCGACAACGCAAGGACGGCGTTTGGCTTGCCGTGGGTCGTGTTTGGCATCCTGTGCGCGGTTTTGCTGCTCAACAATGCCCTGGGCTTGGTTCGTGGATTCGGTGTTGTACGACTGGCAGCACGCTTTCGCCTTCGGGTGATGAATGCGTACCTCTTTCGTGTCCTGTCCGCCCGCGTACGCAATCTTCAAACGTTTGGCGATGGGGATCTCTTCACGCGCCTGGCCGACTTGTTTGTGCTTCAGTCGCTGGTCCTGAATAGTGGGGTGCCGGCTCTCCTTACGCTGGCGACCCTGGGGGGCGGGTTGATCTATCTCGGTACGACAGCGCCGGTTTTGTTTGTTCCCCTCGCCATCGCTTTCGCGACCGTGTCGCTGTTTGTCGCCGTCTACGCTCGGCGCATCCGAAGCATTCGGCGACTGGAACTCAGTAGTCTCAGCCGGCTTCGGGATCGTCTTCTGGAGCGACTGGAGGGTCGCCGCGTGCTTCGGCATTTCGACCCGATGGGGCGATGGTTTTCGCGAGTAGATTCTTCCCTTGCACAGGTCAGCGAGAATGCACGGCGTGGCGCATCGCTCGGCGCTGAGTTGACCCTGCTCACGGTCATTGTCGGTGCGGTTTTTCTGGGGAGTTCGACCTTCATTGTTGCGCGGCAGTTCCAGAGCGGTGACGCATCCCTGGGTGGGCTGATGGTTGTGATCGGTCTGTCCGCCGGTGTATTTCACATGATGATGGGCCTGGTGGGCCTGGTTCCTGCCGTGGTTGCCGCAGAGCCTTCTTTCCAGCGCGTTCGCGAGGTTATCAAAGAAACCCCACCTGAGCCCTTTGCATCGAGTCGTTCACAACGCTCTCGGGGTCCCGCCGCATTGGCCGTCGATCAGCTTTCCTTTTCCTGGCGGACGGGGACAGAAGTGTTGCGGCAAATAACGTTCCATGTGTCCCCGGGTGAGTGGGTGGCGATCGTCGGCGCCAGCGGGTCCGGCAAGTCGACTATCGCCAGTGTTCTCGGAGGCTTGTTGGAACCGACGAGTGGGGCGCTGGTTCTGGACGGAGTTCCGCTTGCCACGTATGCCCCGACAGTGCTGCGCAGGCGTGTCGCTGTCCTGACGCAGGAAACGTTTCTCTTCGATCGAACCATTCGCGACAACGTCACACTGGGAAGGGCTGACGTGACCGACGCGCACGTACGGAAGGCCGTCGAAATGGCCGGTCTTGCGCGCTTCATCCGTTCGCGGTCGAGGGGCCTCGATCACGTTGTGGGCGAAGACGGGGCCCTTTTATCCGTTGGTGAAAAATGTCGAATCGCCCTCGCGCGCGCCCTCGTTCGCGACCCTGGATTGATCGTGATGGATGAAGTTCTCAGTCGTCTCGACGGTACGACGGCGCGCGATATAGTCGGCCGTTTACGGGAGTGCCGCGTTAGCGTTCTGATGATGACGCACGACCTTCTGCGCACTCGCGATTGCAATAACGTCCTTGTCCTGCGCGACGGCTGCATAACGGAAAGCGGCACGTTTGCAGAGTTGACGCGATCGAACGGCGCGTTTGCCCGTTTCTTTGAGGTCAAGAACGGCTACTACAGCCCGCTAACTCCCGGGGAAGCATAATGAACAGCCCTCTTTCACCCGACTGGGTTCCGGATCGAAAGATTCTTGCCGAAACGTCGGACTGGGTAACCGGCCGGGAGCCGTGGCCGCTGCGCGTGGCGCCGCTGGCCGGTCTCGTTCTGCTTGCAGCGCTTGTGTATTGGACGCTCGTCGAACAGGTCGACGCCCCCGTAGCGATTGCGGTGTCCGTAATGGCCGAGGAATCTGCCTCTCCGGGAATGAAGTTGCTGTTGACGAGTCCTTATCAGGCCGGGGTGACGCCGATCGGCCGATACGCGGCCGTGCTTCGGCTGCAGAACAACGAGTCGGGGAAGGTGCTCAGGGTGCGAGGGTGGGTGAACGTGGTGATGCCGGAAAAGCGCAGCGACACCGTTCTGCTGGAGTTTGCTGCGCCGGACCGGCCCGCTGGGGGCTATCGCGGCGGGGGATTGCTCTTCGTCATGGCCCAACGCGTGTCCCTGTCCGACGTGTTGATGCGAATGGTTAAACGATGAGGTGGACACGATGAATCGCGGCACAAACGAGCGCGGCGTTTTCGAGGCGGACAACTACTTTATGCTTCGTGCGCCACTCCTGCCCTGTGAGGCGTTTCGAAGGCTGGGTGTGGGGCTGTCCGCAGCGCGGCTGTGGCGAAACGGTGCCGATGAGCAGGACATTCGTTGTGCTTTCGTCGAGGATAACGAACGGGTCCGAGAGCGGCTTCGGCTGGTCACGGACGATGCGATCGTCCGCGAGGCGTTGACGGTTTCATCCGGCGGGCTGGCGAAGCGTCTGGATCGCTGGCTTGTGGATCCGCTTGGACAACGCGGCGCGGCGGCAGAGCGCGCCGTAATGAAGTACGTAACACGGGGAGCGACGAGATGCACACCCTATGGGCTTTTGGCAGGCGTAGCTCTGGGAGAATTCAGCGGGTGCAAACGGGCGCTGGTACTGGGTGCTGCCGCCGAACACCGGCGCCATGTTCGCGCGGACGCCCGGATACTTCTTGCTGTGGCAGCGCTTGTCGCGCGGGATAGACAAGCGCGTGAACACTATGTGTTTACGCGGAACAGCACGTTGTATCGGATAGGAAATCGCCTTCGCTACTACGAATCGCCAGGCCATCCGTTCGGGGGCGATCTGCGCCTGGTGTCGATCGCTGCGGGCGAGGTTGTCGAGCGAATTCTGGAAGTTGCTGCGGAGGAGGCAACGTGGGGCACGTTGATCAACGAAATTCGCAGGAATGATGCGACGTTGACGGTAGACGATGCCTCCGGCTTTCTCCATGAACTCGTCGATGCGCAGGTGCTCATCCCCAACGTGTACCCGTCACCACATGGCGCGGAGATGCTTGCAGGGCTGCGCAACAAGCTCCGCAATCTGCCGTGTGACGCGGAAATTACGGCGCTCGTCGACACGCTCGCTACGCGGGCGGAGCAGCTCGGCGACCTGCCCCTCGGTGAGGGCGCCGGGCTTCTCGACAAAACCGGTCTGGAGGTGCACTCCTTTCTCCGGGCTCGCGCGAACGACCTGCGCGCCGATGACCCCAAGTCGGGCGGCGAAGTGGATGTTGTCGGTGACGAGTCGACGAACATCGGCCCTTGTTTCCAGATTGACATGAAGTTATCTGCAGAAAAATTGTGCATTCCGGCGGCAGAGTTCGATCCCGTTGTCGATGCACTGGACAGCCTGTACCGTATCAATGCCCAGGATCCTCCCGGGTTCATGCGGGGATTTGCAGACGCATTCCGGAGACGTTATGACGATCGAGAGGTGCCGTTGTGTGAGGTGCTGGACCCGGACCACGGAATCCGCTTTGGCCCCCAGGGGATGACGCAGGGCGAGCCGTCTCCGTTGCTTCGCGTGCCGGCCGGGCAGGGTGCGGCAGCGCCAGCTACGGTCGGAGTGTCCAGGGTTGACGCGTGGCGTGCCGGACTGCTGCTCGCAGCGGCCGAACGCAACGAAGATGAAATTGCGATCATGGCCGATGACATCCGACGGCAGTTTCCCACATCTGTCGCAGCCCCACCGGAATCGATGACGGTAATAGCCGCCTTGCACCAGCGAGTATGTGGCGAGGCGGACTCACAACGATGGAGTATTGTAAGTTGTTGGGGAAGCCATGCGCTTGCGGTGATGGGACGGTTCGCTCACGTAGTCGGAGCCGCGCTCAAGGAGCGTTTGATCGACAGCGCCGCGCGAGAGCAGAAACTGGCGCACACATTGCTGGCAGATGTCAGCTATCTGCCACCTGCCAATCTCGGCAACGTCTGCCAGCAGCCCGTGTTCCGCCGGCATACAATTTCCTATCGGTGCCCGCCGTCAACACACGACGAACACGTAATTCCGCTCGAGGATCTCGTTGTGTCTGTGTCGGGCGATGTTGTGCTCCTTCGTTCGAAGCGACTGGGAGTGGTGGTCACCCCGAGGGTTGATCACGCGCTGAATGCCGCGCACCCTACCAGCCCGGCCGTGTTCAGTTTTCTGAGTGCCTTGCAGTATCAGGGGCGACAGGCGCAAATCAACTGGACCTGGGGACAGTTTCGCGATCTGCCGCGGCTGCCCCGTGTTGTCATCGACAACGTCATTGTGTCGCCGCGAATATGGAATCTGACGTTGGATGATGTGAAAGCGCTCACAGGGAAGGTTCACAAGCAGAGTTTTCAGGAGTGGGGATGCGAGGGGTTCATTCGCGTCCAGAAGTGGCGAGCGGGCAACGGTGTTCCTCGACATGTTGCGGTAGGAACGATGGCGGACTATTTGACGATTGATTTAGACAACCCGCTATCCGTAGATCTCTTTTTGCGGCAGATTCGCTCTCAGCGTATGGTTCGCGAAAGCTATTGTGGCGAACGTGCCGAATCGGTGACAAGCGAGGCGGGGCACCACGTTAGCGAGTTCGTTGTGCCTATCTGGAGCAAACGAGCGAAGGAATCGTCCCGCGTCGAACCTCCGGAGTTCCGTGGTGGGATGAATCCCGTGGGCGGAGCTGTTCCTGTTGCCGTTCCTTCGCTACGGCTGCATGACGGCGTGCTGTACGCAAAGATCTACGGCGGAGAAAGCGTTCTCGACAAACTTCTACGGAGCACCCTCGGCGAAACCGCCTTCTTACTCGACCAGTCCGATGCCGTGCGGTGCTGGTTTTTCGTTCGCTACGCCGATCCGGATCCGCACGTGCGATTGCGGGTTTTCGGCGATCCGGAGTTTCTGGCCGGCCATGCGCTACCGTCCCTCGAGCGGACATGCGGTACAGCCGACGGAATCTGGCGACTCGTGTTTGACGCGTATCATCCAGAGATCGATCGCTACGGGGGAGCGATTGGCATGGCACTCGCGGAAGAGTTCTTTCATCTCGACAGTCGCGCCACACTTCGAATGATGATGCTCTGCGCGAATGGGAACGTTCCTGTTGATGGTGCTGTGCCGACGGGCGGCGTTTCGGGGCGCTGGTTTCTTGCCGCTGTATCCGCAGACCGGTTGCTCCGCGATTTTCGTCTCGATCTGAACGCGAGGTGTCGTTTTACGAAAACGTACGGAGACGTGCTGGCGGAGCCGTTCCGGTTTGCGACTACACATAGAAAACATGTCGGCAGGCTCTATCGAACCGTTCGCCATGTTCTTGATGAAGGCCTGGCGGACGATGCGCCCCTGTCGTCTCTGCTGTCACCGGGCGTGGAACGTGTTTTCGGGCGCAGGGCATTGCGCATACGGTCCTGGCTTGAGCGTATGGATGGTGCTCACAGGGCCGATGCGCTGACCAGATCCTGGCAAGATATGATGCCCAGTTTTTTTCACATGCATTGCAATCGGATATTTGTGTCCCAGCAGCGCAGGCAGGAGGCTGTACTTGTGCAGTTGCTCCACAAATACTACACGTCTCATGTGAAGCGAAACAAATCGAGTACACACCCCCGAAATAAGAAGGCGGTCGCGAAATGACCACAACATACCAACCCCTGCAGGCAACCGGTTTGTGCGCGGATCGTGTTGAGGAAATATGGTCTGCGTTGCTCAGCATCAAGAAGGATACGGACGCCAGACACTCCGGGAGCGCATCGGCACATACCCCGCCGGGGGAACTCATCGGTGGGGCGTTGCTCAATCGCTACTTGTATGCGATTTGCCCCGACCCGGCGGTTGAAGCGTCTGCCGAGCGATATGTCGATCGCGCTCTGGCGGCGGTGCACCGCCTGCCGCTGCTCGGACTGTACGGTGGGGTTCTTGGCGTGGCGTGGCTTCTTGCGCACATGGCACGGTTAGACGGTGAACTGGCCGACCTCAGCGACATCGACGATATTTTGTTGGCACAATTGAAAGCCCCATGGTCCGATTTCTACGATTTGGTTTTCGGCTTGACGGGTGTCGGGTTCTACGCGCTCGAGCGCATGCCGCATACCGCAGGGAAAGAGATTCTCGGTATGGTTATCGATCGCCTTGCGGAGATGTCCCGCGTAGCGGACAGCAAGCGTGTCTGGCACACATCGCCCGAAGCGGTGCCGCCATTGCGCAGGCGCGACCATCCGAAGGGCTACCACGATCTTGGTGTCGCCCACGGTGCTTCCGGCGTCGTCCGGCTGCTGGCTGAAGCGGTCAATGTCGGTGTGCGATCCGATTTTGCGCGAAGTATGCTCGACGAAGCCGTGCCCTTCGTTCTGTCTCATCTGAAGCAGGCTGGAAACCGCTGGGTGCTTCCCGCGTATGCTGAAGACGGCGCACGTACGGCTTCCAGACTCGCGTGGTGCTACAACGAACTGGGAGCAATGACGGCAGTGCTCGCGGCCGGACGTGCGTGTGGCCGGGAGGGATGGTGCGACCGGGCGGAGGGTGTGATGCGATCGAGCTTCGGACTCCCCGTCGAAACATCGGGCTGCCGGGACGCATCGCTGTGCCACGGATCGGCAGGAGTGGCGCATATATTTCAACTGGTGGGGCGAGAGTTGGGCGATGGGGCGTTTGATCGAGAAGCAAGGCGATGGATCAACATTGTCCTCGCTATGAGGCGTTCACACGAGGGTGTTGGGGAATTCCTCTACTTCGAGGTGGATGCGAAAACAAATACATCCGGACTGGTCCCCAATTATTCGTTCCTCGAGGGTGGTCCCGGGGTTGGGCTGGCTCTTCTGTCAGCCGCGTGGCAGGTGGAGCCGGGGTGGAATCGGTTGCTTGCCCTGTCCTGATCCGATTGCGAAAGGATGCCAGCATGTTTAGACGCCTGATTGGTCCAACAATTCTCCTGGCCGTGTTGCTGTCAATGGTCTCCAGCGGCGTGGCGGAACCCCCTGCAGGGACGGAGCCGACGATAGTCAAAGAGAACGGCGTAACATACGTTCGCAACGGTGCTACACCCGTGCACGGTATCGAAACCATGGAACTCAAAGAGGCGTGGCGCATCGGTGACGACGACGCCGACGATTCCGTGATACTTGGCCTGCCCGCAAAAGTGCTGATCGGCTCTGATGGCAACCTGTACTTGCTCGACATTCGCTCGGTCGATGTGAAGGTCTTTAGCCCCGACGGACGCTATCTCGGTTCCATCGGACGAGAGGGGGAAGGCCCGGGAGAATTCGAGAACGCGAGCGAGATGCTCTTTCTCGATGATACGACGCTGGGCGTTGCGCAGATGTACCCGCCGAAAATCGTGGGTGTCCATCTCGATGGCACAGAGGCGGGTTTTATTCGCCCGCTTCAGCAGAATACGGATGAACCGGATCAAGGGATTGTCCTGTCACGGTTGCAACAGGGCGGTGACAATCTTGTGCTTGCGGGGATCGCGGTGTCGTTTAATGCCGAGAAGGGGCGCATGACTCGTACATATTTTGTGCGCGCGTACGATCGTCAGGGGCATCCCGGTGTGGAGTACGTTTCTCGTCGTGTCGGCTGGACGCTCGAACAAGACATGAAGCTTCGGGAGGATGATTTTCACTCTCCCGGCGATATGATGTCCGTGGACTCGGGGGGGCGGGTATACGTTGTGGAGAATCCAGACCGGTATGCGATCAGCGTGTACGATCCAGGCGGAGCCCTGGTCCGGGTTATCGAACGTGAGTACAAGTCGTGGAAGCGCAACGTGATGGCAACATCGATCGCGAGGAATGTTCTCGCGTCCGAGGCGCGCAGCTTTCCACAACCCAACACGATGGAGTTGCGCGAGAACGAGTCGGACATTGTGAATATGCGATGTGCTGCCGATGGAACGCTCTGGGTGCAAACGAGTCGAGCGCTGTTTTTCGGAGGCCGGCACTTCGGCGGTTTCGACAGTTTTACGCGATGGGACGTGTTTTCACGGGAAGGGGTATTTCTGAAGCAAGTCCAGGTAAATGTTCCGGGGCGCCCGGTGTTGGACTACATGCTGGTTACCGACCACGGTTACGTAGTGGTTATTCGTAATTTTCTCGATGGGGCGTTGACGATGATGGGAGTGGGGGGAGTGGTGAACGTAGGCCGCGACCAGGAAAACCTCCAGGTTATTTGCTACAAGGTCAAGTCGTGACCGGTTTTCTGTCGAACACGGAATGATGGTCGTCCCCTTGCCCCCCGACCAAATTCCTTCCACATCCGGTGTCGAAATATCGACACCCCGTCGAGGGCAAAATGTGCCGACGGGTCGGGTTTCCCGTACTCCCCGAGGGCGAGAGTGTTTTCTAACCGGTTGATATTTGGCGAGTTGAAATTGTCG
>Ga0114931_10003554_pt1 | contig 19698 bp, 22 predicted proteins | sample 2SBtaG_FD_89579 | JGI IMG/M metagenome (GOLD analysis project Ga0114931, IMG submission 89579) | Deep subsurface microbial communities from Kolumbo volcano to uncover new lineages of life (NeLLi) - 2SBTROV14_V59a metaG | ecosystem: Environmental > Aquatic > Marine > Volcanic | place: Kolumbo...
TCCGCCGGCCGGCCGAGCGGCACCGTGAGCATGCCATGGAGGACGTACCCGTGTCGCCTCAAGCCGCGGGTCTCTGCACCGTCGTCGTCGGATGCCAGTGGGGCGACGAGGGCAAGGGAAAGATCGTGGATGTCCTGGCCGAAGGCGTGGACATCGTCGCCCGCTATCAGGGGGGAGCCAACGCCGGACACACCGTCCATGTGGGGGATGAGGAGTTCATCCTCCATCAGATTCCGTCGGGCATCCTCCACGCCGGCAAGCGCTGTCTGCTGGGCAACGGCGTCGTGCTCGACGTGCGTCAATTCTTCTCGGAGTACGACGCGCTGGCGGAGCGGGGTGTGGATCTGGGCGGGCGCGTCGGGGTCAGCCGCAGGGCGCATCTCCTGCTCCCGTACCATCGGCTGCTCGACCGCGCCGCCGAGGACTCGGCGGCGGTCAGGATCGGCACCACCGGGCGGGGCATCGGGCCGGCGTACGAGGACAAGGCGGGTCGCCGGGGGATCCGCGTGGCGGACCTCGGCAACCCCGAGCGGCTGCAGAAGCGCGTAGCGGCCGCGATGGAGCGCGTGTGCGCGCGGCTCGAGGAGCTGGGGCAGGCCGCCGGCGAGGATCTCGAGCGGCAGATGCACGAGGAGCTGGCGCTCGGCGAGCGGCTGCTGGAGATCGCGACGGCGGTGGGGCCCGAGATCACCTCGGCGCTCAAGGCCGGTAAGCGCGTGCTGATGGAGGGGGCCCAGGGGACGGCGCTCGACCTCGACCACGGCACCTACCCGTTCGTGACCTCGTCGAACACGACGGCGGCGGCCGCCGCGACCGGAACCGGGATCGGGCCGACGTGGATCGACTCGGTGATCGGCGTGGTCAAGGCGTACACCACCCGCGTGGGCGAAGGGCCGCTTCCGACCGAGTTCGAGCCGGAGATGGACCGGCATATGAGGGAGCTGGGCGGGGAATTCGGCGCGACGACCGGCCGGCCGAGGCGCTGCGGGTGGTTCGACGGCGTGCAGGCCCGCTTCGCCGCGCAGGTCAACGGGCTGACCGGACTCGCCGTGACGAAGCTCGACGTGCTCGACACGCTGCCCGAGATCCGCATCGCCACGGCGTACCGGATGCCCGATGGCGGCCTGCTCGAGGAGTTTCCGGCCGACACGTGGTCGCTCGGTGACGTCGAGCCGGTCTACGAAACGCATCCGGGGTGGCGGACGCCGACGGGCGAAGTGCGCCAGATGGAGGATCTGCCGCGCAACGCCCGCGCCTACCTGGAACGCATCGAAGAGGTGACCGAGGCGCCGGTGGTCTGGGTGTCGGTGGGTACGCGCCGCACCCAGATCGTGCACGTCTGACGGACCGCGCCATGTTCGACGAACTCAGCCTCAAGCTCGACGCCGCCCTCGCCAAGCTCCGCCAGCGCGGCGTCCTGACGGAGCCGATGATCCGCGAGGGGCTGCGCGAGGTGCGCCGCGTGCTCCTCGAGGCGGACGTCAATTTCCGGGTGACCAAGGAGTTCCTGCAGCGGGTCCAGGAGCGCGCCACCGGCGAGGAGGTCGTCCGCTCGGTCCAGCCGGGGCAGCAGATCGTCAAGATCGTGCACGACGAGCTGGCCCACCTGCTGGGAGACGGACGCCCGACCCTCGCGTAGTCCTCAGCGCCGCCCACCGTGATCCTCATCGTCGGGCTGCAGGGCTCGGGCAAGACCACGACGGCCGCCAAGCTGGCGAGGCGGCTCGCCCGGGAAGGCCGCAGGCCGATGCTGGCCGCGTGCGACCTGCAACGCCCCGCCGCCATCGAACAGCTTCAGACGCTGGGCCGGCGGATCGACGTGCCGGTCGCCTCCGGGGAGTTCGGTGGAGATCCGGTGGCGACCGCGCGCGAGGCGGTCGAGGGAGCGCGGCGCGACGGGCGCACCGTCCTCATCGTCGATACCGCGGGGCGGCTCCAGATCGACGAGCCGCTCATGGACGAGCTGGGCCGGGTCCGTGACGCGGTCGAGCCGCGTGAGATCCTCCTGGTGGCCGACGCCATGACCGGCCAGGAAGCCGTGAAGATCGCCGAGGGCTTCGACGAGGCGCTCGGCATCACCGGCGTGGTCCTCACCAAGATGGACGGCGACGCCCGCGGCGGCGCGGCGCTCTCGATCCGGGGCGTGACCGGCAAGCCCATCAAGTTCGTCGGCGTGGGCGAGGGACTCGACGACCTCGACACCGCCGACCCCCAGCGCCTGGCCGGCCGGATCCTCCAGATGGGCGATGTCGTGGGCCTGGTCGAGCGTGCCCAGCGCGCGATCGACGAAGACGAGCAGCGCAAGCTGCAGGAGAAAGTGCTCGGAAAAGGGCGCTTCACGCTGGAAGACTTCCTCGTGGCCATGCGGCAGGTCCAGAAGATGGGGCCGCTCGAGCAGCTTCTGAAGCTCATCCCGGGTGCGGGCCGGCTCAAGATCCCGGCCGCGAACATGGACCCCAGGCGCATGAAGCACGTCGAGGCGATCATCCTCTCGATGACGCCTGAGGAGCGGCGGCGCCCCGAGATCCTCAACGGCTCGCGGCGGGCGCGCATCTCCCGCGGCAGCGGACGCCCGGTGTCCGAGATCAACCGTCTGCTGAAGCAGTTCAAGGAGATGCAGAAGTTCATGAAGCAGATGAAGGGGATGCCGTTCGGGCTGTAGCCGTTCTTGGGGAGGTGGCGCGGCGGGGGGGCGTCACCCGGTGCGGGAGCGCTCGGCGTCGGGGTTACCGGGCGTCTTCTTACTTCTTTTCGCTTGCCTCGCTCTGCCGCTACTCGCGGCAGACACCCGCCCCGGGCGACGCCCCCCCACCGCGCCCGACGGCCGGAGCGGGAGTCGCCCTTGCGGGCATCTCCTGGAGGGGGCCGGGGAGCGCGGACACCGCGCCGCACGAACCGCCGACCGGTGGGTAGCGCCGGCACCGCTGCAGCACCCGACCGCAGCACACGCCCCCCGTCCGTGATATGATGTCCGCCATGTCGATCCCGATCCTGATCCCGTGGCTGACGAGCGTGCTGCTCGCGCCCCCGTCCCGCGCCCTCCAGGCCCTCCCGGACTCGATCGCCGAGGGGCTCGCGCGCGCCGACTCCATCGTGGCCGCGTGGGTGGACGCCAAGCGGGTGCCCGGTGCGGTACTGCGCGTCTCGCGCGACGGGCGCGTCGTCCTCGATCGGGCGTACGGGTGGGCGTGGCTCTACGACTACGGTGGCGGCCAGTACGGGGCGTGGCGGAAGGACGGTGCATCGTTGCTGAAACGCAGGGCGCGGCCGGTGCCGATGACGCCCGGCACGGTCTTCGACCTCGCATCCGTGACCAAGGTCATGGCCACCACGTTCGCCGTGATGCTGCTGGTCGACGACGGCGCGCTCGACCTCGACGCGCCGGTGCGCACCTATCTGCCGGATTTCCGCGGGGGAGGCAAGGACGAAATCACCCTGCGCCACCTCCTGACGCACCGCGCGGGGCTCGTGCAGTGGCAGCCCGTCTACTACCACGCTGCCGACGCCCGGGCGGCGTACGCGTTCGTCCGGGATCTTCCGCTGGGGTGGAAGGTCGGCGAAGGCCGCCATTACTCGGATCTCGGCTTCATGCTCCTGGGGTGGATCGTGGAGCGCGTGGCCGGCGAGCCGCTGGACACGTTTCTGCGGGCACGTCTGTACGGCCCGCTCGGGCTCGCGCACACGGGCTTCCGGCGCAGGGAGGGAGAAGGGCCCCCTCCGGCGTCCGCCCCGGGCGCCTACGGGGCGACGTCGCACGGCAACCCCTACGAGTACCGCATGGTCCACGACTCGACGTTCGGCTACCGTTACGCGGGCGATCCTGATGCGTGGGACGGCTGGCGGCGCCGCACGCTCGTGGGCGAGGTCAATGACGGCAACGCGTACCACGCGTTCCGCGGCGTCGCGGGCCACGCCGGCCTCTTCTCGACGGCGCGGGAGCTTGACGTCCTGCTGCGTCTCCTCCTGAATCGGGGGGAACTCGGCGGCCACCGATACCTGAGCGCCGGCGTCGTCGACGCGTTCCTCACCCCGCAGCTCGAGGGCCAGGCGCTCGGCTGGCAGGTCCCCTCCTACGCGCCCCCCGGGAGCTTCAGCCACACGGGCTTCACCGGCACCTTTGTCCTCGGCGTGCCGTCGCAGCGCCTCTCGGTCGTGCTGCTGACGAATCGACAGAACGTGGGGGTGGACGCCCGCGGGTATTATCCCGACGTGAGGCCGCTGCAGCGGGCGGTCGCGGAGGCGGTGGCGGGAGGGTAGGTGTCGGGGCCAGGTCTCCGGATTGACGCACGGAGTATTCCACCGCATGTTCAAATATTCATTTGAACATTACAATAACATGCTGCACCCATCGTTCCGCCTCGCCCTCATACAGGACGTAGTCTCCTCATGCCACTCTCCAGCCGCGGGTTCAAGGACGCCATCTACGCCCAGCTTGCCCGCATCGGAAAGTCCCTCTCGAGCGGTCCGCGTCTCGAGCTGCTGGATCTTCTGTGCCAGGGGCCGCGCACCGTCGAGGCACTCGCCGGGCAGGCAGGACAATCGGTCGCCAACACCTCAAACCACCTTCAGGTTCTCCGCAGGGTGCGGCTGGTCAGCCGCGAGCGCCACGGTGTTCACGTGAGCTACCGTCTCGCGGACCCCGAGGTGTGCGACTTCTTTCTGGCGCTCAAGCGGCTGGCGGAGTCGCGCTTGCTCGAGATCGAGGACGTGACGCGAACCTTCCTGGAGTCGCGGGGCTCGATGGAGCCGGTCGATCACGAAGCCCTGCTGGCGCGGGTGCGCTGCGGCGAGGTCACCGTCCTGGATGTTCGACCGTCCGAGGAGTACCGGGCGGGCCACATTCCCGGGGCGCTCTCCGTGCCCCTCGAGGAGTTGGAGCGCCGTCTGGCAGAGCTGCCACGGCACCGGGAGATCGTCGCGTACTGCCGGGGGCCGTACTGCGTGATGGCGCTGGACGCCGTCGCACTGCTGAGATCCCGGGGCTTCAGCGCCGTACGTCTCGAGGACGGGGTTCCCGACTGGCGCGACCGGGGCTGGCCCGTGGAGCGCTGCGAGGCCTCGGAGTGAGCACGGAGGCCCGGCCTGGAGCGGAAGCCGCAGCTGGCGCGATTGCCGATCCCGAGGCGGGGGTCGAGGGAAGGCGGCGCGGCATCGGGCGAAGGCGACGCGGGCTCTCCCGGGCGCTCGTGCTGGGCCTGCTCGCCGTGGGCGCCTCATGGGCCCTCCTGCACCCGGAGCCGTGGAAGGCGGAGGCGCTCGCGGCCCTCGCCGCCCGGTCGGGCGGCGCTGCCCCGGTCCTCTTTATGGCCTTCTATGCGCTGGCGACCGTGTTCTTCCTGCCGGGCTCCGCGCTGACGCTCACGGGTGGCGCGCTGTTCGGCCCGTGGTGGGGCACGCTGTACAGCCTGACGGCCGCTACGGCGGGCGCAACGCTGGCGTTCCTCGTCGCGCGGTACGTCGCCTCCGACTGGGTGGCCCGCAAGGCCGGCGCCCGTCTCGGTGGGCTCCTGCAGGGCGTCGAGGACGAGGGATGGCGATTCGTCGCGTTCGTCCGGCTCGTGCCACTCTTCCCCTTCAACTTCCTGAACTACGCGCTCGGGCTCACGCGCGTGAGCCTGCTCCACTACGTGGTTGCGAGCTACGTGTGCATGCTCCCCGGAGCCGCCGCGTACACCTACCTCGGTTACGCGGGCCGCGAAGCGCTCACCGGAGGCGCGGGCATGATCGGCAAGGGGGTCACGGCCCTCGGGCTCCTGGCCGCCGCCGCACTGCTGCCGCGGCTCGTCACCACGCTGCGCCGAGGCATGAGATGACGCGCCGGCGCTGGGCGTGGACGGGCTCGGGCGTGGGACTCGCCGCGCTGATCGTCTGGCTGATGGTGCGGCCCATGCCGTTCTTCGTCGTCACGAAGGCGTTCGAGCGCCCCATCGACACGAGCCTCGTTCCGGCGCCACTCCGGACGCTCCACGCCGAGGAGTGCGGCGTCTGCCACAGGGACTACTTCGAGGAGTGGTCGACCACGATCCACAGCCAGGCCTGGAGCGAGCCGTACTTCCAGACCGACTGGAGCTTCGAGGATCGGCCGCAGATCTGCCGCAACTGCCATACGCCGCTGGATCGCCAGCAGCCTGACCGCGTGCTGGGCTTCCGCGATCGCGCGAAGTGGCGTCCCATCGTCGAGCCGAATCCCGACTTCGACGCCGAGCTTCAGCATCAGGGCGTGACGTGCGCGGTCTGCCATCTGCGGGAGGGAGCGATCCTGGGGCCGTACGGCGACAGCATCGCGCCGCATCCTGTGCGGAAGATGACCGACCCGAACGAGGTGTGTGTGCGCTGCCACGTGGTCAACGGCGAACGCTGGGACACGTTTCTCCGGATTCCGCCGTGCGGCACCGTGACCGAGATCCAGACGGCGCGCACCGGAGGTCCGAGGGGCCGCACCGGCGAGACCGTGGTGCCCGACCTGGCCTCCCTCGGCTGCGTGGCGTGCCACATGCCGCTCGTGCGGCGCGCCCTGGCCGCCGGGGGCGAAGTGCGGACCGCGCGGCGTCATCTCTGGCGCGGCGGGCACGAGCCGGCGATGGTTACGAGCGCCCTGGGCGCCACGTTCGAGGAGATCCCCGCCGCGCAGGGCTCCAGAGCGTTCCGGCTGACGCTGACGAACGTGGGCGCGGCCCACTACCTGCCCACGGGAACGCCGGATCGCCACCTGACTGTGCGGCTGCGCCTGCTCGACGCGCAGGGCGACGTGCTGGAGGAGCGTAGCGCGAAGCTCATGCGCACGATCCTGTGGCGGCCGTTCATCGTCGACCTGTGGGACACACGTCTGCCGCGCGGCAAGCCGCGCAGCTACGAGCTGACCTTCAGCGACGACGGCAGGGGAGCCCGCGTCGAGGCCCTCGTGCGGTACCACCTCCTGGAGGAGCGCAGGCGCCGGCGGATCGACTACGCGAACGAGGAGCCGATCGCCTACGATGTGTTCCGGAGCGTGCTCGAGCTGGCGCGCTGAGTCCGACGGGGCCGTCAGCCTCACACCGTCGTGGCGACGCCGGCCACGCATCGCCGCGCGTCGCACCGCCCCTGCCGCTCCCTCAGATCTTTCCGAACAGCGACTTGCCTTCGCTGAGCAGATCGCTGCACGCGACCCGAACACGCTCCGACATCCCCTGCTCGGCCTTCTTCAGGTACGAGCGCGGGTCGTACGTCTTCTTGTTGCCGATCTCGCCGTCGATCTTCAGCACGCCGTCGTAGTTTTTCATCATGTGATCGACCACGGGGCGCGTGAAGGCGTACTGCGTGTCGGTGTCCACGTTCATCTTGACCACGCCGTACTCGAGCGTCTCGCGGATCTCCTCGAGCAGACTGCCGCTGCCGCCGTGGAAGACCAGGTCCATCTCCGCATCGGGTCCGTACTTTGACGTCACGGCGTCCTGACCCGCCTTCAGGATCCCGGGCTTGAGCTTGACCGCTCCGGGCTTGTAGTGGCCGTGGACGTTGCCGAACGTCGCCGCCAGGGTAAAGCGGCCGATATCGTGGAGCGCTTCGTAGACCGCCACCATGTCTTCCGGCGTCGTGTAGAGCTTCTCGTGTGGCGTGTCGGCGCCTCCCGCGGCGCCCTCCTCCTCGCCACCCACGACCCCGATCTCGATCTCCAGGATGATCTCGTTTTCCGCGCACAGCCGCAGATACTGCTTCGACAGCTCGAGGTTCTCCTCCAGCGGAAGCGCGGAGGCGTCGAGCATGTGGTTCTGGAAGAGGTTTGCCTGGCCGCGGGCCCGCCGCCTCGCCGTCTCCTCGATGAGCGGCATGAGGAAACCCTCCGCCTTCTCGGGCTGGCAGTGGTCGGTGTTCAGGGCGATGAGCACTTCGTACCGCTCCGCCAGGCGATGCGCGGCCTCGGCCAGCACGATCGAGCCGAACGGAGCGTCCTTGTTGTTGAGCCCGGAAGCGAACTGCCCGGCGCCGGTCGAGAACTGGATGATGCCGTGGACCTCGAGTCGGCGAAGCCTTTCATGGCGGCGTTCAGCGTGATGATGGACGTGACGTTGATCGCCGGGTAGGCGTACCCGCTCTGCTGAGCGGTGTCGAGCATCGTGCGGAACTGGGCGGGTGTGGCGATGGGCATAGGGCTCTCCTCGCTCCCGTGTCGGCTGGAATGACTTCGCGGACCGGAACGGCTTCGCGAACGCGAATGACGTCCCGCACCTGAAGGGTAGAAAGGTGGGCGGCCGGACGCTACCGCTGGGTGCCGCGCGGGATGCGGGCGCCGCCCGGAGCGGTCGCGCGTCCGCCGTCCGGAGCCCGGCGCCGCCCCGCCGGATGCCCCGGCTCCAGCCCCCCCACGGCCGTCGCGAAACGCCGGTACATCGGCTCGCTTCCTTCGTGACACTTCAGGCAACGACCCACGCGCAGGATCCGCCTGCGCTCGGCCGCGTCGAAGGCCCTGGCGCCGCGGCGCGTTCCCCTTCCGGTGAGGAGCGCGTCGGGGTCCGCGTGGCACGAGACGCACGAGCGGCTCCGGCGCACGGTGGTATGGGGATCCAGCACGGAGAAGAGGTGGATGCGGCGCAGTCTTCCCCCCGCCGGGCGCGCGTCGAGCGTGGCCCGCATCCCCGGGATGGCGGGGCGCACGCGGCCGTCCGCTCCGACGGCCAGCCCGGGCGGCGCCGAGCCCATGCCCTCGTTCGTCTCAATCCATTCCCCAGGGCGTTCCGCCGCCGCACCGAAGTCCCACTGCACGCCCTCCGGATCGAAGGTCGTGTGGCATGTGGGGCGGTGGGCGCGGACGCCGCGTGACACGCCGCGCAGCTCAGCCGCTCATGGCCCGGCAGCGTGTGGGCGGCGTCGTCCGGGGTCGGCGTCACGGGCAGCGGGCGGCCGTCGGCTTTGCGGTACAGCGTCCAGCTTCCGTCGCGCCGCTTCGAGCGGAGGTTCCACAGCGGCGTGCCCCGCCGACCCAGCCGGACCGGTTCACGATCCGGCCGCCACTCGGTGCGCAGGCGTAGCATGGCCGAGGTCACGGTGTCACGCACGTCCCACCACGTGGCTTCCTCGCCCTTCCGGGTCGGCCCGTGGCAGCTCCGGCACGAGACCTCCACGGCGTCCTCCGCATGGAGATACGTCCTGCCGTCGCCCATCAACTCGCTGTGCAGATGACAGTCCGTGCACGCCATGCCGGCTTCGTGGTGCACGTCCGGGGTGATCGCGCAGACCGTCCGCCCGTCCGGCAGCGTCGACTTCTCCTCGCACGCGTCCGCCTGGGGCCCACTGACCTCGGCCAGGCCCTGGTATGAGAGGCTGATGCGCGAGCTGCGGCTGTGACATCCGAAGCAGCGCTCGCTCGGCACATGCCCGTCGAGCGAGGAGTGCTTGCTCCCGACCGGTGGACCCGAGTGGCAGGCGCCGCACCCCGACCCTCCCGACGTGATGGCGTCGTCGCGGTTGTCCTTGCGCGTGTTGAGGTGGCATCCCGTGCACAACCTGCGGAGATGGTCCTGCGCCGGCGTGGGATGAAGCTCGGCCAGCAGTTGGGTGAACGTCTGCTCGCCGTCAGGACGCGCGGTCTCACCGAACGCCCACCGGTCGACCGCGAGAAGCCCCCGGCCCGTGGCCATGGGAGAGGCCTTCACGCGCGAGACCTCGCGCCGGTGGCAAGGCCCGCACGCCCGGCCCGCGACATCGAGTGCGCCCGCCTCGACCTCCATCCCCCGGTGGGCGTCGAGGACCGTGCTCGCCCGGGGATCACCGCCGTGGCAGATCTCACACGGGAAGAGCGCGTGCAGCCCGGTGGGACCCTCGTCCGCCCGGTCGTGGCATCGGTCGCACCCCGTGGCGGCGGCTACGCTCCTCTCCGCGGGCGCCGGCGCGCGTCGCAGGATCCCGGGCGCCAACAGCGCCGCGAGCACGAGCGCCACCGACCCGAGGGCCAGCGCGAGGCGGGGGCGTACGCCGGGGGTGGGCATGGGGCGATTCGGGCTCCGGACGCCGGGAGAGTGCGAGGAGGATGACGGAGGCGAGAGTAGGATCAGCGGGTTGCGAGGCGCAAGCGGGTGCGCCAGCGCCAAGCCCCTCCGTGCGTCTGTACACACTTCGAGCCCGTGATTATCCTTCAGCTCTCCATGTGGGTGGCTTGCGAGCAGCCTACAGGACGCCCCGCGACGCTCGCGGCGGCTCACGGACACGTCAGGACACCCGGAAACAATGCCCGTACGAATTCGCCTCCGGCGCATGGGCCGGAAGAAGCAGCCTCATTACCGCGTGGTCGTGGCGGACAGCGCCGCCCCCAGGGACGGCCGTTTCGTCGACACGCTGGGCTACTACAAGCCGCTCTCGCACCCTGCGCGCCTGGTTCTGGACATGGAGCGTGTGGACTACTGGCTGGGCAAGGGCGCCCAGCCGACCGAGACCGCGCGGTCGCTGATCAACAAGGCCCGCAAGGGCGGCGACGAGACGGTCGCCGTGGGCGAGGTCGATCGGGAAGCCGAGAAGCGGAAGCGCGCCGAGGAGCTGGCCGCGCGCCGGGCGGCGGAGGTGAGGGCCGAAGAGGAGGCCAAGGCCACTGCGGAGACGGAGGCCGCCGCGGAGGCGGAAGCGGAAGCCGAGGTCGCCGACGAGGCGGAGGCCGCCGCGGAGCCGGAGCCCGAGGCGGCGACGGAGGAAGAGCCGGAGGCGGAAGCTGCATCCGAAGCCGAATCCGAAGCCGCCGCGGAAGCTGAGCCCGAGGCCGGGGCGGAGGCTGCCGCCGAGGCTGAAGCCGCCGCCGAGCCGGAGGCTGCCGCCGAGCCCGAAGCCGCGGCGCCGGAAGCCGAGCCCGAAGCCGGGGAGAAGTCCGAGTAACCCTCGGACCGCACGGCTCCATGGGGCCACACGACCCGCGGTACCTCGTGGTGGGGCATCTCAACAAGCCCCACGGCACCAAGGGCGAGCTGTTCGTCTGGCCGCTGACCGACCACCCCGAGGGGACCTACGCCCCCGGGGTGGTGCTGCATCCTGGGGGGGAGAAGCGCGACGCCCCGGACCCGGACCTTCCCCCGCTGCGTATCCAGCACGTCCGCCCCTTCCGGCGGGGCTACCTGGTGTCGTTCGCCGGGGTCGTGGACCGGGAGGGCGCCGAGGCGCTCCAGGGGTGTTACCTCTTCCGCGAAGTCGAGGCGCTCGAGCCGCTCGAGGAGGGCGAGGTCTTCTATCACCAGCTCCTGGGGATGGAGGTCGTGACCGTGGCCGGCGAGCGGGTGGGCCTCATCGAGGAGGTCTACGAGCTCAGGCCGGCCGATATGTTGGAGGTCCGCCGGGAGAACGGGGAGGTCCTGATCCCGTTCCTGTCTCGCATCGTGGTGGAGGTCGACACCGAGCGGCGCCGGATGGTCATCGACCCCCCCGAGGGGCTCCTGGACCTGTAGAGGTCGCGGCAGCCGGCGGAGTAAGCCATGCGCATCAACATCGTCACGATCTTTCCGGACTTCTTCGCGGGTCCGCTGGGCCTGTCGATTCCAAAGCGGGCCGCCGACGCGGGGCTCGTCGAGTACCGCGTGGTCGATCTGCGCGACTACACCCACGACCGGCACCGCACCGTGGACGACATTCCGTACGGCGGAGGCGCCGGCATGGTGATGAAGCCCGAGCCGTTCTTTGAGGCCGTCGACGACCTGGCGCCCGGCGGTCCGATCGTGCTGCTGTCGGCCCGGGGACGCCGCTTCGTCCATGACGACGCGGTGCGCTACGCGGTGGCGCCGGAGCTGACGTTGCTGTGCGGGCACTACAAGGACGTGGATCAGCGCGTCGCCGATCACCTGGCCACCGAGGAGATCTCGCTGGGCGACTTCGTGCTCTCGGGCGGCGAGGTCGCGGCGCTCGCCATCACGGACGCGGTCGTGCGGTTGCTGCCCGGCGCCATGGGCGACCACGACGCCGCGGCCACCGATTCCTTCTACGACGCGCGGCGGCTCGGCGCGCCGTCCTACACGCGCCCTCCGGTCTACCGGGGGTACGAGGTGCCCGAGGTGCTGCGCTCGGGGGATCACGCGCGCATCGAGCGGTGGCGGCGCGATCAGGCCGAGCGCATCACGCGCGCGCGGCGGCCCGAGCTGCTCGAGGACTGAGTCTTCCACCCCCCTTGCGGGGGACCCGGGAGGATGAAATCTCCTCGAAGTATGTACGGGGTTTTCAGATCAGGGGTCGCGCGTCGCGCGGGCGCAGCCACACACGGTCCTTCCCTACAGCATCCTCTGGAAGAGCAGCATCAGGAAGAATGCCGCGCTCATGAGGACCCCCACGATGGGTCTCCGCCCCTCCCGGTACGCGCCCGGAAGCAGCTCGAGCAGCACCATCAACAGCATGGCGCCGGCCGCGAAGCCGAGTGCGTAGGGCAGGGCGGGGCGGAACGTCTCGACCAGAAGGAAGGCGGGTACCGCCATCAGGGGCTGGGGCAGCGAGGAGAACACGCTCCATCCCGCCGAGCGCGCCACCGAGATTCCCCCGGGCCTGAGTACTGCGGTGATCGCGATGCCTTCGGGAATGTTATGGATGGCGATGGCCAGGGTGACGAAGACCGCGAGCGGGAGGCCACCGGCGAACGAAGCACCGACGGCGACGCCTTCGGAGAACGAGTGGACGGTCATCACCAGGATCATGAGGAGCATCCTGCGGGCGTCGCCGCCGGAGAACGCGTCCGGCGCGACCTCGTAGCGGTGCAGGAGGCGCGCGGTGGCCAGGACGAAGAGGACGCCCGCGTTGACGCCGATGAGCGTCTGGACCATCCCGCGGGCCATCCCCTCGAAGATCAGACCGAGCGTGGCCCCCATCATCAGGCCGCCCGCGACCGCCGAAGCGTACGCCTGGCCGCGGGCCGACACCTGGCGCATGAGCGCGAACGGAAGCGCGCCCAGGCCGGTGGCCAGCGCGGTGATCGTCGCCAGTGAGAACACGCCCGCGAGGGGGTGCTGCTCCAACCACGGCGTCAGTCCCGCGGTCCACGCGTCCACGCCGCTAACGCCCGATCATCGCGTCACAGCCTCAGCAGTCCGCCGAGGAGGATCACCACGCTCGTCGTGAGGCTCGTGACCACCGCGATGCTCGTCTCACCGGACTGTTCGTAGGCCTCGGGCAGGAGATCCACGAGCACGAGGTAGACCAGCGCGCCCGTCGCGAACCCCAGCACGGGGGCGCGCAGCTCCGGCGCCGGCACCACGAGCGAGTACGTGACGACGGCGAGCAGGACCTGCCCCAGATTGCTGATGACGGCCAGCGTGGCCGCGCGGGAGATCTGGATGCCCTGCCCGCAGAGCACGGCGCAGAGTGTCATCGCCTCGGCCACGTTGTGCACCGCGAGCGCCAGCGCCAGGAAGAGCCCGAGCTTGAGGTCGAAGACCGCGGCCGCGCCGATGGCCATGCCCTCGAAGGCTCCGTGCAGCGTCTGCACTAGGAGAACCCGCGGCGCGTACGTCGCGTCGACCGACTCGATCCGGTTGAGATCCAGCTCCGAGGTGCCCGCGAACCAGTGCGACCAGAGGAGCACGGCGATGCCCGCGCCGGCACCGAGGGCCGCCGGCAAGGGGTTGAGCCCGAGACCCTCGCGTGCCAGCACGAAGGCGCCGCCCAGCATGAGCCCGGCGGCCGACGCGTTGGACCAGCCCAGCCACGACAGCGGCAGCGTTCGGCGGATCCGCAGCGGCACCGCGCCGAGCGCCGCGGTCAGCGCGGCTACGGCGGTCGCCAGCGCCAGCGCCCACACCGGGGTCATCGCATCACCCTACGCCGCTCGATGCACATCCTGCGTCGCTGCCCGATCACGCTCGGCGCATTCCCTCAGCGCCGCGTGGGCATCTGCGGGCGGCCCCCCTCGTGCCACTCCGGCGTGGGCCCGTCCGCCAGGAAGCGGACCGCCTGGATGGCAGCGTCCACGAGCGCGGTCATGTGCGGAAAATCGACCTTGCCGACCTCGTCGCTCGGCGCGTGGTAGTCGTCGTGGAGGTTGTACGACGAGAGCGTGTGCGCCGGGATGCCGGCGAGCGCGAAGGGCAGGTTGTCGCTCCGGAAGAAGAAGCGCATCTCGGGGCGCGGATCGGGAACGATGGGCGAGCCCGCGGCGGCGAGCTGGTCGCCCATCGTCGTCCGCTCGTAGCCGGTCAGCCAACCCCGGCCGGTGCCCCCGGCGAGCGAATCGGGCCGCCCGATCATCTCGACCTGGAAGTCCGCGACGGTCCGTTCCAGGGGGACGACCGGATGCTCCATGTACCACCGCGTACCGACGAGCCCCTCCTCCTCGCCCGTGGACAGCAGCACCACGACCGTGCGCTTCGGGGGCTGGCCCCGGGCGAGGTCCCGGGCGATCTCCAGCACGGCGACCGTGCCCGACGCGTCGTCGTCGGCGCCGTTGTAGATGGAGTCTCCCGCGACGGGTGCGCGCACGCCCACGTGATCATAGTGGGCGCCCACGACCACGGCTTCCTGCGTGAGCTCCGGGTCGCTGCCCGGGATGATACCCACCACGTTGGCCTCATCGTGCAGGACGGCTCCGGGGTCCAGCGTGTCGAAGTCGAGATCGGCGGAGGGCAGGCGGTAGCGGGCACGACGCTCGCCCTGGAGACGGGCCATGGGAACGGCCTGGAAGTAGGTGCCCGCGTCGCCTGCCGGCCGCACGCCGTAACGCTTGAGCTCGGAGGCCAGGAAGCGGGCGGCCTCGTGGATCTCGGGTGTGCCCACCATCCGGCCCATCATGGAGTCCGCGGCCAGCGTGCCCAGGATCTTCTCGATCCGCTGGATCCGGGGCACCTCGTCGTCCGGAAGCCGGGCGTGAGCGCCCGCGGCGGCGGCGTCGCTCGACGCGTCGGCGCAGGCGGCGACGAGCAGGAGGACGAGGCCGGCCAGGGCAGGCGCGGGGGTCGTGGGCGTGCGGTGGCGCATGGCGTGGGGCTCCGTCACGGGCTGCTAGGGGAGCGTGAGCGTACACCTGAAAGCTATCACCGCGCGCACGCGGTTGCCGGGGCTTCACCAGCGTAAACGAGTTGATTAGCTTATCAGACTCCGCCGGAAACGGTTCGGCGGGCGTCATGGGAGGCCCCAGTGTCCGACGTGATCCAAGACATCGAGAAAGAGCAGCTCCGCGACGACCTGCCCGACTTCGCCCCCGGCGATACCGTACGGGTGCTCTACCGGGTGCGTGAGGGCAACAAGGAGCGGATCCAGGCGTTCGAGGGCGTGTGCATCGCCCGCAAGAACGGCGGAATCGACGAGACGTTCACGGTGCGCAAGGTCTCGTCCGGCGTCGGCGTGGAGAGGATCTTCCCGCTTCACGCCCCTACGGTCGCGGGCATCGAGGTCGTGCGCCAGGGCCGCGTGCGCCGCGCCAAGCTCTACTACCTGCGGGGACGCCGCGGCAAGTCGGCCCGGATCCGGGAGCGGCGCACCACGCGCAGGTAGCCCGACGCCGGCCATGCCGCCGGATCGGAGTGGAAGTGGGGCCGAGCGGCTTCGGAGTCCCCTCGCGTACGAGGAGCGATTCTGGAGCCGCTCTCTGTTGGTGGCTGGCGTGGACGAGGCGGGGCGGGGTCCACTCGCCGGCCCCGTGGTGGCCGCGGCGGTCGTGCTTTCCCCGCACACATGCGTGGAGGGCGCGGACGACTCGAAGCGGCTGAGCCCGGAGGTTCGCGAGGCGCTCTACCCCCGGATCGTGGAGTGCGCGGAGGCCGTCGGGGTGGGCGCCGCGTCGGCGAAGGAGATCGACCGCGTCAACATCCTGGGCGCGACGACGCTGGCGATGCGCCGGGCGCTGGCCGCGCTGCCGCTCCGCCCCGGCCACGTGGTGGTCGACGGGCTGCCGGTGAAGGGTCTCCGATGGCCGCACGAGGCCGTCGTCGACGGCGACGCCCGTATCCACACCGTCGCCTGCGCTTCGATCGTCGCCAAGGTCGTGCGCGACCGTCTCATGCGGCGGCTCGCGCCCCGTTATCCGGGGTACGGGTGGGAGACGAACGTGGGATACGGCACACCCGAGCACCGCCGCGCGATCCAGGCGCTGGGCCTCACGCCGCACCACCGGTTGACGTTCGCCGGGCTGCAGTATCATCTGGATCTGTAAGGCGCCGGCTCCGCAACGCGATCCCCTGACCAAGGACCCGAACGATGCACACCGAGCACCTGAGCAACCTCCACTTCGGGTGGATCGTCGGGGGATGGCTCATCGCCGCCGCCGTGACCTCCGGCGTCTACCTGGCGCTCCTCGGCATCGGCCTGCCGCCTCCCGGCCGCTTCGAGGTCGCGGCGATCTCGGTCGCCATCGCCGCCGGCTTCTTCGTGGGGGGACTCTTCGTCGGGCTGCGCTGGTCCAACGCACCCATCCTGCACGGCGCCGCGATCACTTTCTTCAGCGTCGTGCTCTGGTTCGTCGGCAGCCTGGCCGTGCCCGGAGGCCTGAAGGTGGCCCAGCAGAGCGCGCCTGAGATCCTGGGGCTCGTGCTGCTGCAGCTCGTCGCCTCCATCGCCGGGGGACGGTTCGGCAGGAGTCTGGTGCGGGGGGAGGGGCCGGCGGCACGGGAGTGAGGTACACGCAGGCGATCTCCACATGGTCCGCCGCGAGATACTATCTTGTCCTCGACCCGGTAGCTCAGTTGGCAGAGCAACGGACTTTTAATCCGTAGGTCGTGGGTTCGATCCCCACCCGGGTCATCGGCTGTTCTCCCCTACCACGACGCCCATTGTGGTCCGGCACCTCTGCAGGGCAGCGCCCGGCCGGGTGATGGCGAGCCGCCATCCCCGAGCTTCGTCCGGTATGAAGAATCGCCGTCGCTCACGGCGCGTCGTCGAAGATCTCTTCCGAAGCGATTTCGAGAACCTGGCGTCCCGGCCGAATGGTATGGAAACCATGTGCACCGCGTTCGCTCCTTCTCTCCTTCGCTGAGCAGCGCAAGCCCGGGGCACCCGCGCCCGCAGGGCGTGGGTCGCGCGGCCCACTGCATTACTCGGACAGGCTCCTCTTCCCATCGAAGGAAATCCAAACGACGTGGGGGTGTGCCAAGGACGGGTCGAGGGGCGTTGTCGTGACGCCCCCCGATGGCCAGCCCGCCCCTCTCTCGCCATCTTCATCAAGGCGTCGTTCTGCACTTCCAGGAGCGAAAAACCATGACCTTCGTAAGCGAGTTGGAGCCGAGGGCCCTGTGGGGCCATTTCGATAAGATCCTCACCATTCCCCGGGGCTCGAAGGAAGAGGAGAAGATTCGCGAGTACGTCATCGAGGTGGCCCGGCGAAACGGGCTGGAGCACACCGTGGACGCCACGGGCAACGTGGTGGTCCGCAAGCCCGCCAGCGCCGCCAACGAGGGTGCGCCCGCCACGCTTCTGCAGGCCCATCTGGACATGGTCAACGAGAAGGACTCCCACATCGAGCACGACTTCTCGCGCGACCCCATCGAGCCGGTGATGGACGGCGAGTACCTCAAGGCCCGCGGCACGACGCTGGGCTCGGACAACGGCATCGGCCTGGCGGCCATGCTGGCGATCATGGAGGCCACGGACCTGGTGCACGGCCCGCTGGAGTTCCTCTTCACGATCGACGAGGAGACCGGCCTGACCGGCGCCGGCGGCCTGGACGCGAGCCTGCTGTCCGCCCGGCGCCTTCTCAACCTGGACTCGGAGGAGGAAGGCGTCCTGACGGTGGGGTGCGCGGGGGGTGCGGACACCGAGCTGCGCTTCGCGGTGGAGAAGGAGCCGGCGCCCGCGAACGTCACGGCCCGCCGGGTGACGCTCTCGGGTCTCAACGGCGGCCACTCCGGCGTTGACATCCACCTCCAGCGGGGCAACGCGGTCCAGCTCCTGGCGCGCATGATCCACGCCGCCGCCCGTGACACCTCCGCCGCGCTCGCCGGAATCGAGGGCGGCAACAAGCACAACGCCATCCCCCGCGAGGCGTGGGCCGTCGTGGCCGTTCCCGAGGATCGCTCGGCGGACTTCGTCGCCCGGCTCGGCGAGCAGTTCGAGGCGGTCCGGGCCGAGTACCGCGAGCCCGAGCCCGGCATGGCGATGACGATCGAGGACGCCGCCGCGCCGTCCGAGGTCTGGAGCGGGGCGTCGACCTGGGGGCTGCTGCGCCTCCTGGTGGCGCTGCCGCACGGCGTCGTCGCCATGAGCAACGACATCCCCGGTCTGGTCGAGACCAGCACGAACCTGGCGGCCGTGAAGCAGGGCGACGGCAGCGAGGTGCGCGTGCTCATGAGCTCGCGCTCGTCGGTGGCTTCGGCGCTCGAGTGGATCCGCGAGAAGATCGAGGCGGTCGGTCTCCTGGCCGGGACCGGGGTGACCCACCACGACGGCTACCCCGGGTGGAAGCCGGACCTCGACTCCGAGGTCCTGAAGGTCGTCGAGGCGGTGCACGAACGGGTCCTCGGATTCGAGCCCGAGGTGGGCGCGGTGCATGCGGGGCTCGAGTGCGGGATCATCGGAGAGATGGTAGCCGGCATGGACATGATCTCGTTCGGGCCCCAGATCGAGTTCCCGCATTCGCCCAACGAACGGGTGAAGGTAGCGTCCGTGGAACGCTTCTGGAAGCTGCTGACGGAGACGCTGAAGGAGCTGGCGGGGTAGGCTCGATTCGCGCGCCGCTGAGCCGGAGCACGACCTGCCGCCATGGGGCCGGCGGCGTGTCTGCCTTCCCGGATCCTTGTGCGTGGCTGACTCGATGAGCATCTACCTCGCGTTAATGCAGCCCATCTGATGCGCCTGACCTTCCGAGCGAGCCTGAGCGTGATGAAGGAGTTCCTCGAGCTACCCCTGAACGCCGACAACGCGATGGCCGCTCTGACCACGGCGGGCAGCGTCGCCCCGATCACGGGAGCAAGGTTCGGCGTCACGTGGACGGCCTTCGATTCTCTCCGGGCGGGAGACGTCCGCGATCTCAGGGTGGTGGCCGTCCTCCACCGTTCCCGTGGAACTCCCGCTCCCCGCGCACGTGTTGGTGAAGCGTGGACGGGGGTGGAGGCCCGACGGTCTCCAAGCACGAGGGAGGACACGGATGAGCGGCATCGGCGGGCACGGGACGGATCGGGCGGGGCGCGTGCCGCGCACCGATCGAGGACATCGAGGAAGGCGCGCGCTGCGGGGTGCCGTGCTCGTGGGCGCCGCGCTGGCGCTTACGGCGTGCGCGAGCGGCCGGGGGCGTCCGCTGGCCACGTCGGGGAAGTCGCGTCAGGCGTACGTGCCCGAGGCCGAACGCGTCATCCACGTGCAGGTCACGAACAACCGCTTCGAGGAGCTGCGGGTCTACGTCCGCGACGACCAGGGTGAACTGCGCAACCTCGGGAGCGTCGCCTCGCAGCACCGCCGCCGCTTCAAGCTCGACGCCGGCATGGTCGGCCAGGGCAACCGGACGTACGTCCTGCTGGCCGATCCGGTGGGCAGCCGGGAGGCGCTGCGCAGTGACCCGCTCTCGGTCAGCCCCGGAGAGACCGCGTACTGGATCGTCGGGTCCCGCCCCGAGCTGTCGAGCAGCTACGTGGGCGACTGACTCCGGACACGGCGGCGTCCGGCCGTCCTGCGGTCGAGTCCTGCCCTCTCGCCGCAGTGCCCGCCGGTCGTCCGCCGCAACGACTGCCTGCAAGTAGCTTGTCCGAGAATTACAGCTGGCCGCGTTGGGGACGCCACTGTCCCAGGTTCTAGACGACGCTCCGAAGGCGTAGCCGTAGCTACGATGAGGAGCGTCAACAACGAAGA
>Ga0114931_10003555_pt1 | contig 19695 bp, 26 predicted proteins | sample 2SBtaG_FD_89579 | JGI IMG/M metagenome (GOLD analysis project Ga0114931, IMG submission 89579) | Deep subsurface microbial communities from Kolumbo volcano to uncover new lineages of life (NeLLi) - 2SBTROV14_V59a metaG | ecosystem: Environmental > Aquatic > Marine > Volcanic | place: Kolumbo...
CAGCGGTCTGTAATAATCTAATGGTGTGCATTGCGAACTTGGTATTGCCCTGCAAGGCAACAAAGCCATTGCGTCTTGTTACCAGAATTTCATTAGGAACTGAAAAACACACAATATTGCCATCGTATTTCTTCAATATTCGTCCCTTTACAAGATGCTGTAAACCGGCCTTTATCGACATGTAAATAAGACATGTCACCAGAGCTGGGAAAATTTGATTTATGAGTATGATATCCCGATACTGCTAAGGTAGCTTGCAAACTGTCAATTAGTTTGTCTGACTTAGAATGATAACATTGAGCAGGGCCAACAATGGAACCATCACCCAACCACATACCATAAAATAAAGATTCCACTTCTTCGTCGGTAAAGTCATAAGCATATGGTATATGTTTCTCGTCCTTTTCACCAAACATATCGACCACAAACTTGCACATTTTTCTGTCTGATATAAAGGTAACTATCTCATCCTTATCTTGTCTTCCATCCCATTCATGGATATTCACGTTATCAAGTTGGTGTAACAACTTGCGTAGTGGTTTAGTCATTTTGCCAGTACGTAATTGGCTCAGACGTATAACCGAAGCATCACCATTAGAAAGACGTTTTCCCACGCATCCTTCAGCAAGATACATGCCCGCTAATACAAAAGCGGAGCACGAATCTATTTTCCCATTATCACACTCAATATATCTGGGAGACCTACTGTTTGATAATAGATAATGTGGGTTTCTAGACGCTGTTAATGGCAAATATTTTTCTACGGGTCTATCTGAATGACTCCCTATGTAAAGTTCAGCACTATTCATCGGGTCTTTTTGACGAACATCGACAGTCCCATATGAAGATCGATGCATGTCCCATGCAAAAATGCGATGATTAGGAGTTACCAAAAAGTCGTAGTAAGTACCTTTATAGTGTATCATCGTGCCGGAATATGTCTTCTTTACACGTTCTGAGAATGGCTGAAATTCAAAACTCCGAGTAATCGGATGAATAGTTCCTACAAATTCACAATCTTGTATTTCATCATATAATTTCCAACCATCGGGAGTTAAAAATTCAGTGTCTTCTGCATAACAATCGTATCCATACCGGGCTACGATCTCCTGACGACCTTTGCCCCGGCTGGAGGGGACTAGGGCCGCCCTGTGAATCTGACCCTGTGAATCTGACCCTGAGCATACCCAATATAAGGAGCAATGCATCGCTGGGACAAAAACAACCCTCGGTTGTCACGCAATGCCTTTCCCTCTTTGGTGCAAAGGATCACCATTTCATCATCACACCACTGAAGCTCAATTACATTAGGTACGCACTTTACAGCCAAACGAGCAAAATGGCGCAAAGAATAGTTGTGGTCGTCAGGTCCAAAACGTCGAGTTTCGGTCTCACGAATGATGCCCACGACCTGTTCTTTATGAGACATGTAAATCCCCTTATAGTCAATATCGCTTTCGGGCGTGGAAAGACCGTATACCTGAGACCCTACGATACATCGCAGGATTTCGTGTTCAGAATCAGTGCGTGCCTGATAATCTTCGTTGAATGCCACATCTTTGTCCATAGTCATAGATCACCTCCTATACGTAGAGTATACCCCAAAAACCGGGGTTTGTCAAATGAAATTTTGGTCTTCCGATAAGCAGGATATATTTGGCTGGTACTGGAGAATGGTTGGATGATCTTAATGTAGAGTTCTTCTTGCCGCCTCCAGATAATACAGACGCAAAGGGAGTCCATAGCACGACACCAGGGCGCAGTTGATAAGTCACCATCCTAACCACGGTCACAGTGCCTTTACTCGTGGCCAATCGCTGCGATTTCCCTGACGGACCCGCTCAAGCCTTTCTCCAGACGTGCGCCAGTGACTTCACACGCCGCTGCTGGTCCTTTGCTCTGTAATTCATTATACTACAATGTCGGGGGTTACAGAAGAATTTTGCTCATACCTCATCAGGTATTCAAGATAAGCAACAGTGTTGTGAACAATGTATTCAAGTCGTATGTCTGTGTTCTCATTATCTCGGACAAAACCACCTTGCAAGATGTCGAGATTCTGAAACTCCTGCTGTCTTGCTAGAATGGCTTTGCATTCTTCATCAACATCGTGTCGGTCACCCCAAGCAAGTAAGGCTTGCTGGGTTGTAGCTGCTGTGAAGCTGTTGAGTGTTTTAGGGTCAATTTTCCTCATCATCCCTGAGTATTTGAGAGCGTGGAAGAAGTATTCATCGGCCAAGGCTTTGCGCTCACCTGTTTGTTGCAAATGATCCCACACTGCCCGCAAAGCCCAGTTATCAAGATAGTCGAATCGTCCACTCTTGAGAATGTGGTTGGCAGCGTGAATGGCATCATCAGGTTTGCCCGCTTCGAGAAATGCCAAGACTATGACACCGGCAGGACCAACCATTTTATTTTTGAAGTGTTCCTCCGAAGTGCCTGGCTCATATTGAGCTAGTACGTTACCCTTCGTACATCGCTTAGTGCTCTCTAAGAACTGTAATGCTTTCTCCGTCTCCCCCTTGCGTAGATATAATAACCCCATCAAAGCATTCCAGTAGCTAAACGACTGGTTGTCTACAATTAGACAAGCTTCATCATTGTGAATAAATGTATATGCGGCTATCTGATCGAATGCTTTATCTGCTACTGTAGTAAGATGCTTTTTATCCAATATTTTTGCGCAAGAATATAACAGCGAAATAGCTTGAAGATGGAAGATCACCTTTGTTGGACCTGTAACGGGTTTGCCTTTAACAAACGCAGATATAAAGCTTCCATCTGGTCTTTGCATCTGCGATAGAAAGTCTAATGCCTGTGAACTTCTAAGTATTAGATTCATTGCATTTCATCAATCAGTTTTTGTACGTGCTCTTTCAGTCGATCTTTATTTTCCATCTGCCCTAAAGAAACTTCTCTTCTGAAGTAACTGCGATACAGATTATCGTAGTCAGATGGTGTCTCACAAGTCGCCATTGCTATCAGTTTATGGATGGCAGCATACTTACTGGTTTTGTCAAGTACTAATGATGCTCTCCACAATGCATACCAATCTCCGTCAAATAGATTGCCCATGTTCCCCATTAGCAATCCCCTTGTTCATTAATTAAGTCATCCCCTATCTCCATTTCCCCGCGTATAACGGCAGCAATGTCGTAACGCTCCATTTCTTCAGCGATAGCAGCACATCGTTTCGTTTCATCGTCAATCACCGTATCTTCTCGCATCATGCTCAACAGCGATCTACGTCCCACTCTGGCCCATGCTACTTGATCTTCATCATCTTGAATAACTTCTGTAGCGGCTTTATGTACTTCTCGAATGTAGTCCAGATGGGTAGCATGATCTTTGCGATATTTTGCGACATACTCAATGCCTTCAATGGCTGCCAGCAGAGTAGATAGTTCAAGTTCGTGAGTTGCTTCTGCTATGTCATCACATGACCAATCGGGATCGACCTTCACACATTTCTGGAGAATAATCGCTCCGTCATCATACCGTTCATTACAGAAGTGGACGGTACAGCCAGTAAAGTTGACCTGAGATTGCCTAATCTTACTAAATACCTTATGTCCATACATTCCTTTGCCACCAAAGGCTGGTAACAAAGCAGGGTGAATGTTGATGAATTTGTTAGGCTCAAAGCCTGTTGGTGCCAAACTCTTGAATCCCGCCAATATGGACAGGTCAGGTTTGGGCAGAGTTGCAATCAATGTATGACTATAGATCGGAATGCCTGCATTCACTGCTATTGTTAGAGCAGGACATACACGATCACCAATGACGTGGATGATCTCGTGTTTGCCGGAATCGATTAACTTCTTGAGCAGCGAACCTGCCCCAGAGACGTACACAGCAAGTTTCATGGATCACCTAATCGTAAAGATGGCTATCTCGATTCTTACCACAAAATTCACATTTTCTCGTTGACAGATTGTATTTGTGGTTGCATTTGCGTTGCAACTTTTGTAGTGCTCTGGTCGCATCAGCTTGCGACTTTTTAGACGCAAATGTTTTACTTTGGAGGGTACTTACACGATCTTGCGGAGTAACCGCAGTAGTTAAATCTACCGTCTGCCGAGTTTCTATTACTGCCGATTCTACAACCTGGCGGGCGGCAGCGGTGATTGCCGCATTTGCCGTTAGATTATTTTCATCTTCTTTGCGATACCGTGTTCTACCTACTGTAATCGAAGTCTCAGAAGCAACAGAGGTTGTTGTTCTTTGAGAAACTTCTTGTGCAGATACCTGTTGATCAGTAATTTGTTGAGTCTGTGAGGCGTCTGCTACGCTTGCCACACTGGTGTTGGCAGTGCGTTGCGTTGCGCGCCGTGCTGCTGCACTGGCTAGTCGAGCATTACCTTCTTGTATTATTGAATCGGACATACCTATCTTACCTCATCATTGCCAAGTCATCCTGTCCTTTTTTATCCTAATTTGGAAAGTTCGTCCTCAACAATACCTGCGTTTCTGAATCTGTAAACATGAATAGGTTTATTCATTTCTTCGGCAATTTTAATACTGTGAGCAGTTCCTTTGGAAGTTTGGTCCCAAAAGGCGACTACCTCATCCGCCGCATCGACTATTTGTACGTTCCTACGGTATCCTGCCGACTTACCATATCTGTCCCACTCAGCAGGAAACTCTTTATAGTCGAGATTATTTTCTTCAGCATACTGTTTTGCCAATGAGTCTGCCCCCTTGGCCCCACCACTGATAATCTGCTTGATTTCAAACCAGTCAAGTATTTCGCACATATATTTGTAGTCAACAAAATCCCTCGACCCCACCACTGCCAGCTTAATAGGATTTGGCTTAGGCAGATTGTTTAGATATTGTGCTATTACATCGCCGTGGCATGGTTTAGGGTGGCAGAAGCAGGCTAGTACTTTGCCACGAAGTTTCAAGACCCTTTGTGCAAACTCTTTGTCAGTCTTTAGTCGCTCGTAAAAGTAGGTCTTAAAGAGCTTGATGTTAGCTTCTTTGTCAGGACCATTATGCGGATTCCCAAAGTAGCCGTCCTGCCCTTTACCTTTCCGGCCAATATATACATCGTATGGAACTTTATGATATATGTTGACTACTGTTGTATTATTCATACCACCGGCTCACTTTCCTTCATGGTGAATACGCTGACTTTGGTGCATTTTACTTGGCGTAGAGCCTCTAAATCAGCCGCTCCTTCCATTGCAAGACCAGACCGCAATCCCTGCTTGTAGTCTTCCATCTTCACAGAGGTCTTACCGTTGTAATGAACTGTCATATCCACACCTTCAGCAGCAACGTCTCGTCGCTGATGTACAGTGCGTGAACTCATACCTCGATACATTTTGTTATTATCAATGTCTGGAGTTGCTGAAGTGCCAGCAAGCATATATCCCGACATACATGCATCTGCACCCGCCCACAATGCTTTAATCATGTCGCCCGTGGTACGTAATCCCCCATCAGCAAGAATGAATCCTCTGCTTTCGGCTACTTGGGCACACTGTAGTATAGCAGTGAGTTGAGGCATTCCAGAACCCGTTACCCTACGAGTGGTGCAAGCAGCACCGGGGCCAATCCCTACTTTCACAATGTCAACGCCGGAGTCAAAGAATTTGATAGTTGCTTCAGGAGTACAAACATTGCCCGCCATCAAAGAGAAACCGCAGAACTCATCCTTCAGTTTCTCTACTTGTTTAATGGCATCGTACATCTTCTTGTGATCGCCGTGAGCAATATCCAGACAGATTACATCACAGCCTTCATTAAGCAACTTTCTAGCATGTTCCAACACGCCGTTTTTGATGCCAATAGCACAGCCTACTTGTTTGGCTCCTCTCTCCTTGGCTTCACGGATCATTTGTATTTGCTGAGTTTGTTCGTGTATATTGCCAATGAATCGGGTCAATATACCGAGTCCACCTGCTTTATCCATTTCGAGTAGCATATCCAAGCCAGTTATGCTATCCATAGGAGCAGACACGATAGGAGCATCTAGATCAAGATGCCCTAACCGTGTCTGTATCTTAGCATCACTCCGAGAATCTAACTCAGAGTATTGGGGGACAAGTAGAATGTCGTCAAAACATAAAGACGTATCACTTTTCAGCAGATCAAATCTTGTATACCGCATTTCATTCCTTACGATTCCTTACGTACTACCCTCTGTGCCATCGACGGTCGAATTCATATCGAAACCACGGCCTTCGGCCTCAGTGTATGCTTTATCGAAGCAAGCTGCCGATGCACTCCCTGCCAAACCACGGGTGCGTGATTCGGAGTAGCCTTTGGTTCCGGCACTGAGTCCCTGCATAGTCATGGCCATGTTCGTCGAGTCATACTTAATGGATGCATCCGTACCAAGTGCTTCGCCGGTTGCCCAGGCGTCTTTACCATCACCCATGAATACGAATGACCAACCCTTCTCTTTCTTGTTAGCAATCATTTCCTTGATGGCACTGAGAGTATACTTAGTGGATGAGTTTTCTTCACCATCAGTCAAGATAACCATCAAGGCAGGAGTTTCGACATCGATACGCTTTTCAAGTTCGGTGATGGTTTCGCCAACTGCGTCGTAAAGTGCAGTCATTCCACCTACTGCATAAACCTCGGACGTGAATTCAGGCACGTCAGTAATTGGTACAGCAGCGTGAATGACTTGACTTCCACTGTCGAATTTGGTTAGAGTAAAGAGTACTTTCTTTCCCTCATTATCTTTCTTAAGGTTGTCGATATACTCATTGACTCCGCTGACGGTTTGCTCGGTTTGTTTACTCATTGAGCTAGATGCGTCCAATACGAACGCTACAACTAACGATGGGGCGTGTGAACTCATTTTCAGTTCTCCTCTTGAGTTACGCGGAGCACCATTGGGTGACCGCCTAGTTTGGTTTTGGCTTCGTCAGCCAACTCGGGCGATGCAAACTTCCACAGGAGGTCTCGTTCACCATCTACGAAAGTCACGCCATCACCTACTGATGGAACTCCCACCAGCAATTCGAGTTCGTCATCTAACTCCACCCCATGTGAGTTGTGGTCGTAAAAAGCAGTGACCAAATGCATTATACATCGTCTCCAGGCGTTTCATCCTCAGTTTTCAGCCATTGACCCACATAATCACGCTCTTGGGTGAAAATGGGAGGGTTGTTGTGGGTCATCCACTTTGGGCGAATAGCAACCCGTTCACCGGCCCAGCCAGGATCAGGCATCCCCCTGAATACCGTCCATCCACGCTTCCGATGATCTGGGCAATCATTCCAATTAATTCCGTGTGCTTGGAATAACATCTCTTGAATTTGGTCACAATTCTTATTTATTAACTCCTTGTGTGAAAAGTGATTACGTCCAAGCATCTGAATGGAATTGCGAACTGCATCCTGCTGCCTCCAAAGGAAGTAATTAACCACATCTTCCTTTGGTATGGAGAATACTCGGGCATCAAATTGAGCCTTCCCCATCTTGTTGTACCAGAGTTCTCCCTTTTCGGTACGTTTATCTATTGGGGTGTCAGCTACCATATCGCTGACCAACTTATTGAATGTAGCAGTTGCGATGGATGCAGCCACAGAGACAATCTTCTGTACCTTTCCTCCAAACCATTGCTCAGTATTCAGTGACTCGTAGTCAACGAGCAAGATGGAGATTTCGTCTGACTGTCCATAAGCAAATCTGGCAGAGGAAATATCCTCACAGAGAGCATGTGCTGTGCTCTGCATTAGCCGTAGCAAATCCTCATCCCAAGGTGTGTCCATTCCTCGCGTGAAGGAGTGGAACGTCCTTCCGTCACATCTTATAATTGCAGGACAGCGAGGAACGAGTTGATTGCCAATAGACTGCTCATAACGCTTCATACGTTCGCCTATATTCATTTCAATAACCCCCTTGCCGCCCACGCCGTGTTACGCAAAATCATCGCTGTCGTTATCTGTCCTATTCCGTTTGTCTCCAATATTAACCATTCGATCACCTCAAAACCTACAGAAATAGAACTTGCGTTTGAATCTATTTTTTGTATCTGTACTTTCTATATTTTAAGCTCCTTAGCGGAATCGAACCGCTGACTTATCCGTACCAAGGATATGTGTTACCACTAGCACTAAAGGAGCAAGACCCCGTAATAACCATTATACGATGGTGGCAAATCTTAGAAACAACCAGTAGATAAAACCACATAACACACATAACCCAACAAAGCTAAATAAGGCATGATAGATAAGAAAAAGTCCATGAAATTTGGTCTGATCCTATCAGTTGGAAGTCGCCCATACCGATCAAGACAATATTGATTCCAATCCTCGATTGTCATATCACCTGGCGGTGGTGTGGTGGGTATCATCACAAGTCTCTTAAACGAAATACCGATTTGGTGGAAATTACCCCAGATTAAGCTCTTCCAAACCATATTTACCTTCAGGCGTCACACAAATACTTCTCTACTCATTCACTTTCAACATTGAGCCGATTACTCAGAGTTTGCAAAACTTGAATCTTGTGTTTTACTTCCTCTATGGTGCTGCCTAGCGCCATTATTGCCTTGTCAAAGTCATCATACTCATCATCTTCTTCCAGTTCATCGAAATCGTCCTCAAAGTCAGGATCGGAATCGCACATTTCAATCAGGTCATCCATGTTGTTTGACTCTACGAGATCACCCCCTTTATTGGTCAGTCTGAAAGATGGCTCATTGACCATTGTGTTGATTTCAACATAACCATCAAGCATCAACTCCAAGAAAACGAAGTTGGTCCGAGCTTGAATAGCCCAATTCTTGAGAGTAACTTCCTCAGATTCACTGAGATTATTCATCTCTGCTTGGCGGATGATTTTGAGTTCTTCAGTCTGTGACAACATCTTATACTCCCATTGGTCTCATTGGGCCTTTGAAATCGTCATCGTCATCCACTTGCTTGAGTTTCTGCTCCTCTCCCTTAGCCATCCAGGCTTGAGACAACGAAAGGGACCACAGACCACATATCAGAAATTGCATCCACGGTAATACAGCATTCAACCCCACCCACGAAGGTTGGTCTCGAAATACCAAAACCTTGAATGCTCCCTCTAGAGCAAACAGAAAGACAACGATCCAGCCCCAACAACTATTGGTATCGCTGAGTTTTTTCCAGAACCAACTGCCCTTCATCCAGTATGTTATTACCACATAGAGCAGTAGCACGGACATGATGCTTGAATAAAAGTGCATTGCAAGGAAGATTGTGTCGTCCTTGATGGTACTATTAAAAAGCGTCATGTCCATTTTATATTCTACTGAACTGGTTCTGTTTCAACAATCTCTGGTGTGCTGGTGACTTCAACTGTTTCAGGTTCGTTGCTACTGAACATGTCAGTAATTCCACTGTAACAAGTTGAAACATCAGCACTGATCTCGGTTACCCCCTGTTTAGCAAATCCATAGAGGGCTGTAAACACAAACAGATATAATACACCTTTAACTAATTTCTTCATCTTACTCTCCAAAAAAGACCAAGCCGACGGTGGGATTTGAACCCACAACCTCAGCTTTACGAAAGCTGCACTCTACCGTTGAGCTACGTCGGCACGCCACCATTACCTTAATAGCGCGCTGGTAATGGCGGTTGGTTTAGTCATCAACTTTCCTTTGTCGCAGTCCTTCACTGTTTGCTCGCCATTATACATCAGGAGTCCCATTGAAAGGACGGACGAATACGGGTTTTGTTATCTGCACTTTTACAGCCATCTACCAAATGACTGTAGGAAATATCGGAAGCACAAAGCTCAAATTGCCACGCTGGGACTCGAACCCAATTTCTCTGCCTTATGAAAGCAGCGCATCGACCGCTTCTGCTTCGTGGCATCATGATTATACCTCAGTTTTCAGGTTTGTCAAGGTTTTTTAATCTTCGCATCTCACGGATACGCCTCTTATTCTTACCTCACGTTCGACCAGTCTGGCGAATCTGAGGCCGATTTTGTACCCAAATCTTCTTAAACCAATCTTTTAGATTCACGCAGGATTCTCCTCCACTGAATTATAGCTGCACTACTTCTATTTTGATCAGTTGACGATGGTTTTTTGTGGTATCCAAAATATCCTCTTTGGTATGAGGCAAATCCCAACTAATCACCTTGTGTGCATTTATGCCGATCACAATTTCCTGATCTACCCATAAAGGTTCAGTCAAATGCTTCAGATGAGTCGTGACTATCGTGCTTAAAAAGTATCAAAGCTGTATTCGGTCAGTACATTGGGACGCTTAACACTTGGTTACCCATGTTTTTCACCGGGGCCATTAAGTGTACCACCGAAATCAAACAGTACTGCGCTATATTGCATCGTTTCTCCACAAACTCATTGTATAATTAGAACCCCTCTATATCGAAATCCATGTCAATGGACCTATCATAGTCGCTCATTATTTTCTTCTCTTTCTTCTTTACCCTTGCTTTGAGAGTAGATTCCTTGATCCATTTCTGGCCTTCATAAACGGCTTTATCATTCTTAAGCATTGAATATCCGATGTTCAATAAGACAGGTCCGAAGATAGAGACATTCGCTTCGTTAAGCTTGCCCTTGTATCGCTCGATCAGCTTTTCGACAAACGATTTAGCCTTGTCGGGATCGTCAAAGACTCCGTTGGCAACAGCGAAGTGAAGTTTGTTGTCTGTTTCCCAATCAAAGCCTTCTGTACATACTATCCAGAACTTCGCTGTCATTATTTGTTGTCCATAAAAGGTAGCCAGAACGAAAAAGGATCGATCCAGAACGGGGATTTGCCCCGCGTGGCTAGTGCTGATTATGCAACATGCGACGGCTAGTCGTTCTTGCCGCTACCCTTGCCTTTGAGCTTATTGAGAACATTCTTCAAGTTCTCATAATCAGCCTTCTCGACTGCCTTATTGATCGCTCCGTCAAGCTTGTGCAACTTCTCGGTGACTTCTTTCAACTCTTTTGCCCTACCCTTCGACCAAAACTCGTTGACAACCTTCCCGGTCTCGTCGCACTGAACCTGATCCGGCTTCACTTTGTTGAATTCTTTGAACAGACTGTCGCGGAAATCCAGTGCGTCCTTTAGGAGTGTGCCACGGTTGCCAACCTCAACCTCGACCAACTGCTCCACGACCATCTCACGGATCGTACCATTCGTAGAGGCTTCCTCGACTTTTGATTTGACTTCCTTCTTCAACTCGACTGCAATCGCAGGTTTACTGGTCGTGTGATCTGCAATTGGATTGATCTGTTCATAACTGGAGTCGGTCATTTTAGTTCTCCAAATTCAACCTATACTCTAGAATACCACACGTATTCTAGTACTTCTTACGAGGCCATTATGCGATCTCTGGCTTGCGGCGGATGTAAGTTGTGCCATCCCAACCCCAAAAACGATGTCCCATAAATTTGGTTTTACCAGTGGGATTGTATTTCAGTCGGCATCTGAAACAAGGTTGCATTTTATCGAGTGCAAAACGATACTGCTGCGCTACAAGTAGCTCTTCGATCCAATCTCTGCGATTAGTTCTAAAGTAAATTGCATCTTCACGACGATCTTCAAACCTTGCTTTACTCCGGTGAGCGCTGATCTTGGCGTTGGTATACATCCGAAGCAATTGTTGAAACCTTAGTCGGTCTTCAATAAACTGGCAGCATCGACAAGTGGCAGAATCTAACATTAGAAACTCGGCAACGATTCTGCCATTTTCTCTGTCCGCTCGTTGGGATACTTCTGCTTGAATGAGTTCAGCTTCACTCATTGATATCCTCAGAGTGCGTCTCGCGCATCTACAATCTTTTCACAAACAGCCCCGGAGGGAATCGAACCCTCAATCTGCGGCTTAGGAGTCCACTGCTGTTCCAGTTCAGCTTCGGGGCTATACCACCTGGCAGTATTAACGGGGGCGGGGGGATTTGAACCCACCAATCTTCCGATTAGAAGTCGGATGCTGCTCCATTTCAGCTTCGCCCCTAAAATCGCCCCGTTGCTCTCTTTTATTGATCTACGAGGGCATCTTTCACTCCAGTATAGGGGTAAAGGTTAGGTGAGTCAAGCGGGATTTGTCGGATTAACTCACATACAGGCTCGTGCTTTCACCCCTTGTATCCCTTTCCAGTAGCTGACGCAACTTCTTATGTGAGTTGCGTTTGGCACGTTTACTCATGCCTCTACGGCTACCTATACATGATGCATTGTTTGATTGATCGATGGTTTTTGCTTTGATTTCCTTACGAGTCTGATGTATCGCTGATACACTCATTCAAAACCTCCAGCTGACGCCGTGCCCGATTGACACGGCGTCTTTCTACTCATGGACAAGCTGCTTTTCAAACTGCCTTTTCAGGCACGTTTGCCGATTAACGTCTCTTCCACAAAAATACGCCCCCTACCGCCAGCAACAAAAAAGTTGATGGGTCGGGTAGTGTAACACTCGTCTCAACCCCATCCCATAAATTCAAATCTGGGGGATTGCTATCCGCCGACACTATTTCCGTTGGTGGTCTAGAATCAGCGACAAAATCCAATTCTGTCGAAGGACCATCAAACGCAACCCAACCTAGAGCCGTTGGTGAAGTAGATAAACTCAATGGTGAGAAAGAAATCCACGCATATGTTGCATTTCCATCACTTAAATCAGCGTTCCAATCATTTCCTGGCCATGTGGCAATAGCTGATGACACGTAAGTACCGCCCGTGATGGTGGTCGAACCGTCCCAAATAAAACCAAGTTGTGCTCCAATAATATCAACTGGTTCATCAGAGGTGAGCACAATATCCGCCCTAGTATCATTACTAAGAGTATTACGAACCAAATCCACATGAATTGCTGTTGCAGTCGCATAAGTAGTCATCAAAAGTACAGCAATTAAAGTCTTCCATAGAATTTTCATATTTTCCACCTTTCGCTTAGTCGGTGGCTGGCAGGGCCACACGCCCTGCTGCTCACCGATGTTTCGATCATTATACGTTGTTCTCCCTGGAAATCCTCCATTCCGATTTGAGATAAAATGTAGAGGCAAGCTCCTCTACAATTTACGGTGTATACTTATCAAAATAAGTATTCAAATCTGGTGCTGTACTCATCGTGGTGACCGATGTCCCACAAGCCGCTTGGATGCCATCTGCTACTGACTTCGCAAGTAAGATGGTAACTTTCGCCTCATCCTTGTTAATCAGATCGAGATAGTTATCTCGCACGAACACCCATCCAGAGTCGAGGACAAACTCTGTGATTGCCAACGTGATCTGTTTTGCCTCATTTGACAACGTTTCAGGCGGCAATTGGTTTATCACATCCAATACTGCTGTTTTCAAATTGTCGAAGGACGCATCAGGATCGTTGTAGGAGTTCAAGAAGTCTACCACTTTGCCAGTGGCTTCGCAAATCTCTGCCTTGTGAGGAGCTACCCTCGGATCATTGAAGGCAAGCTGCGTAAGGATAGTGGTGGAACTTCTGATAACTGGAGCGACTTGTTCAAAGTCCCACCCGTTGTTGCCGGGCTGAGTGCAACCCGGTGCGGCTACCAAGCATACGCTTAGTAGTACAGCAAACAATGATATTAGCTTTTTCATGGTTCTCTCCTTAGAAAAAGTATAGTCAAACAGCCTTTAGCTAATGCTCCGAGAGGGACTCGAACCCCCAATGTCGGTTCCGAAGACCGAAGTGATATCCATTTCACCATCGGAGCCTGCGCATTTCTCAATTTCTGCTGCTTTACATTATACCGAATATCGGCACGTCTGTTGACAGTTTAATGGAACCGAAGGGACTCGAACCCTCAACCTCCACTCATTCACTTGGTGGTTCACTTGCTGGTTCACTTGGTGCTGGTTTACTTGGTGCTGGTTCACTTGGTGCAACATCAACAATGGAACTACGGGGACTCGAACCCCGAACGGAGCAATGCTATTTACATATCTCTGTCAGTATTTCTTCTATTCTTTGACTCACTTCATCTTCTGCATCCCACGAGTAATAAAGATTTCCATTTTTCACGCCATTTTTAGTCAGTTGTACAGGAGTAGATGTTACACGAATTGTGGGTAATTCCCCAAACTCATCCTTCCATTTTTCGGCTATGCGACGATTGATGTCTGACGCTATTTTTGGAGTAAGTTTTCTAAGTGCTTTGTTGGTTTCTTCTTTCACTGCTTTTTCAAACTGTTTTTCAAAATCTTTCATTATTGTTCCTTACCAAATAAATTCATCTATGTTTACAACATCTTTCTTTCTGCCACTTTTTGCTGGCTGATATCGGATAGTTATCGAATGTCTCCCGTTAAACATTTCAGGCTCAAACCAGCATAATTTATCTAAAGCGGGAATATAAGCAATGACGACATCAACCTCATCGGCATAATATTTGTCATTGCTTTGGTTGCTTGTTCTTTCTAATCTACATTTTACACTACCTTTTGAGTTACTTGAATTAGCATATTTTATCTGGACTCTTAATATTTTACCATTCCAGTCAATAATTCGGTCGTAACCACATTCAATGGTTGGTCTACTGACAATGGCTCCAATTTCAAGGGCTCTTTGTTCAACCTTGAGACATCCAATTTCTCCTTTAATGGTTGTCCGTGAAGGTGTAGCACCTTCAGTCTGTATAGTTGAATCTGCCTTTTGGGGTTTTCGAGTCACTAATCTGCCAGCTTTAATTGCTTTTGCTCTGGCAGTTGGACTAAATCCAAATTTTGCGGCACATTCTCGTATACTGTGCCCTTTGTCGTAGAACTTTTGTATTTCATCCCAATCATATTTGAGTTTATGAGGCATAGTATTCTCCTTCTGCCTCATTATACTCCAAATGGGAGCACTATTCCTTCAAAAATTGTGCTCCCTTGGAAATAAAAATGGAAGTGATGGGACTTGAACCCACAATCTCTTGTCTGCCAGACAAGCGCGTTCCCAATTACGCCACACCCCCGTTATTGCCCTGTGATCCCAATTTCACCATAGCCCCTAATTTTCCCAATGTATCTCTCTGTGGCAGTTTGAACAAACTAAGTCACATTTTTCAATCTCTTTGAGGATACGTTTCAAACTGCACGATCTCATAGTTTTCCATTGTGGGTCTTTTTGGGTTGGGTCACGATGATGAAAATCTAAAGACCCCTCACATTTATTATAACCACATTTGATACACTTGCCACCTTTGAATTCGACTGCTATTTTCTTGTATCGTCGATACCGCTTTGTTCTAAGTTTGTTATGACAATCCTTACATACGGAATGACACTTCCTATCAGTCCCTCTATTGACAAATTTTGCTTTCTTAGTCTCACCACAATGTTTACACTTGTAATCTGTTTGAGCATAACTGCTCTGAGTTTTTAACCCGTATTTATTTATCCAATATATTGTGCTGCCAAAGCTCTTATCCAGTTGTGTGGCTATCTGGCGGATCGACAGTTTTTGTTCAATAAGTTGTTCTAATTCTGATCTAATCACGTTATCTCCTTCGATATAACATTCAACAAATTAGATCAAGAACCCTTTATTAAAATCTCCCAGTTGATCTACGGCCCCCGACTACCAAATGTAATTGCATATTTTCTTTTATGATTGAGTTACGCCCAAGTTTTAGGCGAAACCTTTGCCCTCATTGGAATCATCATTTAACGGAAAGTGAGAGATTCGAACTCTCAACACCTCTCGGTGCCCCTGATTTCCAATCAAGTGTCCCGCGCCAATGGGAATCCAGACTTTCCAATCGAACCATCGACAAATGGTTTATCTGCGGCATTCGTACCTGTCCAATAAACGGGGTTTCTCAGACATCTTCAATCTTTAAAAGTAAAGTTCAAAAACAGATACGGATGGAGTGGGGGTCGAACCCACAAGACGCTTATCACGTTCACCAGTTTTCAAGACTGGCCCCGTCGCCAACTGTCGGGTTGTCCATCCTTTAGACACAAGGCTGGTTAGACATCAATCTGCTACTCTCCCCACGTTAATCGGGTTTGAATGTCACTCATCTTTGTCTCCAAATTTTGCCTTTAATCGGTCAAACTCTGCTCTTTCTTCTGCCTCACGTTCTTCCTGTGCTTTCTGTTGCAGTCGTTCTGTCACTTGAGCACGATGCTCATCTATCTCAAAGACATGTAAATGAGAGGCTTGGATGATTACAGCATCCTCAATTTCTGGTTCAGCGTACTCATCGACAATGACAGCCACTTCCTGTTTTGCATGTTCTAGGTCTTTGGCCCAAAGTGGACGCAGGCTTTCGTTGCAAGCGATTGAGTAATCACAACCGACACCTTTGCCGATTAGCCATACATAGAACTCGCAGCTTTTGTTTATGGCACGTTTGGTCTCTTCTTTGCTCATATTCAACTCCTAACAGTGTGCACTTTACAATTTTTTGAAACCGAAATAATATTTCTTGGTTGAGTTTATAACTCTAATGGAACCGAAGGGAGTCGAACCCTCAACCTCCGCAGTGCGAGTGCGGCACTCTCCCAATTGAGCTACGGCCCCCGGTTTCTTAAAGAAAATAATTTTCAATGCTACACGTACTAACATGGAAGCGAGGGGACTCGAACCCCTAACCTCTGGCTTAACTGGAGCCGACGAGACTTGAACTCGTAACCTCTTGCTTGCAAAGCAAATGCGCTCCCAATTGCGCCACGGCCCCTAATCCCAATGCGTTTCTCTGTGACAATTCGCACAAAGGAGATCGCATTTGTCTATTTCTTGGAAGAATTAGATCGAACTCCTTCTTTTTGGTTGCCCAAATTGAACTACGCCCCTCGTCACAGATTATACTACGTCATGTCGAACAAGTCAACTTTTTGTTTTCCCACTCTTCCCATGCCACCTTCGAGGCTTCAGCCACGACAATCTGAGGATCACAAGCATACCATCCAGACGCGCTGAGGGAATTGATCTCCATCAAATGCATCTTGCCGTCGCTCTCACCAATGTCAATTACATACATGCGGTCTGGTTCCCACTTCTCTGCTGCAACCACCTGAGCCAACTTTAGCGCTTCTTGTGGATTGACAGTTTCAATGTTAGTGGGTTCCCAATCCTGTACGCATTGATTGAATTCCTTCTTACAAAGCGAGCCTTCTCTGCCTGTGCCGTAACGTGAGCCAGTGAGCACCTTTTTATCGGATACAATGAACCGATATTCAACGGTAACAGTTTTCGGGGATGACACAACTACCATCTCATCCTTGCGGGTGAAGTTATCTATCCATTCCATCTGACTGTCCCAATCATCTACCGTAAGAACATCACCAGTAAACGGCTTGAAACCGGACGAAGGACGGACGAAGAAACTGTCACCGCCAAAAATCTCGGCAATCTCTCGACCACGACGCTGCATCTCTGCAAGAGGCATCATCATATAATCTTTGTTGAGAAGATATTTGCCCAAGTAAGTATAATATAGGGTGCATTCAAAATTGGGTAGATTTATGATCGGCCCTGGTACCCATTTCTTCTTCTCTTTGAGTTGCTTCATCAGGTTGAGTGAACCGTAACAGAATACACATTCATCTTCGGCGAATTGGTCAAATTCCCCCGACTCGAAAGGAATATAGGTCACAATTCTATACTCGAACCCTTGATCCTTGATTGCCATTAAAATAGGCAGCAAATCTTCATCGAATATGTCTCTTTCAAGTAACCACTTTACATTCATTTTATCATCTCGTTACACTTGGCAAGTAACGGAGAGCCAGAGAATCGAACTCTGACCGCCTCTTTCGAGACGGGACGACTTAGCAGGTCGCTGCAACAAGCCAATATTTGCCTACTCTCCAAAGCGCCCTACGAGATTCGAACTCGTGCCAAAACCTTGGAAAAGTCTCATGCTACCGTTACACCAAGGGCGCGGTTTGTATACCTTAACTGACCCGCAAGGATTTGAACCTTGAACCTCCGCATCCAGAGTGCGGCGTTCTGCCAATTGAACTACGGGTCATAAGTAATCTCTTAGTCTGCATCCATTATACGCTAAAATTATTACAAGGATCATACCGAAGTATAGTCGGGGGCTACTGTGGAGTCAACCACTGTTTTAGGGTCTGGAGGGGTAGGAATAAGGCATTTCTTCTTAAGTTCCTCGATTGGGTCTTTCTTAGCAAGTTCACCGTATATATGATTTAGTGCAGTTCTGGTGAAATCAGTTGAGAGATTTTCTTCCATGGCCCAATCTTGGGCTTGATTTTCATCTTCTCCCCAATTTTTGTAAGCCTCCTGAAATTCTTTTGGGTCTTCAAAGTCATCTTCATCTGGCATTGGTTCGTGTGGTTGCCAGTACATGTAAAAGTTGTCCCAGTTCTTTTCCTCTTGGTTCTGCAAGACTTGAACCGCAGAGTTCTTGTTGAAATCTGCTTCCTTTAGCTGTCCGCAATTTTGTTTTAACCACTGTTTATCTATGTCCCAGGCGATGTCTGCAAGTGTTCTTGCCACCGCCCTTGATGAGCTACTTGAACTGTAGTCTCTGTTGTTCTCTCCTAGTACTTCCATACATACGTCGTATAGCTTCTCCATGTTAATGTTGGCGATGTCCGTTGTTATTCCATAATCATCACCACCGTAGACCAGCTTCTGAATTTCATCATCTAGGTCACGGGGATAATAGTTCTTGAGTACATCGAGATCGAAGTAAGGATCATCACCCCAGATCATCTTGTTGCCACGGGCTGCCAACCATTGCTTAATTAGAGCTTTATATTCAGGTTTGGGTTCAGAGTTGCCCGGTCCATAAATCTGGAAGATGGATTCAGACTCATCCTGAGCATATCTTTCCGCGCCTAGTTCTATAGTGACGTGTGGCTGGTTTTTGGGGTCACGCAATGAGAACAAAGTAACATGAGCGCCCATATAATGATCGTAAAATACACCACCTCGCTCGTATCCTTCTTTCTTTGATGTGGCAATATCATATGCATCATCGTATTTGCAATCACCAACGCAATGACTCATTTCATTGCCTTCGACAATCGCATTGTTTTGGGTGAAGATTTGTTGGATAGTCCATCCAGCATAAGGGCCTGTGGACCACTGATATTCTATGTTATCCTGTCCGTCATAGACTTCGCCATTACCTTCACCTCGTGTAGCCTGTTCCCACTCTTTGGTCGCAGCAATAGCAGACTCTAGACTGTATGATGCAATTTCTGGTTCGGTGGCAATCACCCAATCTTTGATAGGGCGCAAGACGTAAGTGATTACATCACCCAGAGATGAAGTGGTGATACCTTCCATTGCATCTTCGTTTACGAAGATCGGTATGTTGGAGACATCGTATGTGTAACGCTTATTAGGTATACGATGCTTTCTTAGTTCAACTAAAACCCATTGTCGGAATGGTAAACATTGATATCTTTTTTCGTTAGGCCACCACTGGATTAACAACTCGGCATTTTCTTCCTCAAGATGAGAATAGGGATTCTCTTTGACGGGCATCTGTGTAGACTGCAAATCCTCTATTGTTATGCCAGGATTCATACGAAATTGGTTTGTCAGAAATTGTGCATAGTCCGCATCTTCTTGTGACATAATGAATTGGATGATATCTGGCGTGGCTCCGAGACCAGCCAGATAATCATCCCTTGCAGCTATTCTTAACAACCAGTTCATTAACGGGACTCCCACTCATCATTCTTAAATATATTTGCCTTTTTTATGGACTCGTCCTGTCTTAAAACCGCCTCAAAAACCCATTCAGGGAACCACGGATGCCATTCTCGCAGTTCCCCGTCGAACAACAGCCACTCTCCA
>Ga0114931_10003556_pt1 | contig 19694 bp, 13 predicted proteins | sample 2SBtaG_FD_89579 | JGI IMG/M metagenome (GOLD analysis project Ga0114931, IMG submission 89579) | Deep subsurface microbial communities from Kolumbo volcano to uncover new lineages of life (NeLLi) - 2SBTROV14_V59a metaG | ecosystem: Environmental > Aquatic > Marine > Volcanic | place: Kolumbo...
CGCAACGCGAGACTAGCACCGTTTGTTCGGGGCGCAGCAGCGCCCCCTCGGCTTCGCCGAGCCTCCCCCTCGACCGCTCCGCGGTCGCCTAGCCCCTCGATTCAAGAGAATCGAGCGGCTAGTTCGGTTGGCCGGGTGTGCGCTGCGCACCGACGACGAAGTCCGCGCTGTTGTTGTTGGTGTCGGTGCCGTTGGGACTGCGGGCAGCGGACTTGCCGCTCGGGATGTTGACGCAGGCCGTACCTTCGATGTCCGGGTGCGTGCCGGCTATGCTTTGCCAAGCCATCGAATCGATCGGAGAAACGCCGGCGGGATCGTACAGGGCCACGCCCGCGCCCCCCTTGGCCAGCCCGAAACCCGAGCCCCACTCGAAATCCTTGGTCCCCCCGAACCCCAACCCTGCCAGGACGAAGTAGCCACCGACGGGCAGCGAGTCGCCCGACACGCCCGTCCAGTTGGTCTTGGTCGTCGAGCCCGACGAGGAAGTGTAGTCCAGCCGCCACCCCGCCAGGTCCACCGCGCAGCTGCTCGCGTTGTACAGCTCCACGAACTCGTCGCTGCCCGAGGTGCCGTCGGTCGAGACCTCGTTGATCACGACGTGCCCCGTGCAGGTCCCCGCGTCGCTTCCAGCCGTGCCGCCTGTACCCGCCGTGCCGCCCGTACCCGCCGTGCCGCCCGTGCCACCACTGCCGCCGGCTCCAGAGGTGCCACCCGTGCCACCACCGTCGACGCCGCCGACTCCAGACGTGCCGCCACTGCCACCGGCTCCCGAAGTGCCACCGGTTCCAGCGACACCGCCCGAGCCGCCCGCGTCGATTCCGCCGACTCCGGCGCCTCCAGCCAACCCGCCGCTCCCTCCAACCCCAGCCGAGCCGCCCGTCGCCCCACCGTCCTCGAGCTGGTGGAACTGGTCGATCGGCAGAAACTGGTGATCGGGGAACGAGCAGCCTGCCAAGGCCACGAAAGCCGCGGCTCCGACGACGCACGCGCGACGTGTAGCCCTAGAAATGTCCACCGATACTGACTCCCGTCGAATGTGGCGCCGCTGCGACGCGAACGCTCACGCCACCGCTGGCAGAGTCCCCAGCGCTCTTCGAGGAGGAGCTGCCCGTGAGAAGCCACACCGCCGCGACTCCGATCCCCGCAGCGCCCACGCCCAGCGCCACGCCCGTCAGGGTCGCGTAGCGCTGGCCGGCGTCCTGCGTGCTCTGCAGCGTGTTGGGGCACTTGTTCCCGATACAGCCGTCGTCCAGCTTCTTCTTCGCGTTGTTGCGCAGGATGTAGAACACCCCCGAAGCCGCCAGGCTCGCGACGCCGACGCCACCGATGATCCACGGCGCAGCCGAGCCGCCCGATGCGACGTGAGCTGCGTGATCGGGCTCCAGCGGCGGCGCTTCCCCGCCCGATGCCGCGGGGGCAGGCTTGCTCGACGCCTGGGCGGCGGCCGCCGCCTTTCCCCTCAGGGCTTCCGGAACGTCGAGCACAACATCCTGGGTCTTGCCTTCCGCGGCGTTCACAGTCTGCTTGAAGCTCTCCCCCGTCGGCAGCGCTCCCACCAGCTCGTGCGGGCCGGGGTCCACGTTCACCGCATGGCCGATCTGGGACTGGCCCACGACCACGCCGTCCAGCTCGATCTTGATCGCATCGGCGCCCTTGCCGCGCTTGATCACCAGCTTGGGGATGCGCTTCTCGAGAGCCTGCCGGGCGCTCTGGATCTGGTCGAGGATGCCGCTCGCCGTGTCCCCGGCCTGCCGGGCCTCGTACTCGGCAAGCCGGTAGCCGCCCAGCGCCTCGTTGAGGCGACTGAGATGCTCTTTCGACCGCGCGATGTGGAAGCGGACCTGGGGCGTCAGCTTGATGCGCGAAACCTGCTGGAACGTCGCCAAGGCGCCCGTCCAGTCTCCCGCCGCTTCCTGGGTAACGCCCTGGCTGTACAGCTGTCGTGCCTTGGCGAGCTTCGCCTTGCTCTGGGCGCGGGCCCCTGTCGACCAGCCAATCTGCGCTAGCGACACGCCCACTGCCAGGAGCAGGGCGTCCCGACTGCGGCGGAAGTGGACGCGACGAGTCACCGTTCGTTCAACCCTGAATCAGCAAGCATGATTCTACTACATGCGTAGCATCGCCCACGCCGTGAGTCGGTGACAAGGACGCGCTCCGCGAGACTGACGGGGACGGGACCGGCCCTGGTGCGGGGTCGCCGCTTGACGTGCCGGCAGCGCGGAAGTAAGCGGCGCTATCCAGGCTCACCGGGGAAGGCGCCGGCCACAAGGCCGATAACGTCGGGCGATCGGGTAGATCGCCCGCAGCGCGACGTACAAGGGGGGCACTGGGCACAGACCCGGCGGGACCATGCAGGGCCAGACGACGGCCACCGGTCCTCGGCAGGGACGCCACAAACCGCATAGGAGTCTTCGGTAATGACGCTTCGAACTACTTGGGTGGGAACCTTCATGCTGGCTGCGATGCTGGCCGTGGCCGGCTGCAGCGGCACCAGCAACACGCCGAACTACTATGGCACCGGCGGCACCGGCGCGAGCGGCACCGACGGTGGCGGCTCGGGCGGCAGCGGCGCCATGGGCGGCAGCGGCGCCATGGGCGGCAGCGGCGCGACGGGCGGCAGCGGCGCCATGGGCGGCAGCGGCGCGACGGGCGGCAGCGGCGCGACGGGCGGCAGCGGCGCGACGGGCGGCAGCGGCGCAACGGGCGGCAGCGGCGGCTCGACTGGCGGAACCGGCGGCTCGACTGGCGGAACCGGCGGCTCGACCGGCGGAACCGGCGGCTCGACCGGCGGCACTGCCGGCACGGGCGGCTCGGCCGGCGGAACCGGCGGCACTGCCGGTACCGGCGGAACGGCCGGAACCGGCGGAACGGGTGGCTCGACCGGCGGCAGCGGCGGAACGGCCGGCACCGGCGGGACGGCGGGAACCGGCGGCGCTGGCGGCGCGTCGAACTGCCAGAACGCCGAGGACTGCTCCAATTCCAGCACGATGGTGTGCGATCCGATCACCGCAACCTGCCAGGCCGGTGAGTGCACCGGCACGGGCACCTGCACCAACGCGAGCGACGCCTGCGTGGGTCAGATCGCCAACCCCACGGTGGGAGCCTGCTATCCGTCCTGCACGCCGTTCACGACCGGCGCCTGCAACAACAGCGCCGAGTGCCTGTCGCTCAACGGCGACTACACCAGCGGTGCCTGTTACTCGCGCGGCACGAAGACTGAAGGACAGACCTGCACGCAGACCGACATCGACACGGGCTGCGCCGCGGGGATGCTCTGCATTCAGGACGCCAACGGCACCGTGTGCCGCAAGCTGTGCGAGTTCTTCACGTCCAGCCCGGGCTGCCTGAATAGCCAGCAGTGCACGTCGGTCGACATCTGCAGCGTGACCGGGGGGGACAGCGCCAGCGTAGGCGCCAAGTGCTCGACCTCCTCGGCCGAGGGCGACATCTGCGGCGGCGACGGCAAGGCCTGGCGCGGTGCCTGCATCAATGCCGCCAGCCCGGGCGGCGGCGGCACGGACCTCACCTGCCTCAAGATCTGCCGCACCAGCGCCAACGACTGCCCGACCAGCCAGAGCTGCAAGGGCATCTTCACCGACACGACGATCGGCGTCTGCCAGTAGGCCCGGCACACCACACGCACGGCTCCGTCGGGGTCCCTCCTCGGCGGAGCCGTGCTGTATCCGGGCCAATGGGCCGTGTCGGGCACGTGGCACGGCGCTTGCTCGCGCCAGCGCATCACGGCCACCCGCTGTCGCCTAGGCGGCCGTTTTCCAGGGCAGAGCTGTACGATGTCAGCGTTGATGGCGGAACCTTTCGACACGACCGTGCTCGCGGACAGTGGTCCCGGAGTCACACCCCGGCCCTCGTCCCGCGTCGAGCGTTGGGTCGGCAACCGCCTCGACCACTTCGAGATCGACCGCAGTCTGGGCCGGGGCGGGATGGGCGCCGTGTTCCTGGCCACCGACCGCTCGCTCGACCGTCGCGTGGCGATCAAGGTGCTGCCCGACGAGCTCGTCGAGCAGCCGCAGCTGCAGGAGCGGTTCAGCCGCGAGGCGCGCGCGCAGGCGCGGCTGAACTCACCGCACGTGGTGCACATCTACTACGTGGGCCGTACGCCCGCGCTGGAGAGCGGGCACACCTCGCTCTTCTTCGCCATGGAGCTGGTGGAGGGCGGGTCGCTCGAAGAGCTGCTCGATCGCGGCAAACGCATCGATCCGGAGAGGGCGCGAAAGCTGATGATCGAGGTCGCGCGCGGGCTCCGCGACGCAGAGGAAGCCGGCATCATCCACCGCGACATCAAGCCCAGCAACCTCCTGCTCGACAAGCAGGGTCATATCAAGATCGCCGATTTCGGCGTCGCCAAGCCCATCGGAGAAACGGACTCGAGCATCACGCAGAAGGGCGCGGTGGTCGGCAGCCCGCTGTACATGGCTCCGGAGCAGGCGCGCGGCGAGGACGTCGATCACCGCAGCGACATGTACTCGCTCGGCTGCAGCTTCTACCACCTGCTCTCGGGGCAGCCGCCTTTCGACGGTCCCACTCCACTGGCCGTCGTCTCCGGGCACCTGTGCCAGGCAGCGCAAGCGCTCGACGAGCTGGCTCCCGACGTGCCGAAGCCGCTCACTCAAGTCGTCGAGCAGCTGATGCAGAAGGAGCCCTCTGGACGCTTCGGAGACTATGATGCGTTGATCGCGGAGCTCGAAGCCGCCGCGCCCCAGGCAAGACAGTACGCCGGGTTCTGGGCGCGCGGAGCGGCTGTCGGCGTGGACGTCGGTCTCGCGGGGACCTTGATCGGGCTCATCGGCTGGCCGGCGCTCGCGCTGCACATCGTGTACGTGACGCTCGCGCACGCCCGCGGCGGGCAGACCCTCGGCAAGTATCTGCTCAAGCTGCGCGTGCGGCGCACGGATGGCAGCCAGCTCGGCCTGGGCCGCTCGGTCGCGCGCACTGTCATGAGCTTGTGGCTGCCGTTTCTGGTCGGCCTGGTGATCCTGCTGACCGAAGGCACCAGCACGCTGGAAGAAACCATCAACCACCTGCAACCCGCCCAGCTCGACGCGTTCCGGTCCCTCGTCGTCGCCGTGGCGATCGGCAATGCCCTCTTGTCGCTGCTCTGGGTTGCGGGCCTGGCCCTGGCCGCGTTCCACCCCCAGAAGCGCGCCGCCCACGACCTCGTCGTCGGTTCCGAGGTGCTCTACCGACTCGCGGACTGACTCGCGGGCTCGTTACGACAATGCGCCTTCGAGGCGTTCGATGGCCGCGAGATACGCCGGCACGCAGCGCTCGAACCCTTCCGCACGGAACACGCGCCGTACGACTTCACGTTCCGCGGCCGACAGATCAAAGAGCGCCTGTCCGAGACGCTCGGCAACTTCCCGGGGCACGCGGTTCGCCACCGCAACGCCGTCGACGGGTACCGAGCCTGCCTGCGCCAGCACCGTCACCCGTGCGCCCGCGGTCTCCTCCAAGCCGAACCATCCGGCATCGACGATCTTCCGGGAGCGCGGCTCCAGCACCGCAAAGGTCGCCCCCACGTCGACCTCACCGTGCATCACGGCGCGCGCGACGTTCGGGTGCGTCTGGAAGAAGCTCTCGCGGGAGAAACAACGCGCGGGGTCGATGCCGTTGTGCTCGAGCCACAGGCGCGGCACCACGTAGCCGCCCGCGCTCGAGCGATCCACCCACCCCATGCTGTGCCCCGGAAGATCCGAAAGCGTCTTCACGACCGAATCGCCGCGCGTGAAGAGCACGGAGTGGTAGACGCCCGTCCCCTCGCGACGCACGGTCGCGAGCAACTTCACGACGCCGTTCCGGCGGAGCTCGGCGGCGAGCAGCGGCGGTATCCAGGCCACGTCCACGCCGCCCGTGGCCAACTGGGCCGACAGGGCGCCATAGGACCGCACGACCTGCGGATACAGAATCAGACCCAGGCGCTCCGACAGGCTGTTGCACAGCTCTTCCAGGGGAGCGCGCGCGCTGACCTCGCTCGAGACGATACCGAACGCGAAGGCACCCTTGCGTCGAGAGGAGGCTGGTCTCTCTTCGTCCACTACCACAAGCTACACTCTACCCCGGACCGCAGCACTCCGCTTTTTCCGACTTCGATCCCCGCGAAGTCAATCGGCGCGCTGGACGAGATAGAAGAAGTCACGGGTCGACGGACGGCTCACGTACTCGCCGGGACGGTGCTTGATTTCCGGTATGAGCGTGCCGCTCACGCTGGGCGGGCCCCCGTCAGCGGAAGCGCCGAACAGGATGAAGCGAGTGTAGGACCAGTTGATATCGAGCTCCGCGACATCGTCGGCACCCGCGGCCAGCATCGCCCGCGCAAGGCCGCGCGGCGTGACCCACTCACCGAGCCCGTACAGGAGCACCCGCCCACCATCGCGCGTGCCCACCGCGGAGCGACGGATATCCCGCTTCCCCTTGGCATTCATGCCCCAGCGGCGGCGCTTCCAGGCGTTGTCGAGGTCGGCGCTCGGCTGGCCCTGCCGGGCCAGGCAGGGCGGTGTCTGGCGCCAGGCAGCGAGTCCCGCGTGCTCGAGCTCGCTGAAGCGCCCGATGCGGACCCGCCTGTCGTAGAGCGCCACCGTGCAGCTGTGGTCCGTTCTCGGCAGGAGGAAGACGTGTGAGCCTACCGCCATGCCGTAGCCGCCGTGCCGGGCCTTGAAACCTCCATTGAAGACGGCGAGCAGCCGGCTCTGCTCGGCAGCCGGCACCAGCCCGCTGCGCTGGTCGCGCGGCACGCGCTTCGACTCGGGTTCCTGCGTGCCCGCCACGAGCTTCACCCCCACGCGGTCGAGATCGATGGCCACGATCGCGACGTAGACGAACTTCTTGAACGCATGCGGATGCACGACGGTCCGCACCATGCCAGCGGTGCCGGGCGAGAGCGGCGCCCAGCTTCCGTCGCCGTCGGCGGCGGTGCGTTCCACCGAGGGCTTGAACGCGGGCGGCGGGAACGCCACACGCGATGGAGCGGCGTCCGTCGCGCCGTCGCTACCGGCGTCGTGGATCGGAGCGTTCGCGCTGGGCGGCGGAGCGGGACGCGGCGACGAGTGCACGGGCCCCGGCGCTGGGGCGCGCCGCGCCGGCACCGGCGGCGACGCAGGTGCGCACCCGACGCACAGCGCCCAGAGCGCCGCAAGCGCCATCGAACTCTGCACGGCTCAGCTCTTCCCGGGCTCGAAGTCCAGGCACACTGAGTTGATGCAGTAGCGCTGGCCCGTCGGACGCGGCCCGTCGTCGAACACGTGTCCGAGATGCGCATCGCAGCGCGCGCACAGCACCTCGGTGCGCCGCATTCCGTGGCTCGTGTCGGTCTCGTAGCGCACGTTGCCCTCGACCGGTGCGGTGAAGCTCGGCCAGCCGCAACCGGAGTCGAACTTGGTCTCCGAGCTGAACAGCTCGTTGCCACAGCACACGCAGTGGTAGTTGCCGGTCTCCTGGTGCTGGTAGAAGCGGCCGGAGAACGGCCGCTCCGTGCCCTTGTTCCGCGCTACCGCGTACGCTTCCTCGCTCAGCTGCTCGCGCCACTCGGCGTCGCTCTTTTCTAGCTTGTCCATCGATCAGATCTTCAGCTTCAGGGGCAGGTCCATGGCGTCGTCGGCGTTCTTCTCGTCGTACAGGAACGTATAGGCGGCGCGGCTCGCGAGCACCCGCTTGGTGTAGCGCCGCGTCTCGCGGAACGGTATGAGCTCGACCCACACGTCGAAGTCCAGGCTGGGCCGGTCGTGCAGCCAGCGTCGCGGGCGTCCCGGCCCGGCGTTGTAGGCCGGGATGGCGAGCAGCGGGTTGTTCGAGAAGCGGTTGCCTAGCTTGGCCAGCACATGCGACCCGAGCGTGATGTTCACAGCCGGGCGCTCGAGCGAGTGGGCATCGTAGGGCAGCCCCAGCGGGCGCGCGTAGATTCTCGCGGTGGGTACGATCAGCTGCATCAGCCCGTAGGCGTTGGCCGGGCTCTCGGCGCGTGGATCGAACGCCGACTCCTCGCGCATCACGGCATAGATCAATGTCTCGGGCACGCCGGTCCGCTTCGCCTCGCGTTCGACGACCGCGTGGTAGGGGCGGGGGAACGCCAGCTTCCACGCCTTCACCCAGTCGCCGGCGGGCCAGCGCCCGAGCCAATCGGTGAGGAGCCCGCGCGCCACGGCGTGCGACAGCTTGGCCGAGCCGGCACGCGAATACAGAAGCGCGAGCCCCCACAGGATCTCCGGCGCAGCGCCGGGCCGGGCGATGCCCAGCGCCTGGATCTCGCGCTGCGCCAGCTCGAGCTCGCCCTGGCGCAACAGTTCCATCGCGCGGCGGAAGCCGGGGGTATCGAACTCCGGCCGGTACTCGAAGGAGAACGGCGACTGCTTCGAGCGCTGGATGCCTGCCTCCAGCGCCTGCTTCGCCCGGCTCGGGTCGAGCGCCACCAGATACGAGTAGGCCTGGAGCATGTAGGAAAGCGGCAGCTCGCGGATGATCGCCGCGAGCTCCTTCTCGCCGCGCTGCTTCTCGCCCGTCGCGATCCACGCCCGCGCGCGGAAGTAGCGCTCGCGCCCCGAGAACTCCGTGCCCCGTCGGGCATCCTGCTTGGTCGCGAGCTGGGCGGCCCGGTCCAGCACGGAGGCCGCGCCAGACCAGTCGCCCTTCTCGATGCGGCGCATGGCGAGGCGGAACACGCCGTCGAGCACCATGTCGCCGTCGGGATAGTCGTCCGGCATGCTGCTGAGCAGCTGGGTGAAGCGCGCCTCGACGCCCAGCTCGTAGTAGCTGAAGGCCTCGTGCATGCGTGCGTCGTCGGCAAGGCGGTGATGCGGCAGCTCCTTCTGCAGCTGATCGTAGCGCTTGACCGCTAGCATCTGCCGCCCATCGGACGCGGCGTAGCGGCCCGCGAGATACAGGATCCGCGCGCGAACATCGTCGCCCTTGCAGAAGCGGATCGGCTTTCCGAACGAGTCGGTGGCATCTCCGTACTTGTGCTTCATCGCCAGCGCTTTGCCACGCAGCACGGCCGCCTCGCAGCCAACGCTGCTCCAGCGCCGCTTTTGCGGAAGCGACTTCAACAGCCGGTCCGCCGCTTTCCCGGCGCCGTCGTCCTGGCCGGCGCCGAGCAGCGCCTTGACCCGGATGAGCTGGTCCTCCGTCGTCAGCGGCGTGAGCTTCGAGCGCAGTTTCGACGGCAGCGTGGTGAGCGCGCGCTTCTCGAGCGCCTGGGCGCGCGCCAGCGCGTCGCTGCCCGAGCCCGTGTTCTCGAGATCCACGCGACGCGCGAGCCGGAGCGCCTCCGCGGTGTCCTCGTGGGGCGCGGGGGCCGCGTCCCCTGCATCGGCCCCCTTCGCAGCTCTGGGCTTCTTCGCGTGGTCCGCCGCCCGGTCGAGCAGCGCGCCCGCGAGCTTCAGCGACACGTCCACACGGTCGGAAGCGTCGTCGCCGCTTTGCAGATGCTGTCGCCAGGTCTTGATCGCCAGGTCGTGATCGCCGTTCCTGTCGGCGGCCTGGGCGATGAGCAGTCGCGTCTCGTCGGCGAGCGGCTCATCGAGCTGGACGTGCCCGAGCCGTTCAAGCGCGGCGTCCACGTGCCCGGAGCGCAGCAGCACGCGCCCCGCTCCGAGCCAGGCATAGCTCGACAGCGGCCAATCGACGGCTGCTGCCAGCTCGTACGACGCCGCCGCACCGCGCAGGTTGCCTGCCTTCTCGCGCAGCCGAGCGAGCAGCATCTGCCAGCGGGGCACGTCCGCGCCGGCGGGGGGGCTCTTGTGCATCGTCTTCATCACCGCGGCAGCGGCGCCTGCCGGGTTGCCCCGCGAAAGCAGGCGGCCCGCGGGCGCCAGGGGCGGCGTCGATAGCAGCGGCGAGAACTTCTCGAGCGACACGAGCGGGTTGTTCCCCGCATCCGGCTTGGCCTCGGCGCTGTGCACGGCGGGCGGCGCGGCGGTGAGCGGCGTCGCGATCGGCGACGGCGGCGGCGGGCGCTGTCCCGAACACGCCACCGAAACCAAGACGAGCGGCAGCAGGCGTCGCATCAGCGCTTTCCCGGCTCGCTCCGCCGCCGGCGGGCCTCCCACACCTCGCCGGCCGCTTCTTCCTGCTCCGCCTCCACGCGCGCGTCGAGCTCGCGCTGCCAGCCTTCGCGGTGCTTGTCGACCGCTTTCGCTTCGGCATCCGCGGACGCCAGCTCCGAGCGCGCCACCGCCTCGGCGCGCGCCTGCTCGGCAGCGCGCTCGCGCTCCCGCCGCTCGCGCTCCTCCGCTTCCAGAACCCGCTCCTCCGCGCCAACCGAAAAGCTCGCCGCCTGCTGCAGGTCGGCGACGCGCGCCGCACCCTGCTCGATCCGCTCCTGCTCGGCGCGCTCCACCTGACGGGTCCGCGCCTGCTCGCCTTGTACGGCCCGCTCGGCAGCCGCCGCACGCTCTTTCGCCTGCTCGGTCCGGTGCGCCTGCTCCGCGACCTCGAGCGCGCGCTCGTCCACGGCCCGGCGGCGCAGCCTGCGCAGCGATTCGAGCGGATAGCGCCGCTTCATGCTGCCGTCCCCATCGCGCCCATCAAGCCACATCCCCGACCCTACCGCATGGTCTGGGGCTGGGCGACTTAGCGGCCGGCGGGACGACTCGTGATATTCTCGGAGCCTCGATGCCACTCCATCACCTTGCTTCGAGCCTGGTCGCAGCGCTGGGCGCGCTCGGGCTTGCCGCCTTGGCCGCGGGGCCGGGAGCCTGCGCCAGCACCGGCGGCTGCCAGCGCAACAGCGAGTGCGCTCAAGGCTACTGCGTGCAGGGTCAATGCCACCAGGACTGCGTCGTCGACCTCGACTGCAAGTACGGCGAGGTCTGCAACAAGCCGATCAGCCGTTGCGATCCGGCTGGCAGCGCCGGCAGCGCCGGCACCGACGGCGGAGGCGGCAGCGGCGCCAGCAGCGGCGCAGGCGGAAGCGGCGCGACGGGCGGAAGCGGCGCGACGGGCGGAAGCGGCGCGACGGGCGGAACCGGCGCAACGGGTGGAACCGGCGCGACGGGCGGAACCGGCGCAACGGGTGGAACCGGCGCGACGGGTGGAACCGGCGCAACCGGGGGCAGCGGCGGTGCACCCGCGAAGAAGGTCGAGCTCGATCGCTGCAAGTCCGACTCCGATTGCCAGAGCGGACTCGTCTGCCGCCCGTACGGCAAGGGCCAGCCGAAGCGCTGTCTCCGCACCTGCAGCAGCGTCGGCTCCACCACAGCGACGTGTCCGGCGGGAGGCCGCTGCGAGCTCGTCAATGGCACCACGTACTGCTCGCGCTCCGACGTCGGCAAGACGTGCGCGGCTGCGACCGACTGCCAGTTCGCGTGCTTGACCGCGCAGAAGTACTGCACGTCCAAATGCAACAGCGGAGCCGACTGCCCGAACGGCTACGGCTGCGAGCCCGTCGGCAGCCCCGCACAGAACGTGTGCGTGAAGCTCGACGCGCCCTGCGGCCCGGGCAACACCAGCGCCTGCATTGCCGCGGCCGCATGCGACCAGTCGGCAACCCTCGTCGTCTCCGGCTGCACGATGGCCTGCAACAGCGCGGCCGACTGCCCACAGCGCGCCGCGGGCCTGTCACCCTGGACCTGCAACGGCATCTGCCGCCGCCCCGCCGACGTGTTCGGCCCGCTCCAGGGCGGCTCCACGCCCGCGCAGTACGCCTGCAACGGCTCGGGCCAGGTCGTCAACGTGTGCAATGACGCGCAGCACATGAACTTCACGAGCTTCACGATCCCGAACCCGCCCTCGGTGAGCTGCTCGGCCACGATCACCACCGACGGCGTCTCCGGCGACGCCTGCGTCGACTCGTGCCGCTACCAGGGCGGCTGCGCCAGCGGGTTCTCGTGCGTCGGCGTCGGTTCCGTTGGCGGCAACCGCATCGGCCTGTGCCTGCCGGCAACGGGCTCCGGCGAGGTCGGCAGTTCCTGCAGCACCGACTCGCAGTGCGTCTTCGGCTACTGCAACCGCACCGCCGGCAAGTGCTCGCGCGACTGCTCCAGGGACGGCCTCTGCCCGACCGGCTCCACCTGCACCGCAACGGGCGGCCCGGCCATCGAAGGCCAGCCCTTCAAACGCTGCCAGTAGCGGCGACCCGGTCCGCCCTGGCTCAGGCCGGACCCTGGATCGAGCAGAAGCCGTTGATGCAGGCGTTCGTGCTGTCGCAGCAGTCGGCCGCCGTGGTGCACTTTTCCTGCGGCTTGGAGCAGTTGTTGTTCGGCTTGTTCTTGGTGCACGTCAGCGAGCCGCTCGACTGATCCGGCTCGCAGTAGCCGTTGCAGCACTGGTCGCCCGACTGGCACGACTGTCCGTCGGCACGGCACGGATCCAGCACCCAGAAGGCGCGCATGTTGCCGGCGAGCAGCTCCTGCGCCGGCAGGTAGAAGGCCGGATGGCTGGGGTCGGTTCCGTTCTTGCCCGTCAGATCCACCGCCGAGACCCAGAGCTTCTTCGGTGTGATGTTCTTCACCAGGTCCACGCCGCGCGGATCGCTGCAGAAGGGCGGGATGTCGGCCACGTTGCCGTACATGCGCCGGCTGGTGAACACGACCCAGGCGTAGCCGCCCGAGGCGACCGGGTTCACGGTCGGCTCGTAGCTCAGGTGCACGTCGTCACCGTGATCCGGATCGATGTTGCCCACCTGCGAGCTGTCGCCGGTGCAGCTCATGTTGATGGGCGTGGCGAGCTTGGGCAGATACGAGTTGCCGGACGCATCCAGGCCGTTGAGTGCGTTCAGCACCGCGACCTGGTTGCCGTTGGCGCTGGTCCAGGCGATCTCCCCCTTGGAGCCCTTGCGCGTGCGCAGATCGCCGCCGCCGTTGCCGTCGAGTCCGGCCTTGGTCTGCGACTCGAACACGATCGACTTTCCGTCGGGGAAGAACGCCGGCCACCCGGGCCGGTTGTCAGCGGGCTTGCCCGTGTTGTCGACGACCTCGACCGGGTTCGAGAAGGTGTTCGTCGCGGCGTCGAAGTCCATCACGACGAGCTTCTGCGTCGGGTTCGTGACGCCCGGCCCCGCCATCGGGTTGAACACGACCTTCTTGCCGTCCGGCGAGAACGCCGGAGTGCCGAGGTTGGTCGACACGCTGGCAAGCCCCGTGGGCGTAGTCGGCGATGCGCCGTTCGGCAGCGGCAGCAGAAGTCCGCCGGGCGACAGCTCCATGGAGCCGTCCGGGTAGATGCCCGGGAACGTCGCGCTGTTCGCCATCGTGTGCTCGGTTGCACCCGACGGCGACAGGTCATACGCCGAGCTCTGGCTGTAGTTGCCGCCGTCCTGCACGACCAGGCGCGAGCCGTCGGCCGAGACCGAGTGACAGACGCGGCACTGGGCCGTGTTGCCGCTCGCCCCCGCCACCAGCTGCGGTGCCGTATCGCCCACGTGGATCGACAGCAGTGCACCGCCGAACATGTGATCGCCGCCGACCGCGCCAGAGTAGTTCTTGGCCAGGTTGGTGCCGTACGACCCGTAGTAGATGATGCCGCTGAGGCGCGCCGGCGCCACCGTCCAGGTCTCGCTGATAGGTCCGTAGGCGCTGCCGCCCTGCTCCACCCACAGCTTGGCGGTGAGCTGGTTCGGCGCGCCGCCCTGCGTCGTGCCGCCCGCGCTGTCGGTCGCCATCGCCCACACATCCTGCGGGATCGGATGGCGGATGAACTTGCCGCCCGTCTGCTGCAGGATCGCCGGCCGTCCGAACGTACCGGTCCAGGAGAACGAACCGTTGGTCGTCGACAGCTCGATCTGCACCGCGTCGGCGTCGCCGATCGACCAATCCCACATGAGCAGTGGCGCCAGCATGCCACGCGGAAAGACCGTCTTGTCGTACGGGTAGAGGAAGTGCAGGTTCTGCGCCTGCCCGTTGCCGGCCGGGCTCTTGAAGGCTCCGAGGATACCCGCATCGCTCACCTTGCCGCCCAGGCCCTCGCCGCCCACGCCGCCGATTCCGCCGCCGGCCGTGAGGTCGCCCAGCTTGCCAGCGATCTGCGGCGCCTCGTCGGGGTTGTTCGGATCGGCGCCGTTCTGCTGGGCGACGATCTTGACCAGCACCTGGCGGTCGAGCGTCTTGCCGTTGTAGCCGGCGGTGACGGTGACCAGTCCGCCGACCTTGCCCGTCGGGGTCAGATCGGCGCTGCTCGCCAGCGCCGACGGCACGGTGCCGATGCTGCCGCGATCGACCGTCCAGGCCGCGCTGACGGGCTTGCCGTCGACCGTCGCCTTGTAGGTCACGGTCGGCGTGGTCTGTCCGGCGACGACGGTGATCGTCTGCAGGGCGACCGGCTGTACGTCGAAGCCGTGCGCCGCATCGCTCTGGTTCCCACTGTCGAAGTTGATCACGACGTCGCCGCCGGTATCCCCCGGTCCCCCGTCGGCCGGCCCGCCCTCGTGCGTGCCGCCATCCGGCGGATTCGCGATCCCGCTGCTCGAACCTCCGCACGCGGCAAACGCCGCCGCCACGAACAGCGAAACCCACAGAAGCGCGCCCCAACGGTAGAGTCTGCCAAGCATTGTGCAGAGTGTACGGGGGACGCGTACCCCCAGCAAGCGGAGCGCCCGGAAGCTAGCCGCGGCGGCTTATCATGATGGTGGCGGAGGAGGATTCACTCGCGATGCGCAGGGCGACGTCCCCGAACAACCGGCGCCGCCCGACGCGCTGCAGCCCGAGGATCACCAGATCGCTCTTCCGCGCCTGCTCCACGATCGCGCCGACGATGTCGTCGGCGAGCACGACCTGGGTGACGGGTTTGCCCCGCGCCTCGTCCTCGGCCAGCCGCATCAGGTGGCGTCGCGTCTCCTCCTGCTCGTCCTCCGCGGCAGTCGTGGGCAGGACGCCGAGGAACGTGACCTTGGTGGACTTGCTACGCGCCAGGCTGCCGATGAGCCGCGCTCTGAGCTCGTGGTGAGCGGAGCGTCCTCCGACGGGAACCAGGATGCGCGTGGTCTGCTCGAGGCGCCAGCCGGGTGGCGCTCGCAGCACGGCCACGTCGCAATCGACGTCGTTTAGCAGCCCTTCCAGGTGCTTGCCGCCGTTCTCGTCGTCCGCGTCCATCTTCGACAGGCCGACCAGCAGACTCTCGCAGCGGTGCGAGCGCGCCACGCGACTGATCTCCGCCCAGGGCGCCGGCGCGATCGTCATGAGCGCTTCGGGCGAGTGCCCGGAAGCGAGCGACGCGGTGAGCGCTTCCGAGAGCGCCTGCTGTGCTTCAACGAGCCGGGGTGGCGGCTGGCTTTTTTTCACGTTCTCGGGCCGCGGCATGACGCTCAAGAGCAGCAGCCGGCCCACCGCCGGCGGCGCGAGCGCGCCCGCCACGGCGACCATGGCCGGCGCGCTCCTGGGATTCGCGACGGGCACCAGCACCAGCGGGCTCCGCCCCCTCAGGCGCACCAGATCCGGATCGCGCGCCTGGGTGAACGCATCGACGGCTTCCGCACGGCTGGCGAAGAGCGCGTAGTAGAGGATCACGCCCAGGCCCAGCCAGATGCCGCCGATCGCGCCGGCGGCCGGCACCGCGAAGGCCTGGAAGATCGCCATCGCCGCGCAGGCCACGCCGCCCACCACCGGCACGGCGGGGAACCAGGGCGTGCGGAACGGCGACGGCGCATCCCCCGCGCGGCGCCGCGCCAGGATGCTGGTCCAGTGCGCCAGCGCGAACGAGACGAGGAAGATCAAGCTTGCGGCAGCACCCGCCGCCGCCACATCGGGCACCATGAGCAGGATGCCGACCAGCGCCAGCGCGCTCGCGTAGATGGCCATCACGGGCGTGTGCCGCGTGGCGTGGCTCTGCGACATCACGCGCGGCAACGTGCGGTCCTTGGCCATGGTGAGCGCCACCCGCGACGCCGCGAGCAGGTTCGCCTCCAGCGCGGAAAGCGTGGACAACACCGCGGCGATCACGACCAGCCAATAGCCCACCGGGCCGAGGTAGTTCCTCACCGCCTCGGCCATCAGCGTACCCGGGTTCTGCTCGCTCATGGCCGTGATGGACACCGAGCCATGCGTGCCCACCGTGGCCACGATGAACAGGAGCGGCAGATACACCGCCAGCGCTGCGCCCAGCGACAGCAGCATCGCGCGCGGGATGTTGCGCGCCGGTTGCTTCACCTCACCGGCGATGGCCGCCACCAGATCGAAGCCCTGGAGCGCGATGAACGTGAAGCCCATCGCCTTGAGCAGCCCGCCCGCTCCGTGCGGAAAAAACGGGGTCAGATTCCGCTCAATCGAGCTGCCAGATCGCCCAGCCATCACCCAGAAGCCGGCCGCGATCAGGAAGATGAACACCACGACCTTGCCCACGGTGGCCCACTGCCCGCCGCCGCTGGTCTTGCGGATGAGCGAGAGCGTGTAGCCCGCTGTAGCGACGATCGCGAGCAGCACTGCCGTTCGATGCGTTCCGAGCAACGCGGGTGCATGGCCGGCGGCGAGCCGCCATAGCTCGGCCAGCATGAGCAGCGCGTACTCGGCGAAGCCGAGCGCGTAGAGCACGCCCGCGACGATGTACGCGAACCACAGCACCCACCCGACGCCGAACGCGGCGCGCACGCTCAGCACCTTCTTCGCAAAGGTGTAGGCGCCGCCCGACTCGGGGAACGCCGCGGACATCTCGGCGAAACTCAGCGCCGTGAGGATCGCGATGACGCCGTTGATGGCGAAGGCGATGATCGCCGCCGGACCGGTCTCGGCAAACGCAGCGCCCGCCAGGACCAGGATGCCGCCACCGACGATGGCCCCGACCCCGACGCCGGTGGCGCCGAGCAGCCCGATCGTCCGGCGAGCGCCCGGCATCGAGGCGCGGGAGCGGCGGGACGAGGGGATTGGTGAGGAGGTCGCTTCTTCCATCCGCTCGTCGTGGGCGCCGCGCGAGTATATCAGTCACCAGAAGCGCCGAGATTGTGGCAAACTGTAGCAAATTGCCACAAAGCATGTGGCAATTTGCCACAATACGCTCAGGCGGTGGCCGACGCGCGTCCGCGCTCCGGCTCGACGACGTCCGCTGCCGAGCCCTGCTCTCGGCCATCCTCGTCTTCCATTTCCTGCCCCGCGGCCTCACCAACCAACAACTGCGCGAGCACGTCGCGCCGCTGCTGGACCTGCATCCCGGCCAATACGCCCAGGGCAAGATGACCTACGACCTGCGACGGCTCCGCCTGCACGGCCTCGTCGAGCGCATCCCGCGCTCGCGACGCTACCGCGTCACCTTGCTCGGCTTCCGCTCCGCGCCTTCAAGGCCTCTAGTGCCTGGCCAGGGTCTCGCTGCCTATGCCTTCCACCCCGGGCAGCGCGAAGCGGCCGTGCAGCCCCTTTCCGGCTGCGTCGCGATAGACGACCGCGCCCGTTCCCCGACCCCAGCCGACAATGAAGAGATCGCCGTCCAGGATACCGACGCCGCTGTAGCTCTCTCCACTCGTCAGCGTCCATCGCACGTCGCGTACCGCCCCGCGCACCTTGATCGCGACCTTGCCGTGGTAGGCGTGCCCCGACTGGGGCGAGCTGGACGACGTGATCGAGTAGGTGCCCTTGACGCCGGCAGGGCCGCTGAGATTCTCCGTCCCGAGCCCGGACGCGCCCGACATGGCCCACTTTCCGGTCAGGGAACCACCGTTGACCTTGTACACGACGACGCCGGGCTTGCTCTCGCCATACCCGACCGCGAGAACGCCCCCTGTCTCGATCCCGACTCCGACGTAGTTGCCACCGCCGGCGCCGCTGATCGTCCACGACAACGTGTCGTAGTCGCCGTGGCTGGAAATCGTCGCCGTGCCCGAATACGGAGAACCGTCGGGATTCTTTCCTTCACTGATCGTGAAGCTGCCGGTAAAGCCCTGTGCCCCCGTTGCGGTAGCGGTGGCGGACCGAGCCGGAGCCGCGATCGGGGGCGGCGGAGCTCGCTTCTTCTTGCACGCAAGGAGCGCACTCCCCACCACCAGTACCAACGCGGCCGTCTGCAACGGCCCGGTCCGTCCAGTCATAGCTCCTCCTTCACCACCACCAGGTTCGTCGCGGACGGTAGCCCCGCTAAAGTCAGCACTCAAGATCGTCGCTGGCGCCGACGCCTACTCTGCCCACATGGGGGATCTCGTGTTTGTCCAGACCGCAGCGCGCGGCTGTACGTATACGCACGCAGAGCCGCGCAAGAACGCGCGGTCGGCCCGGGTGCGCGGAGAAACGGACAGCTGCGCACTGCCTCGGCGAGTGAGGATGTCGATGACGCGAAGCATCGGGCAGATGGCCCGGATCTGCCTTGGGGTATGGCTGGTGGTGGCGGCGGGCTGCGCCGGGACGACGGCACTCCCGAAACCCGCCGCCTCGCCGGACCCGCGGAGTGGGGCTCCGCGCGCGGTCGATCCGACCGCTCCCCGGGCCGGCCCGGTGTCCGTCGCCGACGACCCCAACGCGGTCGCCGTCTCGTCCACGATCCGGAAGGTAACGGTGTACTCCGACCGCGCGCTGGTTTCGCGGGCGGGATCGGTGAAGGTGACGACTGCGCCGACCGTGTTCGCCTTCCGGCACCTCCCCGGTTGGGTCGACGACGGCTCCGTGCGCGCGGCCACCACTGCCGGACGCATTGTAGACGTGCAGGTCGGCCGCAAGTATCTGGCCCAGGCAACCGACAAGAGCTACCGGGAGGCTGAGGCTCACACCCGCGCACTGGCGAACCGCCTAGCCGCCCTGGACGACGAGCTCGCGGTGCTCCAGGCGCAGGACAAGCAGATCGCGGACATCAAGGCCTTCTCGCTCGACAGGCTCCACAAGGACGTGGTGGCAGGCGAGCCGGCGCCCGCACGCCGCACCGGCGCCTCTGGCAACGTCGGCGTCAACACCTATGCCGCCGTCGTGGACTTCATCGGAAACAAGATGCGCGAGATCGCCAAGGGGCGTCGCGCCGTCCAGGCCAAGCGAAAGGAGCTCGCTCCGGAGGTCAAGGCCAGCAAGCACCGTCTGGACGAGCTACGCGGATTGACGCAGCTCGAAGAGACGAACGTCTTCGTCACCGTGCAGGGGGTGACCCCGGCCAAAGCCAAGCTGCAGCTCAGCTACCTGCTTCCGGGAGCGACGTGGCAGGCTGCCCACGAGCTACGCGTGTCGGGCCGCGATGCGACGTCAACCGAGCTCACCTCGTATGCCGTGGTTACGCAGGCGACCGGTGAGGACTGGGACCACGCCGAGCTCACCTTCTCGACGCAGTCGTCTACCGAGGCCGTTCGCATTCCAGCCCTCGAGGCGCTGACACTCGGCGACACCCGGGCCAGGACCCGGAGCATCGAGAGGCGCTCGGCGTCGTTCAGGCGGGCCGAAAAGGCGTTCAAGGGGCAGAATCGCCTGTGGAACCAGCGGAGTCGCAGCACCCATCAGGGCGGCAGCGTCGCGGAGAGCTACCAGACGAATTTCGATTACCTGCAGGTGATCCAGCAAGAGACGGTCCAGCTCTTCCAGAGCCTCCAGCAGCGCGGCACGACCGCCCAGTTCAAGGGCATGAGCACCACGAGAGTGCGAGCGGATGGCCGCTCGGTGAGGGTGCCGCTCGCTCGCGCGACGCTGAAAGCGAAGAAGGCCATCGTCGCGGCTCCCGAGCAGTCGCTGAACGCTGCCCAGATCCTCCAGATGCAGAACAATAGCGGGCAGTCGCTCCTGCCCGGAAGCGTCGCTCTGTACCAGGCCGGTGCATTCCTCGGGATGACCAACCTCGACTTCGTCGCGGAGGGCGAAAAGTTC
>Ga0114931_10003557_pt1 | contig 19692 bp, 18 predicted proteins | sample 2SBtaG_FD_89579 | JGI IMG/M metagenome (GOLD analysis project Ga0114931, IMG submission 89579) | Deep subsurface microbial communities from Kolumbo volcano to uncover new lineages of life (NeLLi) - 2SBTROV14_V59a metaG | ecosystem: Environmental > Aquatic > Marine > Volcanic | place: Kolumbo...
AACGACGACGCGTCGTGGTGGTTCCACGGCAAGGAGGAGTGACGACCTATGAAGCCGCGACCCCCCTGCGCCCCTCAACATGTCTGACATGAGCGTACCGTTCGTGGGTTGCGGTGGCACGGCATCATCCCCTTCGTTAGCCCTCCTCGGCGTAGCTACGGCTATGCTCTCGTCGGCCTGCCTCGGAGCTGAAGCCGTGGCACCGCAATGAGGTCCGCTGTAATTCTACCACGGGCTGCTCGGGCCGCCGGGCCCGCAGGCTGCGCAAGCTGAAGAAACCCGGGTCGAGCTTCACGTCGAACTCGAGATCGAGGTACCGGAGCGTCGTGGATTCATCGGGCTTGTCCGCGGGCACGACCTTCATCGTAGCGGGCACGACCCGCCCGCCCATCCTGCGGTAGTCGGAGAACGTGAGCGTCCGGACGAGTGTGCCGTCCTCGTCATAGTAGCGAGCCCACGTCGGCATGAGATCCCTCCGGCGCACCTGTTCCTCGATCCGCCCCCAGACCACCGCGGCCTCGGGCTTGGGGGTAAGCGTGAACTCCCACACGTCCACGCCGTCGCGCGCTCCCCGGAACGCGAAGCGGATGTCGTAGTCGTCGACGACGCGGCTCTCCTTGACCAGGTCGTCGTTCGTGAAGTGCGACCCCATCCAGGAACCCATCATCAACGAGGGCGGCACCTTGATCGTGCGATCGACCCGGGGCAGGTAGTTCCAGACCTCCTGCCCGGACTTGAGGGTGGCCGTGCCCGCCTCGCGCGGCGGCGCGGTCACGCGAACGAGGGAGTGTTCCGTGCCCAACGACCATACCTCCATACGCAGGGTGCGAGACCAGTGGCGGGTATGGACCTCCATCTCGACGTGGCCGTGGCTGGAGTTGCCCCGCAGCAGACGGTCCACCCGGTCGACGATGCGGCGTGCTTCGGCGTCGGTTGTGCCGGTCTGCGCTCCGGCAGCCTCCGGGTGCCCCGCCAGGGCGCTGCACGCCACGGCGAGGAGAGCCGCCCATGGCCAGCCGTGACATGAGGGCGTGCGGCACCCGTGCCGCGTGACGCGGGTCCTCCGGGTGCAGCGCATGGTCGGTGCGTCGCAGCACATGGTCATCTCCCCGATGGATCCCCAAGCCTCGCGCGATCTCGCGGTCCTGTCCAGAGGAGCGGGCAGCTTCTCGCGGGGGGCGACGCCCACCACCCTCCGTGACCCCACCGTTCGCGGCAACCAGCACTTCGCCGGAAGAGGCCCGACACGCTACACTACCCGGCGCTCGAGGCGCCGCACACGTGGCGCGGACACCCAAGGGACGACGCGGGAGTGGGCCACGTGGAGGGGATCTTCTCGGTTCTGGACTTCTGGCTCTCAGACATCGGCCTCTGGGCGTACGTCGTGGCGCCCCTGGTCATGGCGGCGGTCTCGATCCTGCCCCTGCCGGCCGAAGCGCCGGCGATGATCAACGGCGTGCTCTTCGGGCCGGTGCTCGGCACAGGAGTCACGTGGGGAGGCGCCATGCTGGGTGCCTGGATCAGCTTCGAGCTCGCGCGCCGGTGGGGGCGTCCCGCAGCCCGCCGATGGGTCAGCCCGAAGGCCCTCGACCGGGTCGATGCCATCGTCCGGGACGCGGGGTGGTGGGAACTCACCGTAGCTCGGCTCATACCGGTCGTGGCGTTCACCGCCCTGAACTGGGGGCTGGGGCTTTGCGGCGTATCCCGGCGGCGGTTCCTCTGGACCACGGCGATCGGGATCGTTCCCGGAGCGACACTCTTCACCGCGTCGGGCGTGGGGCTTGCCGCCTTCTACCGCCGCCGGCCCGAAGCCGCGCTGGCTGTAGGGCTCCTGATCGTTCTCGCGCTGGCGCACGGCGTGTGGGCGCGCAGGGCCCGCGCACGGGGGTGAGCCCGCACCCCCCGCGCGCCGCGCCGCGGGCACCTCCGCGTCCTCCGCCGGGTACGGGCATGTCCCGCCGGCGGGACGTGGGCTCCAGCAACGGCGGTTTTTCCCTCCTGTCCGGGGATGTCCCGCAGCGGCACACGTCTTGCAATCTTCCCGATCGGGACCACACCGCCCGCCCTCGGTGGCGCGACGGACCTTCTGCCACGGCAATCGGTATGACCCGATGGGCTCCGGCATGTGGGGGGGAGCCGCGCGGGGCGTGCCGGACCGGGAGGTTGACCATGGATCGGGTTGTTCGCCACAGCATCGCAGCCGCGCTGGGCACCGCGCTGCTTGCGGTAACGCTGCTTCCCGCTGATGCATCCGCGCATGGAGGACCCGGCTTCCTCTTCAAGAGGCCCCACGTGCTGCTCAGCATCCGCGGTGGGTACGCGGTACCGAGGGCGGGGAGCGACGTCTTCCGCTTCACCGAGGAGCGACTCACCGTCTCTCGCCACGACTTCGATGCCGCGGCCGTCGAGGCGGAGTTGGCCTACAGCGTCGCGGATCGGGTGGACCTCGCGCTGGGCGTCGGCTACAGCTCGCGGGACGCCCGATCGGAGTTCCGCGACTGGGTGGGCACCGACGACCAGCCCATCCGCCAGATGACGAGGTTCTCCAGGCTCCCGGTCACGCTCAGCGCGAAGTACTACCTCCGGGACCGGGGCCGCGCCGTCAGTCGCTTCGCCTGGGTGCCGGAGAAGTGGGCGCCCTACGTCGGAGCGGGAGGAGGATGGCTCTGGTACCGCTTTCGCCAGGAGGGAGAGTTCGTGGACTTCGAGACGCTCGATATCTTCCCGGACCTCTTCGAGTCGAGCGGGTTCGCCCCGACCGCCCACATCCTCGGTGGCATCGAGCTCGCCCTCGGGGCGCAGTTCGTGTTGAGCCTGGAAGGCCGGTACTCCTGGGGGAGCGTCTCGATGGATCAGGATTTCGTGGATTTCGACAGGATCGACCTGGCCGGCTTCCAGTCGACGGTGGGTCTGGGCATCCGCTTCTGAGAGGGAAGGACGGCAAACGATGAGTGCACAACCGAGATTCCGGAGTGGAGCAACCTGGAAGGCGCTCGCCGCGCTCGTGGTCCTGCCGGCCTTCTGGGTCACGGGCGTCCAGGCTCAGCAGGACATCGACACCCGGTGGATGCCGTGGATGGGGTGCTGGGAGCCCACGGCCGACATCCTCGAGGCCCCGCTCGTCTGCGTCGTGCCCAACGCCCAGGGTGCGGAGCTCGTGACCCTGGCGCAGGGAAGCGTGCGCTCCCGCGAGCTCCTCCGCACCGACGGAGAACGGGCGGAGATCGCGCGTGAGGGGTGCCATGGTTGGGAGCGTGCGGAGTTCTCCGCCGACGGGCACCGGGTTTACGTCCACAGCGAGCTCACGTGTGAGGGGGGCGGCGCCCGCACTACGTCCGGCCTCCTGTCCATGGCGTCGCCCACGGCCTGGCTCGACATCCGTGCGGTCGACGTCGGCGACGAGCCCGTGGCGCTGACGCAGCGCTACCGGCTGGCTTCGAGGAGTCGCACCGAAGATGCGGGATACGGCGACCTGATCGCCGACCGTGGTCTTGCCCAGCGCGCCGCGCGCGTGGCAGCCGCACGACGTCTCACGGTCGATGACGTCATGGACGCCGCCGAGCACGTCGACGCCACCGCGGTGGAGGCGTGGGTGGCCAGGCGGCACCAGCGTTTCGCCCTCAACGGCAAGCGTCTCGTCGAGCTGGCGGACGCGGGCGTACCGCCCGGGGTCATCGACGTGATGATTGCGGTCAGCTACCCGCGTCGCTTCACCCTCGGGGGTGGAGCGGCCGTAGCCCAGGCCGAGAACGCCGAGTACGGCGGCGAGTACCGTGGCCCCTCCCGGTGGCTCGGGGGAATCTACGGGGGATACTACGATCCATTCTGGCAGCTGCGATACGGCTACCCCTTCGGGTACGGTTACGGGTCTGGATACGGGTACGGGTACGGCGGCTTCGGATTCACAGGATACGGCTTCTATCCGGGATACACGCCTGTGGTCGTGGACGTGGGGCGGGCGACGGTGTCTCACGGTCGCGTGGTCAAGGGCCAGGGGTACCGGCGTGGCAGATCGAGCTCGGGGGGGCGTTCGCGCCCGTCAGCCGGACGCGTACCCTCCGCACGAGGTGCGTCGGGCTCCGTGGCGCGTTCCGGCGGATCCAGGGGATCGTCGTCGGGCCGCAAGGCGAAGCGTCGCGGCGGAGGGTTCTGACGGCCTGAGCTGAGCGGTCAAAGCGCCGCGCGGTCCGCTGCCGGGGGGGGCGCGCGCCGCCAAGGCGCCGAGCATCCATGCGGTTGGTTGGATCAGCGGGGGTCCGAGCGGGCCCCCGCTTCCGCATGCGCGACGGCCGCGCGCAGCGCATCGCTCCGGAACCCCCGGCGAGCCAGATACGCGTAGAGGCGCCTGCGGACGCGCTCCCGGCGCGTGTGGCCCGGCGGCCGCCTCAGGTCCGCGAGCGCCTGCGGGTTCTGGCTACGCAACCACTTTTCCACGACCTCGTGCGCCAGGTCGTGCTCCGTGCGTCCGGAGTCTCCCAGCACGCGCTCAACGACGCGCGCGGCCAGATCGGGAGACACGCCCCGGTCCCGTAGCTCGGAAACCAGCCGGCCCCTGCCGCGCGGCCGGTGGCGGAGGCGGTCACGGACGAAGGCGGCGGCCATGGCTTCGTCGTCGAGGAGTCCACGCTCCTCGAGATCGTCCAGACATTCGTCGATCTCCCGGAACGCGAACCCTTTCTTCCGCAGGCGCTGCCGCAACTCGGCGCGGCTGCGGGCCCGGTACGAGAGCAGGTGCAGGGCGGCTTCGCGAAGACGCCAGCGGAGGTCCTCCTCCTCGAGCCGGCGACGGGCCCCGGCCGCGAGAACGTCTCCCGCACCCAGGTGCAACCGCTCCAGCGCTTCGAGCGCCACCTCGAGAGAGGCGCCGTCGTCGAGGTGGATACGGAGGCGGAGTCCCCGGGGCTTGAGAGGCTCCAGACGGGTGATGACGGCGTCAGCTTTCTTCCTTCTGGACATACCAGCGTCCCTCCAGCAGGTCGTGGTAGAGGGTGAGGAGGCGTCCGTCGTCCAGGACCACGGCACGGTACTCCCGGGAGATGGGCCTGCGCCACCACTCGTCGTCGATACGCCAGGACTCCCGTATCGCCCTTACTCTGCGCGCCGGACGGCCGGGAAGACGGACGTAGGCGGGCTCGCCGTCCGGGCCGGTGCGGACGACCGCGGACCGGGGAAGACCCAGCGCCCGGAGACGCCGGTTCGCGGGATCGGGGTTTCCAGGATCTCGGCGACTCATGGATCGAAGTTGAGGAGCGCGTGGCGTCGTTCGGGCACGCGAGACCAGGGGTCCACCTCCACCACCCTGTAGAGGGGAGAGTAACCCAGCCGGAGCTTGAGCTCCCGGACCGCATCCCTCAGGGAAGGGGGAACCTCTCCACGAGCCAGCGCACGACCCGCCGCCGCGCGCCCTCCCTCCTCCCGGCGGTCGAAGAGACCGATCTGGTCCACAGGAGGACCGAACTGGAAGAACTCCAGCAGAAGGGCCTCCACGGCCCTGGGAGGTGGCGTCAGCGCCATCCGGGAACGCATCAGGAAGGCGATCCTCTCCCGGACGGCCGTGGGATTGCGGAGGATCCCCTCCACGGACCAGGATCCTCCGCCCTCCAGGCGCGCACTCAACCGCACCCCCACAACGCTCCGCCCTCGTCGAGCCGGACGCGCGAGTGCCTGCTCCACGAGCCGGTTCAGGGCTCCGTGGAGGGTGTCCGTCAGGCTCACGGGAGCGGGAAAATCCAGGGAAACGCGGATGGGGCGAGGCCGGTGCCACGCGCGCACCGGATCGATCCGGCGGCCCGAAGCCCACGCCAGCGCGTCCCGGCCTTCCTGGCCGAACTGCGCCACCAGCGCGGGTTCGGGAAACCGGAGGAGGTCTCCGAGCAGAGTGATCCCCAGACGCTCCAGCCGCCGGATGGTCGGGGGATCCACCGGGAGCGCGTCCACCGGACATCGCGCCAGGAAAGCCGGAAGCTCCGCTTCGGAAACGATCATGGGCCTGCCCGGCCGGGCGGAGACGGCGGCGACCCACGCACCGAACGTCCCCGGAGCCATCCCTGCCCGGATGGAAGCCACCACGGGCGCGGGGAGGACTCGGAAAAGGGAGCGGAGCACCCGTTCAACCTGCCGGGCGGAGGACCCGTACAGACGTTCCAGGCCATCCATCCCCAGGAAGACCTGTCCCCGGCCCGCGGGCTCGATGACGGGGGCGAGGTCGGCGAGGACCTCCAGCATGGCGTCCACGGCCGCGTCGTAGTGCGCCGGATCCGGCTCCAGGAGGGTGAGGGAAGGGCAGAGGGAGATCGCCTGGGAGATCCGCTGACCCGGGCGGACCCCCGCGTCGTAGGCACGCTCCGAGACCTGCCAGAGGGTCCGCCGGGTCCGCTCGCCGGAAGAGAGGAGCGCCACCGACGTGGTGTCCAGCTCGGGAGAGCGCACCAGCTCGAGGCGAAGCTCGAAAGTCGGCAACCAGAGGCAGAGGGCCCGGCGGCTGCTCCGGAAGGGAGGTGTGGACGGGGAAGGGGAGGGGTGCTCGTTGAGGTCGCCGGGGAAGGAGTTGGATGGTGCCATATGGGCCCACCCACGATCCGGGTGGGTGGGAACACCATAACTGCCTGAACGGGTCCTGGGCATAGCTGGATACGCCGATCGAAGACAGGGGTCCCTCGGGCTGGCGGATCTCGCGCCGCCCCACCCCTCACCACCACCTCGCGAACGCCACGTCCGAGGGACCCGTTCCATGGATCGAGCCCACCGGCCCGACCCCCGGATATCAACACAGATACCGAATGAATACCGAAACTGAAGATAAGCCGAAACTCCTCTCCGAGCAAGATCTCCGTTCCCGGGCATCGCCCCCCCTTTTCGTTCGTGGCACCTGCCACCGCTTCGGGCGTACAACTAAGGTGTTCTGCCCTTCGTCCCGGAGGCGATCATGAAAGAACCCTCTCTGACGCTGGGAATCGAAGAGGAATATCAGATCGTCGATCCGGAGACGCGGGAGCTGCGTTCCTACATCACGCAGATCCTGCACGACGGACACATCACCGTGGAGGGCGTCAAGCCCGAGCTCCACCAGTCCATGGTGGAGGTGGGCAGCTCCGTGTGCCGGACGCCCGGAGAGCTTCGCACCGAGGTCGTCCGCCTGCGTTCCGAGGTCTCGGAGCTCGCCGATCAGGAGGGTCTCCGGATCGCCGCCGCCGGAACCCACCCCTTCTCGTCCTGGCTGGATCAGCGCATCACCCCGCTGGAACGCTACCTCGGCGTCGAAGAGGACCTCCAGGATCTGGCCCGGAAGAACCTCGTCTTCGGGATGCACGTCCACGTGGGCATCGAGGACCGGGAATTCCTCATCGACACGATGCGAATCTCCCGCTACTTCCTGCCCCACGTGCTCGCGCTCTCGACCAGCTCGCCGTTCTGGATGGGGCGAAACACGGGACTCAAGTCGTACCGCTGCGTGCAGTGGCGCAACTTCCCTCGTACGGGAATCCCTCCTTCCTTCAACTCCTACGCCGAATACGCGCACATCGTCCGCACGCTCGTGCGCGCCAACTCCGTCGAGGACGCCTCGAAGATCTGGTGGGACGTGCGGCCCCACCATCTGTATCCGACCCTCGAGTTCCGGGTGTGCGACATCTGCACCCGGGTGGACGACGCGGTGTGCATCGCTGCCATCTTTCAGGCCATCGTCGCCAAGCTGTGGAAGCTCCGCCGTGACAACCTGACGTTCCGCCTCTATCCCCTCACGCTCATCTCCGAGAACAAGTGGCGTGCGGTGCGCTACGGCGTGGACGGAAAGCTCATCGACTTCGCCAGACAGACCGAGGTGCCCGTCAGGGATCTCGTGCACGAGCTCATCGACTGGTTTCTGGACGACGTGCTGGACGATCTGGGCACCCGGAGCGAAGTGGAGCATGCCGAGACCATCCTGAGCGAAGGCACGAGCGCGGACCGCCAACTGGCCGTGTACGAGGAGACCGGCGACCTGAAGGCGGTGGTGGATCATCTCATCGCCGAAACGGCGGCAGCAATCCGGCCCCGCGCAGTGCCATGAACCCCTTCCGCCCGTTCCTCGAGCGCCAGGGCGTGGTCGTGCTCGACGGCGGGCTCGCTACGGAGCTGGAAGCGCAGGGCCACGACCTCGACGATCCCCTCTGGTCGGCCAAGGTCCTGCTGGAGTCGCCCGAGGCGGTGCGGCGGGTCCACCGTGCCTACCTGGAAGCGGGCGCCGACTGCATCGCCACGGTTACGTATCAGGCCACGCTCCAGGGGTTCGCGCGCCGCGGGTACACCGCGGGCGACGCGGAAGATCTTCTCAGGGAGGCCGTCCGCCTCGCGGTTTCCGAGCGCGACGCGTTCTGGAGGGACCCGCAGCATCGCCGGGGCCGCCTGCGTCCCCTCGTGGCAGCGAGTATCGGCCCCTACGGCGCGTTCCTCGCGGACGGCTCCGAGTACTCCGGTCGCTACGGACGGAACGAGGCCGAGTTGCGCGCGTTCCACGCGCCCCGGTGGCGGATCCTGGCGGAGAGCGAAGCCGACCTGCTGGCGTGCGAGACGATCCCGTCAGGCCCGGAGGTCCGCGCGCTCCTCGGCCTGCTGCGCGATACCCCGGAGCGGTGGGCCTGGATCAGCTTCTCGTGCGGGGACGATGCCCATCTGTGGGACGGTACGCCTGTCGGGGAAGCCGCCGCGGTCTGCGACGCCGAGGAGCGGGTGGCCGCCGTCGGCGTCAACTGCGTACGCCCCGAGTTGGCCGAACCGCTCGTGACTCGCGTCCGGGCGGCCACGGACAAGCCGGTCGTGGTCTACCCCAACTCCGGCGACATCTACGATGTGAAACGCCGCGTCTGGGTGCCGGCCCCCCCCGCCCAGGCGCTGCCGGCCGCGGCGGCGGCGTGGGTCGCGCGGGGTGCATCCGTCGTGGGAGGCTGCTGTCGCATCGGTCCCGGCGGAATCCGCGACATCCGGCGTGCCGCCCTGCGTCGCGCAGGTCGGCCCGCCGCCTCGTGAGCATGGATTTTTCCCATGCTTTCCGCGAGGTTTCGCCTGGTCCTGCCCTCGTCCGGACGGCCGGTGGACGGCCCCCCGCGACGCGGGCTAATTTCGTCGGAGCGGCGCTCCCCGCGCCGCACCACGATGTCCCTAGAAATCCTCGGAGCGCCGCATGGCCGAGTACGCTTACGCCCGGATTCCCAGCGAGGGCGAGAAGATCACCGTCGTCGACCGAAAGCCGCAGGTCCCTGATCGCCCCATCGTGCCCTTCATCGAGGGCGACGGTATCGGGCCCGACATCTGGCGGGCCACCCGGCGCGTCGTCGATGCCGCGGTCGAGAAGGCATACGAGGGCCGCAAGAAGATCTCGTGGATGGAGATCTACGCCGGAGAGAAGGCCCACGAGATGAGCGGCGAATGGCTTCCCCAGGAGACCCTCGACGCGCTCAGCGAGTTCAAGGTGGGCATCAAGGGCCCCCTGACCACCCCCGTGGGCGGAGGGATACGCTCGCTCAACGTGACCCTCCGTAAGGTGCTGGACCTCTACTCCTGTGTGCGCCCGGTGCGATGGATCCCCGGTGTACCCTCGCCGGTCAAGGCGCCCGAGAAGCTCGACGTGGTGATTTACCGGGAGAACACCGAGGACGTCTATGCGGACATCGAGTGGGCGTCGGGAACCCCGGAGGTGGAGACGCTCCGCACCTTCCTGAACGAAGGGCTGAACGCATCGATCCGGGAGGGCAGCGGCATCGGAATCAAGCCCATCAGCGCTTTCGGCACCAAACGGCACGTGGCGGCCGCCATCCGCTACGCGCTCGAGCGCGGGCGCTCCTCGGTGACGCTGGTCCACAAGGGCAACATCATGAAGTATACCGAAGGCGCCTTCCGAGACTGGGGCTATGAGGTGGCCAAGGAGCAGTTCGGCGATGTGACCGTGACCGAAGCGGAGGTGTGGGAAGGCGCGAGCACCGAGGGCAAGATCCTGGTCAAGGACCGGATCGCCGACGCCATGTTCCAGCAGGTGCTCCTCCGGCCGGACGAGTATGACGTCGTCGTCACGCCCAATCTCGACGGCGACTTCCTCTCCGACGCGTGTGCCGCGCAGGTGGGCGGACTCGGGATGGCACCCGGCGCCAACATCGGCGACGAGGTCGCGGTGTTCGAGGCCACGCACGGCACCGCGCCCAAATACACGGGTCAGAACAAGGTCAATCCGGGCTCGCTCATCCTCTCCGCGGTCATGATGCTCGAGTACATGGGGTGGAACGAAGCCGCCGGGCGGATCGTGCGCGGTCTCGAGGGCGCTGTAGCCGCCAAGACCGTGACGTACGACCTCGAACGGCAGATGGAGGGCGCGACGAAGGTGTCCACATCCGAGTTCGCGGAGGCCGTCGTCGGTCACATGTAGCGCTCGCGTGGGGCGCCGCCGCCGGCGGCGCCCCTTTCGCATCCCACACCACAACCGAGAACCGATGCAGGTCCGATACCACGACACCGACCCCGCAGCGCACCCGACGCCCCTCCTCGCGATCGGCGTGTTTCAGGGCATCACGAAACCCACAGGCCTGCTCACGAGGCTCGACGTGCGTCTGGACGGACTCGCCACGCGCGCGCTGGACGCGGGCGACTTCGCGGGCCGGAAGGACGAGGAGCTCCTCCTCTACGGTCCGACGGACGGCAAGGGGCCGGAACGTGTTCTCCTGCTCGGCGTCGGTCCCCGCGACAAGTTCGACGCCGAGGGGATACGCAGGCTGCTGGGGCGGGCCGTGCGCGCAGCCGAGCGGCTGGGGCTCACCACGATTTCGGCATCCGTCCAGGGGGCCGACGGCATCGACGACGTGCTCCTCGCGCAGGCCGCCACGGAAGGTGCGATGGTGGCCGCGTGGCGCTTTCGCGAGCTCAAGCGCGAGCCCGGGGAAGACGAGAGACCCATCGTTACGGTGGCGTCTCTGGACCTGTTCGCTCCCGGTGAGGCGCCGGCGCTCACCGAGGGCGTCCGCATCGGTTCCGCCGTCGCTCGTGGAGAGAACCTGGCCCGCACCCTCCAGTCGCGCCCGGGCAACGTCGCCACGCCGTCACATCTGGCTGCCGAGGCCAGCCGCATCGCGGCCGAGGCGGGTCTCGAGGTCACGATCTTCGATGAGGCGCGCATGCGCGTCGAGGGAATGGAGGCCATCCTTGCGGTGTCGCGGGGCTCGACCGAAGAGGCGCGCCTGATCGTGCTGGAGCACCGGGGCGGCAAGAAAGAAGATCCCCCGCTCGTGCTCGTGGGAAAGGGGCTGACCTTCGACGCCGGAGGAATCTCGCTCAAGCCGCCGGCCGGCATGGAGGAGATGAAGTTCGATATGTCGGGCGGCGCCGCGGTCATCGGCGCGATGCAGGCCATCGCGGAGCTCGATCTTCCTCTCCACGTGGTCGGCGTGGTGCCGTCGTCGGAGAACCTGCCGTCGGGCACCGCGCTCAAGCCCGGCGACATCATCTCGACGCTGGCCGGCAAGACCGTTGAGGTCGTCAACACCGACGCCGAGGGACGACTGATCCTCGCCGATGCGCTCACCTACGCATCGCGTCTGAACCCCGCGGCCGTCGTGGATTGCGCGACGTTGACCGGCGCGGTGGTCGTAGGGCTCGGCCGCGTGGCCTCCGCGGTACTCGGCAACGATGATGACCTCGTCGAGGAGCTACGTGTCGCCGGCGAGCGTTCGGGCGAGCGGTGTTGGCCGCTTCCGCTCTGGGAGGACTACCGCAAGCAACTGGACAGCGAGACTGCGGACCTGGTCAACGTGGGCGGACGGCCCGCCGGGACGATCACGGCCGCATGTTTCCTGTCGGAGTTCGTCGGCGCCGCACGATGGGCCCATCTCGACATCGCCGGAATCGCATACGGAGAGGGAAAGATCTCCTACCACCGTAAGGGCGGCTACGGCGTGCCCACGCGGCTTCTGGTCGACTGGGTGAGGAACCGAGCCGGGTGAGGCTCCTGACGGCCGCCCTGATCCTGGCGGCCCTCGTGGCACCCCCGGGCGCGACGGCGCAGGTGCGCCCCGATACGATTGCCCGTCCGCGCGCGGCCGCAGACACGCTCCCCCGGACCCCGCCGGACTCGGCGGCGCCGGCGGCGGACTCCACGGGCGCACCCGCGGACACGGCGTCCGCGGACACGATCTTCCATAACCTTCCCGCGATCGAAGGAGGCGCCCCACAGGGCTGGGCCACGGGCGTGTGGGTGTGGGACCACGACGGCCTGATGACGACCGGAGCCACGAGCGTCGCCGAGCTTCTGGCCGAGGTGCCGGGCATCGTCACGCTGCTCGGGGGCGACTACGGTACGCCCGCGGCCGCCGCCGCGTTCGGCGCCGGAGGGGGAAGGGTACGCATCGTGCGAGACGGCTTCGAGCTGACACCGCTCGACGGCTCGATCCCCGACCTCGACCGCGTCGGCCTCGGTGGAATCGCGTACGTTCGCGTGGAGCGCCATCCCGGAGGAATCCTCATCGAGATGGAGTCGATGAAGTACGACGATGGCGTGCCGTACTCGCTCATCGAGGCGGGCACGGGCGATCTGAACTCCAACATGTTCCGGGGCAGCTACACCGATCCCACCTCTCTCGGGGGCAGCATCGCGCTCGCCCTGGAACGGAGCGACACCCAGGGACCGGGCGGAAGGGAGGCGGGCAACCGCACCGGGAGCTGGCTGCGCTATCAGCTCCACCATGGCGACGATGCGGGCATTGCTCTGGACTTCCGTCGTATGGCCAATCAGACGGCAGTTGCGGACTACCTCTCGAAGGCGCGGCGCACCGATCTGGTGCTGCGGGGCCGCATGAGGCTCGCCGACGGCCTGGTGGCCGGGGCCTACTGGGGGCGCTCCACCCTGAAGAGCGAGGATGTCCGCGAGGGGTTCGACCGGATCGGTGGCTCGCGCTCGCAGTGGGGCCTCAGGGCGTCGCTCACACGCGGCCCCCTGTGGGTGCGCGGCGCCTACCGCAGCTTTGGCGGCGACGACCTACCGGCGTCGCGGTGGGACCTCCGCAGTGGCGTCGACGATGCCGAGCTGGGCGGACTCGCCGTGGATCTGGAAGGAGCATCGTGGGCCGGGCGGAGCACCTCGACCCACCGCTTCCGGGCGTGGACGGCGCCCATCGGCGGCGTGTCGCTCTTCGCGTCGAGGGAATCGGGCGACGTGGGGGCCCGGACGGGGCCGCTTCTCCTCCCGCCGCCGGCCGACACCACCACCGGAGCGGACACCACGTCCGCGCCCACTCCTGCGCTCCCGGACAGCGTGACCGTGGCGCCGGCCGTACGCTTCAGCGATCGCACCGCCACGCGCTATGGCGCCATCTTCCGGTGGCGCGGCGTGGCGCTGTCCGGCGCCCGCCTCTCGCTCGAGACGGACAGCCTGCTGCCCTTCGGACTCCTCACCGACCGAGCCGGCTCTCCGCTGCCGGGGGGTAAGCGCACCGGATGGGAGGTATGGGCGCGGCTCCCGATGCCGTTGGACGGGCTCCACGTCGAAGGCTCGCTGCAGCAGTGGGACTCGGCGTGGAGCTACATGCCCGAGCAGATCTACCGGGGCGCGTTCGTCTACCATGACACCTTCCTGCCCAGCGGTGACCTCGAGCTGTGGTGGACACTCGGGGTGCGCGGTCGCGACCCCATGACGGTGCGAATCCTCGGAGACGGGATGGACGAAGACGGCAACGCCCTGCCGGCTTCCGTGCCCTTCTATCAGAACTGGTACGCGCGCATCCAGGTGCGGATCGTCACCGTGCGGATCTTCGTCCAGTGGGAGAACTTCACCATCAGGCGCAACCTCCAGGACTTTCCGGGACGCATCCTGCCGGCGACCCGGGCGTTTTATGGCGTCCGGTGGACGATGCGCAACTGAGCCCGGGGGCGTCGCCCCGAGCCCGCGGGTGCGGCGGGCTGGCGCCCACGGTGGAGCCCGCGGCCCCTTCGGGGTTACATTGTATGGCTCTACCGAGTACACGGAGGGACCCGCTGACATGATCCGCAGCATGACGGGGTGGGGAGAGGCCGAGCGCAGCACCCCCGCCGGACGCCTCCGGATGGAGGTGAAGACGGTCAACCACCGCTTCTTCAACGCCAACGTGAAGACCCCCTTCGGCTTCGACCGCTTCGAGTCCGATATTACCCAGGTTCTGCGCGAACGCCTGCGCAGGGGGCACGTCAGCGCGGTACTCACGCTGGACCGGACCGACGCTCAGGACGCGGGCGTTGTGTCCGTGGATCTTGATCGGGCCCGCGCGTACTACAGGGCGCTGGAGGCCATCCGTTCCGAGTTCGACCTGGCCAGCTCGGTGGACATCGGGGTGCTTGCGCGCTTCTCGGATATCTTCCGTGCACCGACGCCCGACGCCACACCGGCCGATCTCGAGCCGCAACTCGTGCGGGATCTCACGGTCGCGGCCGCCGAAGAGGTCTCGGCGCTCAGGGAGATGGAAGGAGCGCGGCTGCGGGCCGACCTCGAGGATCGGCTCGAGGCAATTGCGCGGAGCCTCGACGAGGTTGAGGCCCGCGCGCCGCGGCGCCTCGTGGAGGAGCGCGACCGCCTGCGCGAGCGGATCCGCGAGCTCGCCGAGCAAACGGAGGTCGACGACGACCGGCTGGCGCGCGAGGTGGCATACCTGGCCGACAAGTGGGACATCAATGAGGAGATCGTGCGCTTCCGTTCGCACATCGAGCTCTTCCGCGAAACGATGGGTGGCGACGGAGAGCGCTCGGTGGGCAAGCGTCTCGGCTTTCTCGGCCAGGAGATGCTGCGCGAGGCGAACACGATTGCCTCGAAAGCCAACGACGCCGTCATCTCGCACGCGGCGGTGGCGATGAAAGAAGAGATCGAGCGCCTGCGCGAACAGCTGGAGAACGTCGAGTGAGCGGGCTGCGGCGGCAGGCGTGTCCCCTGGTCATCGCGGCGCCCAGCGGCACCGGCAAGACGACGATCGCGCGGGCGCTGGTGGAATCCGACGACGCGTTCCGGTTCTCCGTGTCGGCGACTACGCGCGCGCCGCGGCGCGGCGAGCGCCAGGGCGTCGATTATTACTTCGTGTCGCGCCCCGAGTTCGAGGCGATGGTCGCGCAGGGCGACTTCGCCGAATGGGCGGAGGTCCACGGCGAGATGTACGGAACGCCGCACCGCGAGCTGAGCCACGCGGACGAACGCGGGGCTTACGCGGTCCTCGACATCGACGTACAGGGTGCGCGGCAGATCCGCGCGGCGGTGCCCCATGCGGTTCTGGTCTTCCTCGTGCCGCCCTCGGGTGAGGCGCTGCTGAAGCGGCTGCTGGGAAGGGGCACGGAAGATCCCGAGGGGGTACGTACGAGGTTGGCCACCGCGCTCGAAGAGCTGGAGGCGGCCCGAGAGTTCGATTACATCGTGATCAACGACGAGCTGGAACGCGCGGTTGCGGACGTCCGGAGCATCGCTCGGGCGGAACGCCTCAGCACCGCACGCACCGAAGGGCTACCTGACCTCGTGCAGGAAATCCGCGCCGCGATCGCGCGGCATGGACAGCGCCCGGCCACACAGGCGGGCTGAGACTTCATCACGCAGGAGACAACCGCATGAAGGTATTCACTCCCGACGAGCTGGCGAGGGGCACAGGAAGCAAGTATCTGGGCGTGCTGGTGGCCGCCAAGTACGCCCGGGAGCTCAACTCCCTCCCCCGCGAGACCCTACCCCTGGGCGAGGAGAAGAAGCTCACCACGCGGGCGCTGGAGGCCCTCACCTCCGGGCAGATCGAGTTCCGGCTGGTCAAGCGGCGGCGCCGAGAGGATTAGCGTGATGCCGGAACGGTTCACAGCCGCAGCCCCGGAAGGCCCGTGCGCGCGCCGCTGACGCCGCGCCGGCCGTGGCGCGGCAAACGGATCGTGCTCGGCGTAACCGGTGGAATTGCCGCGTACAAGTCGGTGCAACTGGCCCGGGACCTGACCCGGCTCGGGGCGGAGGTGGACGTCGTCCTCACGCGGGCGGCCACCCGGTTCGTGGCACCGCTGTCCTTCGAGGGCGTCACGGGGAGGCCTGCGCGCACGGACCTCTTCGCGGCGGACGGATCCGCGCTGCACGTGCGGCTCGGGCGTGAAGCCGACGCGGTGTGTGTTGCGCCGGCCACCGCGGACTTCCTGGCCCGGGCGGCTCACGGGCGGGCCGACGATCTGATCTGCACGGTCCTGCTGGCCACGCGAGCCCCGGTCGTGGTGTGTCCCGCGATGAACCACCGGATGTTCGCCCACCCGCAGGTTCAGGCGAACCTCGCGCACCTGCGCGAGCGCCTCGGCTACCGCATCGCCGGCCCGGTGGAAGGTCCGCTCGCCGCCGGAGAGCGCGACGGGCCGGGGCGCATGCTCGAGCCGGAGCAGATCGAGGAGCATATGGGCCGGGCGCTCGGTGAAGAAGCGGCCTTCCTCGAGCGCGAGGTGCTCGTCACCGCCGGCCCCACACGCGAGCCGCTCGACCCCGTGCGCTATCTGGGCAACCGCTCGTCGGGACGCATGGGCTACGCACTCGCGCGCGCCGCGTGGAGGCGTGGCGCGCGCGTCACGGTCGTGTCGGGGCCCACGAGCCTCGAGCCGCCCCTGGGGGCCGAGGTGATTCCCGTGGAAACGGCCGTCGAGATGAAGGAGGCGGTCGAAGGCGTACTCGGGCGAATGGACGTCTCGATCTTCGCCGCGGCGGTGGCCGACTTTCGCCCCGCGGCGTCCGCGGCCCAGAAGATCAAGAGGAACGAGGCCGGCCCCGAACTCACGGTGCGACTCACGGCCAACCCGGACATCGCCGCCGACACCCGCAGCCTGCGCCGGCCCGGCGGCGTCACGGTCGGGTTCGCGCTCGAGACCCGCGATCTCCTCGAGGGCGCCCGAGTCAAGCTCGACGCCAAAGGTTTCGACCTGCTCGTCGCGAACGCCGCCGGCCAGGACGGCAGCGGCTTCGACGTGGACACGAACGAGGTCACCTTCCTCTTTCCCGAAGGCGAAGCGGAATCGCTTCCGGTCCTGCCCAAGGACGAGGTCGCCGAAGAGATCCTGGACCGCGTGGCCGAGCTGCTCGCGGGGACGCCGTGAGCCCGCGACCCCGACCCGCCGAGGTCGCGCGCTTCCTCAGGCAACGGGCAGAAGCGGGTGAGGAGGCCCTCTTCCTGGACCACGACGACCGGACACGAATCCTCTCGGCGGCCGCACGGGCCTCCCGTGCCGGGGCCGACCCTTCCTGGAGCCCGCGCAACGGCGACTCCCCTCGGGCCCCCACCGGCGCCACCCCGGCCGGCGGGGGTCACGAACCGCTCCCCGGGGAGTACGAGGAGCTCCGGAGCGCCGCGCTCGCCTGCACCCGCTGCCGGCTGGCCGACACCCGGACGCAGGTGGTCTTTTCCGACGGCGTGCCGGACGCGCGCCTCGTCGTCGTGGGTGAGGCGCCCGGAGCGAGAGAGGACGCGACCGGGCTTCCCTTCGTCGGTCCCGCGGGAAAGTTCCTCGACCTCTTGCTGGAGTGCATCGACCTGTCCAGGGCGGAATCGGTCTACATCTGCAACGTGCTCAAGTGCCGGCCCCCGGGAAACCGGAATCCGCTCCCCGACGAGATCGAGGCGTGCGCCCCTTTCCTGCGACGGCAGCTGGAGCTTATTTCACCCCTGGCGCTCCTGGCGGTGGGTACGTTTGCGGGGCAGTGGCTCACCGGCCAGAGTAAGCCGCTCGGGCGTCTGCGAGGCCAGGTCCACACCTACGAGGGAGTCCCTCTGGTCGTCACCTACCACCCCGTGGCGCTGCTCCGCAACGCCGGCTGGACCCGCGCCGTGTGGGACGATCTCCAGCTCCTCCGGCACGTGATGGCCGGGGCGGAGCAGGCATCGGCACCTCCACGAGGGGAGTGAATACGAAGCGCATGGAAGCCTCCCCGACGCTGGCAGACAACCTCTTCGACAGGACTCCGCCGTACTCGGTGGAGGCGGAAACGGCGGTGCTCGGCGGGATGCTCATCGACCGGGAAGCCGTCACGCGGGCGGTCGAGGTGCTCAACGAGTCGATGTTCTACCGTGAGGCCAACCGGCGTCTCTTTCGGGCCATGAGCAGGCTCTTCGAGCACGGCGACGTGGTCGACGTGATCACGGTCTCGGAGGAACTCAAGAAGACCGGAGAGCTCGAGGCGGCCGGAGGCTTCGACTACCTGGCCGCGCTCGTCGACGCGGTGCCCACCGCGGCAAACCTCGAGTACCATGCCCGGATCGTGCGGGACAAGGCGTTGCTGAGGCGCCTCGTCGAATCGGCGTCGCACATCATCCGCGATGTGTACGAGCAGGGGGAGCGCCAGGTCGAGGAGCTCCTGGATCAGGCAGAGGCGCGGATCTTCCAGGTGGCGGAGAGCCACAAGCGCGAGGGCTTCATCTGGATCAAGGAGATCCTCTGGTCCGCGTTCGAGCACATCGAGAAGCTCCAGTCGTCCTCGACGGGGGTCACGGGCGTGCCCACCGGCTTTCCGGACCTCGACCGGATGACCACGGGCTTCCAGAAGGGCGATCTCTGCATCGTCGCCGCCCGCCCCTCCATGGGAAAGACCTCGTGGGTCCTCAACGTGGCCGCGAACGCCGCCATCACCCACGAGATTCCGGTGGCCATCTTCTCCCTGGAGATGTCGTCGGAGCAGTTGGTCCAGCGCTTTCTGTGCGCCGAGGGGCGCATCGATGCCCAGAAGCTGCGCAAGGGCCGCCTGGGGCAGGAGGAGCACCAGCGCCTGGCCGCGGCGGCGGGACACCTCAACACCGCGCCGATCTGGATCGACGATTCACCCTCGATCAACGTGCTCGAGATCCGGGCCAAGGCCCGCCGCCTCCAGTCCGAGCTCCGCTCCGACGGCAAGGACCTGGGCCTGGTGGTAATCGACTACATGCAGTTGATGTCCGGCACCGTGCGCGCCGAGAGCCGAGTCCAGGAGGTGAGCCAGATCTCGCGGGGGCTCAAGGCGTTGGCGCGCGAGCTGGAGGTGCCGGTCGTGGCGCTCTCGCAGCTCAGCCGGGGACCCGAACAGCGCACCGACAAGCGTCCGATGCTGTCCGACCTCCGTGAATCCGGCTCGATCGAGCAGGATGCCGATCTGGTCATGTTCCTGTACCGCCCCGAGTACTATGCTGCGGCCGAAAAGCGAGAGGAACTCGAGGGCAAGGCGGAGCTGATCGTGAGCAAACAGCGTAACGGCCCGACCGGCGTGGTGCCGCTGTACTTTCAGAAGGCGTACACCCGCTTCGACTCCGTCGCCCGTACCCCGGTGGGCCACCGCGGCGGGTACACGCCGGAGGACGGCGCCGGCGCGTGAGTGTGGGCCCTGAAGGCGATGTCCGCGCTGGCGTCCGCGTCGGCATGGTGGTGCCGGCCGCGGGTTCCGGCCGCCGCATGGGCGGCCAATCCAAACCCTTCCTCGAGCTGGCCGGTCGACCCGTGCTCCTGCACGCACTCGAAGCTCTACTCGCCGATGCCCGGGTGGAGATCGTCGTCGTGGCACTCGCCCCCAGGCACGCGGGCGCTCCCCCGGCATGGCTCGGGGAGCTCGATGCCCGCATCCGGATCGTGGTCGGAGGCGCGACGCGGGGGCACTCGGTCCGCAACGCGCTCGCGGCGCTGCCCGCCGATCTCGACCTGATCGGCGTCCACGACGCTGCGCGTCCGCTTGTCACCGCCGCGCTGGTAGGCCGCTGCATC
>Ga0114931_10003558_pt1 | contig 19692 bp, 17 predicted proteins | sample 2SBtaG_FD_89579 | JGI IMG/M metagenome (GOLD analysis project Ga0114931, IMG submission 89579) | Deep subsurface microbial communities from Kolumbo volcano to uncover new lineages of life (NeLLi) - 2SBTROV14_V59a metaG | ecosystem: Environmental > Aquatic > Marine > Volcanic | place: Kolumbo...
CACTCTATTATTCACATGGCTCCACATTAGGCGACAAGTTTATGAGATTGCGTATGGAAACGGTCTCCGGAGATAAGCCGGACCGTAAAATTTTGTTATTAAGGAATACAATTTTTTCAGGCGCATTATACTATGTATTCTATTCTTTTTCCTGGGGAGATGCAGTATTGGGTTTGGGTGCTGTGGGATTATTTCTGTCACTGCAGTTTGCAATATTGGGTAAAAATAAATACAATAAGAAAATGACAACGCTTGATCTCATGCTTAAGACGTGCTATGTAAAATATACTGATGCAGAACCTGTATAGATTTCTGGAGTGAAATCACTGGCAACTCTTTCCTTTTCGTGCAAATCGAATGGACCCTGCCCTCTCGCACGGTCTACTTCCTGAAAGACCATCTCGGCAGCGTGCGTGCCACAGTAAATGACGTCGGCGAAGTTCTCTCCTACGACGATTACGACGCGTGGGGCCTGATCTTGAACGGCCGCAGCATGACGGCGCAGGCCAACCTGCCCAACAAATTCACCGGCAAGGGGTGGGATGATGATTTTGGGCTGAATTGGGATTATTTTGGCGCCAGGTATAAGGACGGGATATCCGGTCGGACGAGAACCATATTTCCAGTGCGTACAATTCACCATATATGGTAGCGTTTCCATATTCGGTGAGATTTATTGTCTTTCATGCGGGACAACCAGATTTGTAAGGTTAGTAATATCAATTATTTGCAGCATGGCATACTACCTGGCCCGAATTTTGTTTTTATGTTTCATTCCTCTGAAGGCAAAAGGATAGTTTTATGAAAAAAAAGAATGGTAAAAAGTCAGTTCGAGAAAAAGACGGGGAGCAATCTCGACATGGCAGTGAAATGCTTCGTTCTATTGTGGAGGGTGTCGCATCGGTTGTTGGGGAAGAATTTTTTCGCTCTCTGGTTCGCAGCCTGTCCGACACTCTTGAGGTGAAATGTGCCTACATCGCTGAATTGTTGGAAGAGAGCAAACGCTTGCGCCTTTTAGCATTTTGGGGAGGAGCAGGTTTCGTGGAGGATTTTGACTGTAATATGTCAACTTCTCCGTGCGGAAAGGTAGTTGGCGGGAAAACCTATCATTGTCCGCGAGGAATTCAATCTCAGTTTCCGAATGACAAAAGCTTGTCCAAGCTTAACATCGAAAGCGGATTAGTGATTCCTCTTGTAGATGATGATGACGTAATGCTGGGTGTTCTTGCGGTTTTTGATGATAAACCGATGGAGATTCCAGCGGATGACCTCGAAATTGTAAAAATATTTGCCGGACGGGCCAAGGCTGAATTGGAACGAAAACTTGCGGAAGAAGCGCATGCACGCAGCGAAAGGCGACTTGCTGGTATTCTGGCGACAGCGATGGACGCAATCATCACGATTGATAGTAATTATAAGATTTTCATTTTTAATCAATCAGCGGAGAACATTTTTCACTGTTCCACAAAACATGTGCTTAACAATTCCTTTGAACGATTTTTGACTCGCAAATTCAGACATCTATTTGAGCAGTATGTTGTGTCCTGTCAAAAGAAGAAGGCGCTCGTTTGTTATATTTGGGCATCCGAAGGCATCACGGCAACCCGAGCCAACGGAGAGGAATTCCCCTTTGAAGGGACTATCTCGCTCGCGGTAGAAGGAGTTGGGAAGTACTACACGATCATTTTACGGGATATAAGTGAAAGAGTCAGGGCGCAAAGAGAAATTCAAAGGCTGTTGCTCGAAAGAGAATATCTCGAGGAGGAAATGAATACTCTGCATAATTTTGATGGGTTAATTGGGCAAAGCCCCGCTTTCATTAAGATTCTGGAGAATGTCGAAAAGGTTGCGGTCACGGACACGCCGGTTCTTATCACTGGTGAGACGGGAACTGGCAAAGAGTTGATCGCGCACAAAATTCATAAGCTTAGTAAACGTAGTGAGCGAGCGCTCATAAAAGTAAATACCGCTGCCTTACCGCTAAGCCTGGTCGAAAGCGAATTCTTTGGACACGAGAAAGGTGCGTTTACCGGTGCCATCAACAGGAAACTGGGGCGGTTTGAGTTGGCGGATGGCGGAACCATATTTCTAGATGAGATAGGAGATGTTCCGCTGGATGTGCAGGTTAAGCTACTCCGCGTTCTGCAAGAGAATGAATTTGAGCGCGTCGGGGGAACCGAAACCAAGAAGGTCAATGCTCGGCTCATTGCCGCGACCAATTGTGACCTGGCCAAAGCTGTGGTTGGTGGAAAGTTTAGAGATGATTTATATTACCGGTTGAATGTTTTTCCGATTCATGTTCCACCGTTACGTGAACGTACGGATGATATTCCTCTGCTCGTTCATTATTTTATTGGTAAACATAAAAACCGGCTTGGAGTACGGCACAAAAAGATTGATGATAAAACGATGGAGCGGCTGGTTCAATATCACTGGCCGGGTAACATCCGTGAGCTTTCCAACGTCATCGAACGTGCGATGATTATTTCCTCTGGGTCCGAGCTTCGTATTGAACTCGAAAAGATTCTCATCAGAGGCTCTTCGGTCACAATGGAAGATGTGGAGCGCAGTCACATCCACAAAGTCCTGCATGAAACGAATTGGGTGATCAATGGACCCAGGGGCGCCGCGCAAATTCTGGGTCTACATCCAAATACGCTGCGCAATCGCATGAAGAAATTAGGGATTGTGCGCGAAGCAAGGGAGCCCGAGGGTGACCACTCTGACAAAGACCACAATAGGGGAGTGGTCAAATCACCATAATAGATCTCCATGAAGCTCAAGAAGGCCATTACAAAACCTGTCAATTCTGATTACTGAACAACCTCTTTGCTTTCATCAAATGGCCAAAGCGTCTTATCCGGCACTTTTTGAGCACGGAGTAGTTTTCATTTCATGGTTACACCTTCAAAGATAGTTTCATCTAACTCAACCCCGAATCCAGGGTCACTAGGTACTTTTACACAACCATCCTTGATCTGTATTTCGTGCTTCAAGATATTTACCTTCAAGAGAGAAAGTTCTGTAAATTCACTTGCTAAGGGATGTTCTTTCATTGAAGATGCCAGATGCAATTTCGCGACTAACGAAAACCCTGGTTCAATTTCAGTTCCAACAATACACGGAAGGCCCAAAGACTCTGAAACAACTTCAATTTTTTTAGCCAAGGCTAAGCCACATGATTTAGCAATCTTTATATTAATAATGTCCGCTGCCCCATGCTCAGCGATTCTAATAACATCTTGAGGCGTCCAAATACTCTCATCCGCCATTAAAGGAATTCCTATTTTATTGCGAATGTGAGCCATCCCATCCAGGTTCCAGCTAGGAATAGGTTGTTCTAACAATTGGAGATTGCAGCTCTCGATTTCTTTCATTACTTTTAAAGTTCCAATTGTAGTCCAGGCAGCGTTTGGATCGAGTCGCAATTCTATCTCATCGCCAACTGCTTCACGGACGGCTTTGATTCTCTTTACATCAAGTCCCGTATCGTGGGATCCTTTAATCTTAATTACCCCTATCCCGAGTTGCACAACGTCTAGTGCACTTTCAGCCATAGCTTGAGGTGTATCGATTCCGATTTCCGATGCAATTGCAATCTCTTCTCGAAAAGAACCACCTAAAAGAGTATAAACTGGAATATTTAGGACTTTACCAACCAGGTCATGTAGAGCAAGATCTATACCTTCTTTTGCACAAGTTGCCCTTGCCAGATTGGCATCAATAATCGCCAAAATTCGATTTATATTGAAAAGATTCTCACCCACGATTCTCGGCGCAATGTATTTCTCTATGGTGGAACTAACTGATTGCCATGTTTCACCATAGAATTCAGGTTCCCATGCACACGCTTCACCGTACCCAATCGTATCATCTTCGGAATAGATTTTCACTAGGACTGCATTTGAAGTAGTAAAACCGGTATACGCATCCGCGAAACCTCTGATCGGAACAGCAAATGGAATTACTTCTATTTTTCTAATCTGCATGACAATCCTTTGTTTTCTTTTTAGTGGCCCATGTAGGGCCAGGGCATCGCTACCCCGCCCCCATCAAACTTTTCTATCATACAACTCGAGGCAGCATGTCATTCGCTTTCCCTTATTAAATGGATTCATTCTGCTTTCTCGTGAGGAAATCTCAAGAAATCGCAATGCTTCCCACTTTGAAAATACAAACCAAACTGAAAGCTTTAACTTCGGAAATCAATATATAGGTGAACAAATGCGTACTTGTCCAACATGACACCTGTTAGGCCGCTCAATGAGCTTCATGGCGGCCTGCGTCGTCTCGGGGGGGGGCATGGGTTGCAAGGGCTTTCACGGCCGGTTCGGTCCCTGATGTCTGAGTTAAAGTATCTAACTGTTTCGTCATATGCAAACAAGAAACAGAGAAGCTGAGACACAAAGCCTGAAGAGAGTGAAGCCGTTGTATGAAGAGGATTTTAGACATGGTTATGGGGAGGTTTATTTGCCTTGCCTTATACTCTGGTGAGGAAATATCCGAGTACAGCCGCGGAGTGGGGATGTCTGTCACTGAAAAAAATATTGTTGTTTAGAGAAGATGAGGACTTGGGCTAAAAGTAAGAAGAAACACCAAATGAATATAAGTATCCTAAATTGAGTGAAGATGCTTCGGCGGTAATAATAAAGGCTAGTCTTCGTTAATTGATGAACAACGTCAGCAATGAACTATTGTGATTTATGCGCTAAATAATGTGAACGACTTCACCATTCCCGTAGAGGAAACACGGATTTTCGAGACAGGTGCTACGGTTTTTTTTCTGCCTCCCAACTCAGGTGCTCCCTCAGTTTATAACGGCAAAGTTGGACCCGGGCACTTATGAAGCATCTCGATCGATATTTCCTTCATCCACCCCCACTTATATTTAACCATATATGGTCTCATATCATCTTATTCGGTGAGTATGTTACTACTCTGCTCCAGGGACGCTAACTTATAACATTATTAGAAACAATATAATAAGCCATTTCATTTGTTTTGGCGCACTTTTTGATTAACTGAATGAAATATTTCTTCGGGGTAGTGAAAATTCCGAAAATATCGATAGTGCTGATGACCACGGCGCGAACGTAATTTAAGGCTTTCCAATTGAATTGAGATTTGGTACAGTCTAATTGAATCATTGGGTTTAATCAAGAGAGTGTAAATGACAAAAGAACAAGAAAGATTACTAGACACAAGCACGGGAAAAGTGGCCTGGAAAAAGTGGGGACCCTACATGACGGAAAGGCAATGGGGAACCGTTCGGGAAGACTACAGTCCCTTTGGGAATGCCTGGGAGCATGTTACGCACGATATGGCACGCAGCAAGGCTTATCGTTGGGGTGAGGAAGGCATCGCCGGGATTTGTGACGATCGGCAGCTACTATGTTTTTCGGTTGTTTTGTGGAATGGCAAAGACCCGATCCTCAAAGAACGAATCTTCGGACTGACCGGCACTGAAGGCAACCATGGTGAAGATGTTAAGGAGTATTACTACTATCTGGATAGTACGCCGACGCACTCCTACATGAAAATGCTCTACAAGTATCCGCAAGAGGAATTCCCCTATGCGCGGCTTGTCGAAGAGAACGGTCGACGCAGCAAAGGAGACCCCGAGTTTGAGCTGATCGACACGGGAATTTTTGACAACGACCGCTATTTTGATGTGTTTGTGGAATATGCCAAGGTCGACTCCGAAGATATTCTGATCCGTATGACCGCGCACAACCGCGGACCCGAAGAGGCCGTGCTTAACTTTCTGCCACAAATCTGGTTTCGGAATACCTGGTCCTGGGGCACGGATGATCACAAGCCTAAAATGACAAAAGCCGGAACCGGCTCTATCTTGATTGAACAGGCTGACCTGGGTGCGATGACGCTTTACTGTGACGGGTACCCGGAGTTGCTTTTTTGCGACAACGAAACCAACATAAACCGCCTGTATGGAGCGGGAAATGCTAAAGGGTATTTTAAGGATGGTATCAATGATTATCTCAGTCACGACGTAAAAAAGGCCATCAACCCGAAGCAGGCTGGAACCAAAGCGGCCGCCAACTACACACTAAAAATTTCTCCCGGAAAGTCGGTCGGGCTTCGAATGCGCCTCGGCAAATCGGATCAGGCAAAACCTTTCCGGCAGTTTGATGAGATTTTTTCGACTCGCATGAAAGAGGCAGATGAATTCTACGGAGAGCTGCAACGCGGAATCAAACATGAGGATGAACGCAACGTACAGCGTCAGGCGCTGGCTGGTATGCTTTGGTCCAAGCAATTCTACTATTATGATATCAGTGAATGGCTAAACGGCGATCCCGGTCAACCTGAGCCGCCGGCCGCAAGGCGAAACGGCCGAAATCATGAATGGCCTCATCTCAACAACGCGGATGTTATCTCGATGCCGGACAAATGGGAGTACCCCTGGTATGCCGCGTGGGATCTGGCATTTCATTGCATCTCTCTGGCAACGGTCGATACGGATTTCGCAAAAGCACAGCTTCTTCTGCTTACACGTGAGTGGTACATGCATCCAAACGGTCAACTGCCGGCTTATGAGTGGGCGTTCGGCGATGTCAACCCGCCGGTCCATGCCTGGGCCACATGGCGGGTCTACAAGATCGACCAGAAAAAAAATGGCACGGCGGATCTCGATTTTTTGGAGCGTGTTTTCCACAAACTCCTTCTTAATTTCACCTGGTGGGTCAATCGCAAAGATGATCAGGGCAACAATATTTTCCAGGGCGGATTTCTCGGGCTGGATAATATTGGCGTTTTTGACCGAAGTTCCGAACTCCCAACGGGCGGTCATATCGATCAGTCCGACGGCACAAGCTGGATGGCGATGTTCTCATTGAACATGATGCGGATCGCTTTGGAACTGGCGCTGACCAGACCGATTTACCAGGATATGGCGACCAAGTTTCTGGAACACTTTTTCTATATCGCCGGCGCCATGACCAACTGTGGCGGCAAAGGTATCAACCTTTGGGATGATGAAGATGAATTCTACTACGATGCCTTGCACCTGCCGAATGGCGAGTTGATCCGGCTCAAACTTCATTCCATGGTGGGTCTGATTCCCCTGTTTGCCGTTGAAACTCTGGAACCGGAATTTCTTGAAAAAGTACCCGCGTTTAAAGAAAGGCTCGAATGGTTCTTAAACCATCGAACCGATCTCTCCCGCTTGGTATCGCGATGGAACGAACCGGGTTCGGGTGAGCGTCGACTGCTCTCTCTGCTGCGCGGACACCGGATGAAACGCCTTCTAAAACGAATGTTGGATGAAACGGAATTCCTTTCCGAGTATGGTGTGCGAGCCCTGTCGAAGTATCATCAGGAGCAGCCTTACGTTTTTCATGCAAACGGTGAAGAATTCAAAGTGACCTATCAGCCCGGCGAGTCTGATACGGGTTTGTTTGGCGGCAATTCGAATTGGCGCGGTCCGATCTGGTTTCCGGTGAATTTCCTCCTCATCGAATCGCTGCAAAAATTTCATCACTACTATGGTGATGATTTTAAAGTCGAGTGTCCCACCGGCTCTGGTCATTATGCCACAATTCTTGAAGTTGCTGAGGAGCTAAGCAAGCGCTTAACCCGTCTTTTTTTGAGAGACGCAAACGGGAAACGGCCGGTATTTGGCGATAATGATAAGTTTCAGAATGATCCGCATTTTCGGGACTACATCCTGTTTCATGAATATTTTCATGGAGATAATGGTCGCGGCATCGGCGCATCGCATCAAACCGGATGGACGGGAGTCGTGGCGAAGTTACTACAACCGCGACGACCTGTGAGTAAGAAAAAAGGTTAGAAGAATTGACTGTGTAGGAAAATATCTTGTGAATGAGTCAAGTAAGGAGGAGCAAGCTAGAATGAAAAATTCCAGCCAGAAAAAATATCCAGAGGTGGTGATGCCAAAATGTGAGCCTCTGAAGATTTTGAAAAATCAAAAAGCGCTCGTGACCGGCGCCAATTCCGGAATTGGCAAAGCCGTGGCCATTGCTTTGGGAGAGGCAGGTGCGGATGTAGTGGTCAATTATCGTTCCGGTGAATGGGCTGCACAGGAAGTGGTAGATACAATCGAGAAATCTGGCAGTGGGGCTATTGCTCATCAGGCCGATGTTTCGAACGAAGATGAAGTAAGCGGGATGTTCAAGGGGATGTTTGAAGAGTTCGGCACCATCGATATACTGGTGAATAATGCCGGACTGCAGCAGGATGCGCCTTTTGATGAGATGACATTACAGCAGTGGAATACGGTGATAAACGTTAATCTTACGGGTCAATTTTTATGCGCCCGCGAGGCTGTGCGCGAATTCAAGAGACGCGGTGTAGTCCCGGAGGTCTCAAATACAGCAGGTAAGATTATTTGCATGAGTTCAGTTCATGAAACCATTCCGTGGGCTGGTCACGTGAATTATGCTGCTTCCAAAGGGGGCGTGATGTTGATGATGAAGAGCATCGCTCAGGAAGTTGGACCTCATCGAATCCGTGTGAACAGTATCGCTCCCGGCGCGATTCGCACTCCCATAAATACCGACGCCTGGAGCACGCCCGAGGCTTACGATGCTCTTATGAAGTTGGTGCCATACAAACGTATCGGTGAGCCTGAAGACATTGGCCGCGCGGCTATTTGGCTTGCGTCAGACCAATCAGACTATGTCAACGGGACGAGTATGTTCGTTGACGGCGGCATGACGCTGTACCCGGGTTTCGCAACCGGAGGATGATTTGTAAACAAGTGAATTGATTTTTCTTGTGGAAAGGAGAACAAAATGATCCATGAAATTGGTGAGACCGCCGGCAAGGTCTGGCAAGTTTTGAACGAGCATGGGGAATCTACCCCCGCAAAAGTCAAAAAGCAGGTAGGCGCTTCAACCGAGGTTTTGTATCAGGGAATTGGCTGGCTTGCCCGCGAAGACATGGTGAGCGAAGGCGAAACCCTGGGTAAAGATGAAAGGTCAATAAAAACAACCCTGTAAGGGTTGTACACGCCATCAGCAGCCAGAGTGTTTTTTGGTACTCCATTCGTGTTTGTAGTACCCTTTCAGGGTACGGGGTTTTGGTGTTCAAGATCCCAGGGTACCGAAAAATGGTGCGCTGGGCTGTGGTGTAGAACCGCGTTGCGGTTCAATGTTTACAAATAATTCTGATAAACCTTGTACAAACAATTAGTTGTCCTATTCAAAAATAGTCCCCGGTGCCCAGCGGAAAATGTGGGTAACGACAAGCTTGCAAAGGGTATTTTTCGCACACGCACCTTTGAAAACTCCGTCGTAACGGTTTGATCATGCAATCACTATTCATGAATTATGCAGGTTAGGAGACGAGATCAATGCAATTCAACCTTGATGAGGGAATCACCCAGAATTTTCATGCAGCGACTCGTTATGAGTGGCTCGAAACAAACGGCCTTGGAGGGTGGGCAAGTTCTACTATCATCGGTGCTAACACGCGCCGCTATCATGGGTTGTTGGTCGCGGCAACGCAACCACCGGTCGGTCGGATGGTGCTCCTTTCAAAACTGGACGAGACCGCGGTGGTGGATGGCAATAATTATGCTCTGAGTGTAAATCAGTATCCTGACGTCGTTCATCCAACCGGGAATCAATACCTCAGTCACTTTGAACGGACCCTGTTTCCGGTTTTTGAGTACTCCTTTGGTAACGTTAGGATTAGGAAAACCATCGTGGCTTTAAATGGCGAAAATACGACTCTGGTTTTGTACGAAGTGCTTCGGGCGCCCGCACCTTTCATACTTGAACTGCGGCCATTCGTGGCGGCGCGGGATTTCCACGGTTTGGGCCGTGCCAATAGCGCGATTTCAAGTGAAAGTGAGTTCGCGGAAGGTGTTTTTAGAATTAAACCGTATGAGTCCGTTCCTGAGTTATTTATCCAGGTGCCTAAGGCGACTTTTCAGCCTGACTCACAGTGGTACTACAATTTTGAATATGCGGAGGAGAGGTTTAGAGGTTTGGATTATCAGGAGGATCTGTTCACATATGGGACCTTCAACGTCAATCTTAAGCTTGGCGAAAAACTAGGTGTCATCATATCCACGGGAAATCCCGCGAAGCGAAGCGCTTTCAAGCTTTTTGAGAAGGAACGCAAGCGGCGGGAGAAGCTGCACGGAAAACTGCCTGTCCAGGATGACATAACAAAGACACTGGCGCTCGCGGCAGACCAATTTGTGGTGAAAAGGGGGAATGATCTATTTTCAATTATTGCCGGCTACCACTGGTTTGCCGACTGGGGTCGTGACACTATGATCGCTCTCCCCGGAATTTCACTTGTCACGGGTCGCTTTAACGTCGCGAAGAGAATTTTACGTGCATTTGCAGCGAGCGCAAGTCAGGGCATGTTACCCAATCGCTTTCCGGATGTTGGTGAAGAACCTGAATACAATACGGTGGATGCGACGCTTTGGTTCTTTGTCGCGATTTATAAATATCTACAATATTCCAAAGACAAGGAATTTGTTCGCGATGAGTTACTCCCCCTTTTGATCGATATTATCAAATGGCATGACAACGGAACTCGTTACAATATCCATGTCGCTGAAGACGGTCTCCTCTGCTCGGGAGAACCGGGTGTACAGTTGACGTGGATGGACGCGAAAGTCGGCGATTGGGTAGTGACACCACGACAGGGCAAGGCCGTGGAAGTTAACGCGCTCTGGTACAACGCCCTGATGATTATGTCTGAACTGTCAAGAGAGTTCGGCTTTGGAGACGAGGCTGACCGATACACTGAACGCGCTCACAAGGTCGCGAAAGTGTTCACGGAAGTCTTTTGGGAAGAGCAAAACGGATACCTCTACGATTGTGTCGACGGCGACCACAAAGATGCGGCGATACGTCCGAATCAGATTTTTGCCATAAGTCTGCCTTTTGCTTTGGTCAGCGGCAAAAGAGCAAAACAGATATTTTCGGTTATAACAGAGAAATTGGTCACGCCCTTTGGGTTACGCAGTCTCTCACCTGACGACTCTAATTATCGTCCGCATTATGAAGGCGATCCGCTGTCCCGAGATGGCGCTTACCATCAAGGCACGGTTTGGAGTTGGCTACTTGGGCCGTATATCACGGCTTTGGTGAAGATTGAAGGCACGATTGGTCAAAAATGGGCGGAACGGATCATCGAAATGATGATCCCTCATCTCTCGGATGGTTGTATTGGGTCCATCTCCGAAATTTTCGATGCTGAGTCACCTCACCGCCAACGCGGTGCTGTTGCTCAAGCGTGGAGTGGTGCTGAGATTTTGCGCAGCTACATCGAAGACGTGCTGAATATCAAACCATGATTTTCTTGCAAAAAAATGCAGAAGGTCACCGGTCATACTATGAAGGAGTCTATAATGAAAATTCTTAAACAGCTTGTCCCATGGGCCCATTGGTTTCTACGCCTGGCGGTCGGTAGTGTTTTTTTGTATCACGGTTTGAGTAAGTTTTCCAAGCTGGGGCAATTGGCGACAATGATGGAGATGCCCGTCGCGATGATATTCATGCTCGCTATGATGGAAGCCGTCGGCGCCTGCTTGATTCTGTTGGGAGGATTCATGAAGGCTTGGATGACTCGCACCGGTGCCATCATGCTTGTTCCCGTGATGCTGGGGGCGATTTTCATGGTGCACTGGCCGGTCTGGGATAACTTTTTGCGCAGCGAGTCTCATCCCATGGGCGGCATGGAGTTCCAGGTGACGTTGTTAATGATTAACCTCTTTCTGTTGATCGTGGGAAATTCCATAAACAAAGGCGTGTCTTCAAATTAGAAGAATAATAGTCAAAGAGATGACGGAAGCGTTAAGAAAACACTGGCCGGAATATATGATGGAGGCAGCAGGCCTGGGGATCTTCATGATTTCCGCCGGATTGTTCGCGACCTTACTGGAGTACCCGGGCTTTCCCATCCGGCAGGCAATTGCTAGTGCTTTGGCCAGGCGCATTCTCATGGGACTCGCTATGGGCTTAACCGCGGTTGGGATCATTTATTCGCCCTGGGGCAAGCAATCCGGGGCGCACATCAATCCGGCGGTTACGCTCACATTTTTTCGGCTTGGAAAAGTCAAATCCTGGGATGCGCTATTCTACATAGTTGCCCAATTTATCGGCGGGCTTGCCGGCGTCGTTCTTATCGCTTTAGTTTTGGGAGACGCCATTGCAGACCCGACGGTTAAGTATGTGGTAACTATCCCGGGGCCAGCCGGAACCGCAATTGCTTTTATTGCCGAATTCATCATATCCTTTGGATTGATGCTGACGGTTTTGTTCGCGACCGGCCGTAAAAACCTTGCAAACCTGACGGGTGTATTTGCCGGAATTCTGCTGGCGCTATATATCATTATTGAAGCTCCTTATTCAGGAATGAGCATCAATCCGGCGCGCACATTCGGCTCAGCCTTGCCTGCCAATCTGTGGACGGCGTTTTGGGTTTATATGGTTGCGCCGCCTGCCGGAATGCTGGCGGCAGCGCAGATTTATCTGTTTACTACCGATCCTCGCAACATCGCTTGTGCAAAACTGCATCATCAAAATGACAAACGGTGTATTCATTGTGGCGCCAACGGTGGATAAGCGCTCATGCAAAACCAATTAATCAAGGAACAATTAGCTAATGAATGGGAGATTAAAATGTCCAGGCAGCATTACGACGTAATAATCATAGGAACCGGGGCAGGAGGCGGGACGCTTGCCCATAAACTTGCTCCATCAGGAAAGAAAATTTTGCTGTTGGAACGGGGCGGTTATGTGCCTCGCGAAAAAGATAACTGGGAGCCGCAGGCGGTCAATGTGGAAGGCAAGTATCAAACCGGTGAAAAGTGGGAAGATGGCGAAGGCCATGAGTTGCATCCGCACACGAATTACTATGTCGGCGGCAACACGAAGTTTTATGGTGCGGCCTTATTTCGAATGCGGGAAAAGGATTTTGGGGAAGTCCGTCATCACGGCGGGATCTCTCCCGCCTGGCCCATCAGCTATGCGACGATGGAGCCTTATTACACGGAAGCCGAACAGCTTTATGAGGTCCACGGGCAGCGGGGCGAAGACCCGACTGAGCCGGCGGCGGAAAAACCTTATCCATGGCCGGCAGTGAGCCATGAACCGCGCATGCAACAGTTAAGTGATGATTTTGCCCGTCTTGGCCTGAAGCCGTTCCACGTGCCGCTTGGCGTGCGGCTCGACGAGAACAACCCGCTTGCCAGTCCATGTATCCGCTGTAATACTTGTGATGGATATCCCTGCTTGCTCTGGGCCAAATCCGATGCTCAGGTGTGCGCCGTCGATCCTGCGCTCAAACATTCCAACGTTACTCTGATGACCGGCGCAAAAGTAGAAAAACTTGTTACGGATGACACGGGGCGTAAAGTCACTCACGTGCTGGCAGACCGGAATGGCACAATGGAGCAATTATCGGCGGACATTGTTGTGCTCTCCTGCGGAGCCATCAATTCGGCGGCTTTGCTTTTACGTTCGGCTAACGACAAGCACCCAAAGGGCCTCGCCAACAGCTCCGATGTGGTGGGCCGCCATTACATGGGACACGTCAATTCGGTGCTGATGGCGATTTCAAAGTGTCCCAATCCGACGGCGTTTCAAAAGACTTTAGGCGTCAATGACTTCTACTTCGGTTCAAAGGAGTGGGAGTATCCCATGGGGCATATTTCATTCGTCGGCAAGTTAGACGGAATCACGCTTAAAGCGGGCGCGCCACCCCTTGTCCCCGGCTGGACACTTGATAAAATGGCAAAGCATTCGCTCGATTTTTGGCTTACTTCCGAGGATTTGCCGGATCCGAACAATCGTGTCACCGTGAATCGGGACGGCAATATTGTGCTTTCCTACAAACCGAACAATGAAGCCGGCCACAAGCGGCTCATCGCCAGGTTGAAAGATTTGATGCACCAACAAACCAAGTGCCCTGAGCACGGCCACGATTGTCACACCGGTTTATTTGCCCGCAGCCTTTATGCCGGCCAACGCATTCCGCTGGCGGGAGTCGCACACCAAAATGGCACGATAAGGTTTGGCGAAGATTCCGAAAAATCCGCTTTAGATGTTAATTGCAAAGCCCACGATCTGGATAATCTCTATGTTGTGGATGCGAGCTTCTTTCCATCGTCGTCGGCGGTCAATCCGGGATTGACGATTATGGCCAATGCGCTGAGAGTGGGTGTTCACCTTATCGAACGAATGAAGTAGCGAGATGAATTTTATAAATTGAAAATATCGGACAAGAGACTATGAAACAATTTGATGCCATTATCATAGGGACGGGCCAGGCTGGTCCCCCGTTATCCGCGAAATTGGCAGACGCCGGTATGAACGTCGCGGTCATTGAACGGAAGCTGTTCGGAGGCACGTGTGTTAATACCGGCTGCATCCCCACCAAGACCATGGTTGCCAGCGCCCGCGCCGCTTACATGGCCAGACGCGCCGTGGATTTTGGCGTCATGATCAATGGTGCGATAAATGTCGATATGAAAAAAGTTAAGGACCGCAAGGACGATGTCGTCGGTCGAAGCAACCACGAACCGCCGACTTGGATGTTAGAGAGGCCCTATCTCACCGTATTTCAGGGACATGCTCAGTTCGAAGATTCTCATACGGTTAGAGTTGGGGAGGAAAAACTGCGGGCCGAGAAAATTTTTATTAATGTTGGTGGTCGCGCGTTTGTTCCCCCAATGCCGGGCTTGAAAAATGTGCCCTACTTCACAAATTCAGATATGATGAACGTAGACTTCCTGCCTGAGCATTTGATTGTTGTGGGTGGGAGCTACATTGGCCTGGAGTTTGGACAGATGTACCGGCGTTTTGGCAGCGAAGTCACCATCATTCAAAGTGGGCCGCGCCTTATTCCTCGTGAGGACGAAGATGTTTCGGAGGCAGTACGGGAAATTCTGGAGAACGAGGGTATCCGCATCCACTTGCATGCGGAGTGCACCGACTTGGAAAAACGAAAAGACAAAGTGGTCGTCAAACTGGATTGCCAGGAGCCGGGTAAAGAAATTGTGGGATCGCATCTGCTGCTTGCCGTCGGTCGCGTGCCCAATACCGACGATCTCTGTTTGGAGAAAGCCGGCGTAAAAAAGAACGAGCGGGGTTTTATCCTGATCGATGACCACCTCCGTACCAATGTCCCGGGAATCTGGGCGCTCGGTGATTGCAACGGGCAGGGTGCCTTCACCCATACTTCCTACAATGACTTCGAGATCGTGGCAGCAAATCTGCTCGATGATGAGCCGCGTCGTGTTACGGATCGTATCTCGGCCTACGGCTTGTATATCGATCCGCCTCTTGGCCGCGCAGGGATGACTGAAGCCGAGGTGCGCGCCTCAGGGCGAAAGGCCTTGATCGGTAAACGACCCATGACAAAAGTTGGCCGTGCCGTCGAGAGGGGTGAAACGCAAGGGTTCATGAAAATCCTGGTAGATGCAAATACAAAAGAAATTTTGGGCGCAGCCATTTTGGGCATCAGCGGCGACGAAGTAATACATTCTATTCTGGATGTCATGTATGCGAAAGCTCCTTACACAGTGATTCAAAGAGCCATGCACATTCATCCAACCGTTGCGGAATTAGTACCGACAATGCTTGGCGAACTCGAGCCGTTTAATTAGTGTCCATCCGGAAAGGCGGAATTCTCTTGTCATTCCGGCATGCTTTAAGCCGGGATCGCGGGAATGACATCATACGGTTGTTCGCGGATGGACCCTAATTGGAAGCAGGAGAAGGATAAAGAGAGAAACTTAATGAGCCATTCCCCCAGAAACGCAAAAACCGCCTGTCCCATTTGTGATGCAAAAGTGGATTCTCTGGTTCGGGACTTAAATGTTGAAGGCGATAGCCGGGTCCTTGCAAAAATCAAAGAGAGGGACCCGCATTGGCGCTCTGAAAAAGGGATCTGCTTGCGTTGTCTCGATAGATTTAAAGTTGAGGTTTTGGGACAAGACCGACTGCTTCCGGCCGTCGATTCCAAATCAGAATCATTTCTATTGATGGCTTAAAGGTGCCTGCGACGCCCCACCGCATGAATGTCGATCCAGCCTTCACTGGCCAGGGCGTAACCATCTGCTTCATCGATGGCGGCTTTTACCTGCATCCCGATCTGGTCAAACCGAACAACCGTATTTTAAAAATACACGATATTACGGCACCGAAGCGAAAGGAAAGTTATTTTTCCAAGCCACATGCTGGAAGCTGGCACGGGACCATGACTTCGGTAGTTTGTGCCGGGAATGGGACCATGTCGGGTGGTTATTACAAAGGAATCGCGTGCGTTGCGAATCTTGTTCTGCTCAAGGTTCAAAGTGATGATGGGATTTCAGGAGAAAATATCACAAAAGCGGTCCGGTGGGTGATCGCGAATAGCAAGCAATACAACATCCGGATCATTAATCTCTCCGTCAGTGATGACTGGCCGGATTCCTACAAAGACAGTCAGGTGGATCGAGCCGCGGAGGAGGCGATTGCCGCCGGCATCGTCGTGGTTGCGGCGGTTGGCAACGAATCAGGCGCCGCTGTGAAACCACCCGCAAACTCGCCAAATGTCATTTCAGTTGGAGGTCTTAACGATCACAATACCCCTGATCCGCACGACGATAGCATGTACCATTCGACGTATGGAAAAACGGTGGATGATTTCCTGAAACCGGAGGTGATCGCGCCCGCAATCTGGATAGCGGCTCCGATCTTACCGGATACTTCCGATCACATGGAATCCAAAACGCTGCATGAACTTTATTATGATGAGAATCTCTCACGAGAGAAGCTGGCCGACAAAATTTCAAAAACAAAGTTAGACGCGTCACTCTTGAGTACAAATTCAGTCGCTTTCATAAGAAAGCAAATTAAACATCGCGTCACGCAAGCTAAGTATATTTCGCCGCACTACATGCACGCGGATGGGACGTCGTTTGCGGCGCCCATAGTTTGTTCCCTTGTCGCACAAATGCTGCAGGCCAATCCGGACTTGACTCCGGCGCTTGTGCGGGAGATCTTGCTTTCAACCGCGCAGCCACTCCCAAATATCGAAATCGAACGCCAGGGCCATGGGGTGGTGAATGCAAAACTGTGCGTCGAGAAGGCGAAGGCCGAAAAACACAATTTCCTGCCAGAGCGTTCCCATTCTCCCAGGATTGATGTCAAAAAACAGAACATCACTTTCTTCTATCACAACCATGCTGCTAAAACGGTGATGCTGATTGGCGATTTCACTGGCTGGTCTCGGCGGGGCTTCTTATTCAAAGCGGAAAATAACGGGCGCTGGAGGTGTCAATTGCCGATGCTGCCTGCAGGCGAATATCGCTACAAGTTGGTGGTGGACGGCACGGACTGGATCAGTTATCCGCGTAATCCATTTACCGAACCTGATGGCTATAATGGCTTGAACGGCAAATTTGTTATTGAATGATTGAACATGGGTTCAGGAGGAAAAATGAGCAATAAATCAAAGCGTTCCTTTGATGTAAATAGATTGGTCCTGCAACTGGCCTTTCTTCTTTTCATATCCGTTCGTTCGCTTCCCGCGCAATCACCTGTTATCGAAGTCGAAGCCATTGGTTTCACGGTCTCGGACATGGAACAATCGATTCGATTCTTTTCAGGTATTCTCAGTTTTGAAGAAGTATCGGATATCGAAGTTTACGGCAGCGAATATGAGCATTTACAGGGTGTTTTCGGCTTAAGAATGCGGGTTGTGAGGATGAAACTCGGTGAAGAACTGATCGAGCTGACTGAGTATCTGGCACCCCAGGGTCGTCCCATCCCGGTTGACTCGCGCAGCAATGATCGTTGGTTTCAGCACATAGCGATCGTGGTGAGCGATATGGACAAAGCCTATGAGCATTTACGAAAACACAAGGTCAGGCACGCATCGACCGGCCCACAGACCATTCCGGAGTGGAACCAAGCCGCGGCCCGGATTCGCGCGTTTTATTTCAAAGACCCTGACGGCCATAATCTGGAGATCATTTATTTTCCGCCGGGAAAGGGTGATCCGAAATGGCAAAAAGACAATACCTCACTCTTCCTGGGAATTGACCATACCGCGATCGTGGTGAATGACACACAACGGAGCCTGAGGTTTTACCAAGATTTGCTTGGAATGAAAGTCGCGGGCGAAAGCGTGAATTACGGTACGGAGCAGGAGCATCTCAATAATGTTTTTGGTGCTCGATTACACATCACCGGTCTGCGGGCAAGCAGGGGACCCGGAATCGAATTTCTGGAATATCTGGCGCCGAGTGACGGCCGCCCGATGCCGGTAGATATTCGGGCAAATGACATAATGCACTGGCAAACCAATCTCCTTGTGCGCTCCGCGCAAACAGCCGAGGAGCGACTCCGACAGGGGAAAGTAAATTTTGTATCAACAAACGCTACTGAAATTCCGGAAACTTCCCTCGGTTTTAAAGAAGGACTGCTGGTTCGCGATCCGGATGGGCACTGCATGCGCTTAATCACAAAATAAAATAGGTTCTATATGATGTCCACAACAAATGGAATCCGCCGACTGTTCATTAGTTTTGTGCTGCTTATTTCATGTCACTGTTTCAACGCCTCTTTTCTGGCGGCACAATCCGGAGAAATCAAATTATCGAAGACCGCGGAATCACGCGGGAATGAAAAAGAAACCATACTCAATCCGTCTCTGGCTCACGTCAGTAACGCCTTCAGGCGTGTCTTCACAACGAAAAGTAACCTTGTTCTCCTGGGCGCTGGCACAACCACGGTGCTGATCGCCCGTCCGTTTGATGACGATATTTCGAGGGAGCTGAAAGAAGATGACAACAATGAATTCGAGGTAGAGTTGCCGAATACGCTTGGTAGTTTCTTTGTTGTTGGGGGAGTCAGTCTGTTTACTCATCTTATTGGCAGAGCGACCAAGAAGGCACGATTGGCCAACACGGGTTTGTATATGTTTTAGGCGGTCATGACGACACAATTGCTGACGTTCATCATCAAGGAATCTGTGGGTCGAACCCGGCCTGATAGGTCAAACAATTTTTCCTTTCCTTCCGGACATACCTCTGCCGTTACAGCGGCCGCGGCTGTCATACTAAGAAGACATGGCTGGAAAGTTGGCATTCCGGCCTATCTGCTTTCGACTTTTATCGGTGTTACACGCATAAAATCTCAGAAGCATTTCGCGAGTGATGTATTGGCTGGTGCTACGATCGGGACAATCATTGGCACAAATTTTATCTCTTCAAATGACGGTACAAAGTCTTTTGGGTTCATGCCGTTGATAGGCAGAAAATACGCGGGGATTCACGCCGAGGTGCGGTTCTAACTAAATCACCGAGTGTCTGAACTAACCTGGATAATTCATGAAATCTCAAATATGAAGTCTTCATTACGGGAAGAACATCCTTCTGTTTTTCGCTCCCCGAAAAAAGCTCGGGACCGTGGGCTGGAGGAGCGAAAAACTGTTTCCCTTCCAAGGGAGAAATGGTCAAATTCCCCCTTCGAAGGGGGACGATTGTTGAAACGTCCAGCGAACAAATCTGGGGGATGTCTGAAACATGCAACTTTATAAGCTCCGTCGTAACAGTTTGAGCCTGAAATGACTATTCACTTACATTTCTCACTTGGTTTCCTCCTTCTAAGGAAGCCGGTTTGCGTGTGTAATTCCCCTCCAAACGCGCAAGGCGCGCGGAGGGGCAGGTTCAAATCGCGTCCAGCGTTTTGA
>Ga0114931_10003559_pt1 | contig 19689 bp, 16 predicted proteins | sample 2SBtaG_FD_89579 | JGI IMG/M metagenome (GOLD analysis project Ga0114931, IMG submission 89579) | Deep subsurface microbial communities from Kolumbo volcano to uncover new lineages of life (NeLLi) - 2SBTROV14_V59a metaG | ecosystem: Environmental > Aquatic > Marine > Volcanic | place: Kolumbo...
CAGAACCCGTAGCCTGGGTGAGGCACGAACCCGGGTTATCAAAAATAAATATTTCCATAGGTATTCTATAAAAATCACCTGTTTTTAGCATGAAGCGGCAATTGATCCGCCAAAAGTCAAAACGGTTTCCGTGGGCCGGAGCGTATGATACCTCGGTAACTCGGTAACAGTGAAAATCCGCTTTGCAACCAGGCGCTTACCGAACGCCGCCCTTCAATTGATCACTTGCCGGGAATAATGCTCGGCTTGGTCGTTGCACTAAACGTAAATAACTTTATAATAAGGGCCATACGCCACTTAAAATGGCGGTGAATATCGAACCAAAATTCGAATTTAACCAATGAGAAATACAACGCGCCTTTGGGAGTGCTACGCATATCATGAACTCTATCAAATATTTGTTCCTGCTTTTACTGCTTCTTTCGCTTGCCGCCTGTGATGACAAAAAAAATAACAAGACGCCAAGCAATTCGGACCAACCCACGGCCACCATCGCGTTTCCCATGAACGGCACCATCACCGATCTGCCGACCATCGTGGTGCGAGGCAGCGCCGAAGACAGCGATGGAATCGACGCAGTAACGGTTAACGGCATTAGCGCCTACGTCAACGGTAACAAATGGTGGGCGGAGGTTGGTGGACTTGTCGAGGGCGACAATACGCTGCGGGTAAATGTTACGGACGGTTTAAACGCCACCACCAAAGCCGCCGCCACGGTAACCGTCAATTACTTCGGTCCGATTCTGGACGGCATCTCGGATTTCAGTTATGACAGCGCCGGCGGAAAATTATACCTGCTGGCATATAATACAACTTCGCCGATCGTTGAATACGACATCGCGACAAAAACCCGTCGACCCGTATTCGCTATGTCGAATAAAGAAACCTATTTATATTCTCACAACAGTGGCGGTATAGAGCTAAACGACGACGGTTCACAACTCTTTCTGGTCAATCAGGACAGAGTATTCAGGATCAACCTGGCCACCCATAGTTTGGAAATTCTCTCGGATAAAAGCAGTTACAACCGGTTTTATTCCGGCATGGACGACGGATTTTATTATGCCGCGAACGGTACCACCATTTTCCTGAAAAACGGTGTCTTTGTCAGCATTGACGCCAAAGGCACGGCAACGTCTGTTGCAAACACCGGTATTGGCGACGGCGAATGCAATGAAGCGGCGCAGCGTTTTACCGTTGATGCCGGCGGCACACCTGCTCGAATCTACTACAGCGGCGTAGACACGGTCTATGCCATGGATGTGGACGGCGGTAACTGCGCCGTTTTATCCGGCCCGGGCAATACTGCGTTGGGTAATAACCGTGAACCTTTTATTCTGGATATCGCGGGCGAGCAGTTGTTGGCATACAACAGCGCTACCAGTCAAATCGTCACCGTGTCGCTCAGTGACGGCAGCCGCGGCGTTTTGAATGACGGGCAAACGGAACCGGTGAACTTTACCATTGCCGGTGTCGTTGACATGAAAATCACCGCCGAGACCGATCGCCGATTGCTGTTGCTGCGTCCAGGCGCCGTTGATGCTATCAACCTGGTTAATACAAACCTGGGTATAAGCACGACTGACATAACGGCATTCACCGGTGATTCCCGTATCGCGGTCAACGGCGGCACTGTCTATTTCCAATCCGGCACCGAAATAAGAACCATCAATATTGACGGTGAGCCCCCGGTTGATAATTTATTGATGAATATCACCGCCTGCGGCGGCCACACTAATTACAACAACAGCGGTTTTTACTTCGACGACACCACCAACCGGCTTGTCGCTTTTATAAACGAAGGCATTGCAAGTGATGTCAACAGTATTTCTCTGGCTGATCAGTCTTGTAAAACCGTTTCAAGCCGCGTCGTGGGTTCCACGACACTTGGTTTTTTGGACATGGCGTATGACAAAAATAATAACCGGATCCTGATAGCCAATCAGACAGGACAATTGATAGCCGTCAATCCAAATGACGGATCCCGCGATATCATTTATAACGAAGGTTATCCGGACGATGTCCTACACCCCGCCGCCGTGGTTGCGGGCGTGGTGGATAGCGCCACCGACACCATGATAGCGTCTGATAGAAACGGTACCGTCGTCAGTACCAGCCTGGCGGATGCAACGCTAGGCAGCGGAACATTATTGTCCGACAATGAAAATAACAATGACCTACTGTTGAACAATGTCAGTGGGCTTGCGGCTCAATCCGACGAAACCCTGCTGGTCAGCACGCAAAACCAAATCATCCAGGTTTCAAGGTCGGACGGACATAAAACCCTGTTGGCCGACAATGCAACAAATCCGGCCTTGCCGCCTATTAATATGTATGGCGCGCCCAATAAACTGGCGTTTTACGGCGGCGCGGCGTCTCCCGGTGTCTATGCCTTGCAGAACAACAGCGACATTATGTCGATTGATCTGCAGAACGGGCAACGTGAGATGCTGAACCTTACCCGCACACACGACACAGATTTTAACAATGGCACGGTCGCTTACAGCAAGGCAAACAATAGGGTGTACTATTACGACTACAATAGCCAAAATTTTGTTTATGCACAACTGCAGGCGCCGATGGTCTTTGCTCGCCTGGCTGACAGCGTCGAAACCAACACACCCGTGGCGCTAGATAGCTTTAGATTTTTAGTCGCTTCCGCGGACGGCAACTATCTATATACGGTAAATAACGCTTACGACAAGGCCGGGATCGTGAGAATCAATACCGCCACCGGCGACCGGGTCGTGATATCCGGGTGGACCAACGGGACTCAGGAAGACAGCGTATTGGTCGGTGATGGCCCGGAATATTCAGGTTTAATAGATTTAGCCCTGCTCGCAAATCAGATCGTTGTACTGCAGAATGATGAAGTCAATGGTTATGATTTGATTAAAGTCGACCTGACCGCGGAAAACGGTAACCGTATATCCGTGCCATTACGCGGCGCGCAAGAGGATGTCGTGTTTTCACTCTCCACATCCGTGGCCGCCGGCAATCGACTGTTTGCCATGAGTGACTACAATGCCATCAACGAAATCGATCCCGTCTCGGGACTGGTGTCGGTATTTTTACCTGAAAGTATTGGTGATCCCGCAGGTTTGATCGCTCCGGATTGGGCTGTCTATGATGATGAGCGCAACGCCTTGCTGGTCTTTTCCAGTGATCCTGACCAGACGCTAATTGAAATCCCGCTTGATGATCCATCAGAACGTAAGTCGCTGATTTCAAACAATTCGGACCTGGACATGTATCGCACACAGTCCCTGGTACGTCAGGATGATACAATCATTTTCATTAACACCTCATGGATCGGGCAATACGACCTGCAGTCAGGAAACATCGCATGGTTGTATTTCGAGTATCTACCCAGATATAGCTGCTATTATTGTGATTAGTTTATAGAACCTTTCAGATATATTCGAATAAGGCGGGTTGCTCCCGCCTTATTTTTTACAACTTAAAAATATAATAAACCGCAGAGACCGGCATAAGGAACTTCCGCATTGTTTCGGCTCCAACACATCGACAGCAAAAAACGCCGTTTATGTATTAGGTATTAGCAACACATAATAAATACCGCGTCAGTCCACTATCACAATTAACTTGTGTTCGCCGAGCATGCCGACCTCACGTGAAAACGACTACCGCGCATGGGGTAGCCATACACGAGTTCGTGGTGATTGGACTAAGCACAATTCCTCCTGCTTGTTTCATCGTTCTCGTTCCGGTGAAGCCGCAAACTCGAACTACATGATCACAACCTGATTATTCATTGGTTGCCGGGGATATTACGAAATGCTGGTTACAAATCGATTACACCTTGCAGTACATGTATAACCTATTGATTTATCGTGTTTATTGAAGCAAAACAACAAAACAACTTATTTGTGTGCCGTGGATATGCATTGGATTGATTCTGTGCAACAGTACCGAAATTGTTTTCATGTCATGGTCGGCAAGTTTGCCTTCCTGCAGCAACTGGCCAAGCAAATGAATCGATCCTTGTTTAAGGGCAAAGGTGGGATCATGGCGCTCTATCGCGGCGCGGAATCACTCGCTTAAACCAGCCATCGCATAGGGTCTTTAAAGGTCAGCCGGTAGCTGATAATCGCTGCTGCTGGTCTTCCGGGCGGAACGGGCATTTTTTTCTACTTTCCGCAGACTCATATGTCAATGGTGCCAGCAAACATTATGGCGGAGCTCGCGCAATTCTCTCGTGTCGACTCTTGTCAACCCGATTCAGTCAACATTTTTTCGCATTTTTTACGTTGTCTTTGGTGGGTGGCATTTTTTCTTTCTTTTTTTCTTTTCTCTCCATGGAATAAGGCCAGATCGTGGCCTTCGGCGATATGAGCGGTTTGGATGATAAGCTTTTCCACCCGTATTTAACCGTATAAGAATCATGTCTCTGGCAAACCCGCCCGAATAGCGTGATAATGAACGCTCCAGGCAAATACGGGGCCATGGTGGCGAAACCATGAAAATACTCATTCTCGGCGCCGGGCAGGTCGGTTGCTCGGTGGCGGAAAATCTGGTCAGTGAAGCAAACGATATCACGGTGGTGGATGTTGACGCCCAACGTTTGCAGGAATTGCAGGACCGCCTTGATCTTAATACGGTATTGGGTAAAGCCTCCTATCCGGAAATCATGCGCCGCGCCGGTGCCGAAGATGCCGATATGGTGCTGGCTGTGACCAACAGTGATGAAACCAATATGGTCGCCTGTCAGATCGCTTATACCCTGTTCCATACACCCACTAAAATCGCCCGAGTCCGCTCGGTGAATTACCTGTCAAATGAGAAATTATTTGCCCAGGAAGCCTTTCCCGTTGACGTGGTGATCAGTCCGGAGCAGGAAATCACCAACTATATCCAGCGGTTGATTGAAAACCCCGGTGCCTTGCAGGTATTGGATTTTGCCGAGGGCCGGGTGCGACTGGTTGCGGTCAAGGCGATTTTCGGCGGCCAATTGGTGGGTAGTGAATTAAAGGCACTGCAGGAGCATATGCCGGGGGTCCAAAGCCGGGTGGCGGCGATTTTTCGGCGTGGTAAACCCATCATTCCCAAGGGCGATACCGTGATCGAGTCCGATGACGAAATCTTTTTTATCGCCACCAAAAAGAATATACGCGCCGTGATGAGTGAACTGCGGCGGTTGGAAAAACCGGTTCGGCGGGTGATTATCGCCGGCGGCGGCAATGTGGGTAAACGCTTGGCCAGCGTACTGGAGAGTAAATACCAGGTCAAAGTGATCGACCATAATGAAAAAAGCTGTACCCGTCTGTCCCAGGAACTGAAGCGTGCCATTGTATTACGTGGTGATGTGGCCGATGAGGAGTTGTTGATCGAGGAAAATATCGAGAATACGGATGTGTTTTGTTCGCTCACCAATGCCGACGAGGCCAATATACTGTCGGCCATGCTGGCCAAACGCCTGGGTGCCAAAAAAGTCATGGCCTTAATCAACAGGGCCAGCTATGTGGATTTGGTTGAAGCCAGTAATATCGATATCGCCATTTCCCCCAACCAAACCACCATCGGCAGCCTATTGGCCCATGTTCGCCGTGGTGATGTTGTCGTGGTCCATTCCCTGCGGCGCGGTGCCGCCGAAGCCATTGAGGCGGTCGCCCATGGTGACCGGCGTACCTCCAGTGTGGTCGGGCGACGTGTTGATGAGATTGACCTTCCCCCCGGTACGACAATCGGTGCTATTGTTCGTGGTGACGATGTTATTATGGCCCACCACGATACCGTCATCGAATCCGAGGATCATGCGATACTTTTTTTAGTGGATAAAAAATGGATTCCCAAGGTGGAAAGTCTTTTTCAGGTGGGATTTGATTTTTTCTAGTGTGCCGCCTCATGGTCTATGGGATCCTAAGCGCATCATAAATTGTTTTGACAGCCTTCCGATGCTGATGGGGTGGGCGCAGGCTATGGCAAAAAGTATGGCAATAAAAATCCATGACGTAACCATCGCTGGGTGGTCCCGGATCGGGTCGACCGGCGGGCGGTGTAAGGATAGCGATAAGGTGCCAGAGTACTAAACGATGCAATTCCGCGTGGTGATACGATCGGTTGGTATGTTCTTAATGGTTTTCAGTTTGACCATGCTACCACCAGTTTTAATTTCATTGATCTACGGTGAAAATGCCGAAATTCCATTTGTAGCCGCATTTTTCCTGACCTTGATTACCGGTTTGATTTGCTGGTATCCGTTGCGCAAGCATCATCGGGACTTGCGCTTGCGTGACGGTTTTGTGGTCGTGGTGGTGTTTTGGGTGGTATTGGGCGCCTGTGGGAGCCTGCCATTTATCCTGTCGCCCCAGGCGCATATGAGCATTACCGATGCGGTTTTTGAATCCATGTCGGGGTGGACGACTACCGGCGCCACGGTGATTGAAAATCTCAGCGTATTACCCAAAGCGGTTTTGTGGTATCGCCAGCAACTTCAGTGGTTGGGCGGCATGGGTATTATCGTTCTGGCGGTCGCCATCATGCCCATGCTGGGTATTGGGGGCATGCAGTTGTTTCGGGCTGAAACACCCGGACCGATGAAGGACTCCAAGTTAACACCGCGTATAACCGAAACGGCCAAGGCATTATGGTATATCTATTTGGGATTGACCGCGGCCTGCGCCGTGGCCTATGTACTGGCCGGCATGCCGCTGTTTGACGCGGTAGCACACAGTTTTTCCACGGTAGCTATCGGCGGTTTTTCCACCCACGACTTAAGTCTTGGCCACTATAACAGCGCGGCCATTGAGTTGGTGGCGTCCTTTTTTATGTTGATTGCCGGTTTTAATTTTGCATTGCACTTTCTTGCTTTAAGGCAGCGAAATATTCAACCGTACCGGTTTGATACCGAATTGCGCGCCTACCTGGTGGTATTGGGTTCGGTTTCCGCAGTATCGGTGTTTTATTTATATAGCAAACAGATTTATCCGGAATTTTCCCAGGCGCTGGTGCACGGTATTTTTCAGGCGATATCGGTGGGCACGACATCGGGATTTACCACCGTGGACCGCAGCGGTCGGGAGTCCATCATGGTGGCGTGGCCGGCTTTTATCCTGGCCTTGTTGATTATCAGCAGTTTTATCGGCGGCTGCGCCAATTCCACCGGCGGCGGTATGAAAGTCATTCGCGTACTACTGCTGTATCGTCAGGGTATGCGGGAAATTATGCGTTTGATTCATCCAAGTGCGGTCATTCCGATCAAGATCGGCGACAAACCTTTGCCCGATCCCATTGTCAATGCCATATGGGGTTTTTTTTCCCTGTATGTGGTGACCTACAGTTTTACCTCCCTGGCACTACTGGCCACGGGGCTCAATCTGGTGACCGCGTTTTCGGCGGTGGCCGCCTGTTTAAATAATCTGGGTCCCGGCCTGGATGCGGTTGCCAGCAATTATGCGGGAATCAATGATACCGCCAAGTGGATATTATGTTTTGCGATGCTGGCGGGCCGTTTGGAGATATTTACCCTGGTAGTCTTTTTCAGCCCGGCATTTTGGCGAAGGTGAGCAATGGACAACGAGCAAATCAAGCAGAAATGGGATCGAATCTACAGTGATGAAACCGAGCAGCATTGGCCGCCGGCGGAGGTTCTGGATCATTATCAACACTTGCTGCCGCGGCAGGGGACCGGACTGGATTTAGCTTGTGGTTACGGACCCAACGCCTTGTTTATGGCCGAACGGGGATTAACGGTTTACGCCTGGGATATTTCACCGGTTGCCGTGAGTGGCGTGCAAAAGGCAGCCGATACCAAGAGGCTGACGGTTTATGCGGAAGTCAAAGACATCGACGGCCATGCATTGTTGGCCGATCATTTCGACGTCGTGGTTGTGGCCCACTACCTGGACCGCACGTTGATGCCGTACTTACGCAACAGCATAAAGTCCGGTGGGCTGTTGTTTTATCAGACGTTTATCACCGAAAAGATCGATGAAAGCGGACCGTCCAGCGCGGGTTTTCTGCTCCAACCCAACGAGTTGATCGCGCTTGTACCCGGATTTATCATTCGGGCCTATCGGGAAGAAGGGGCATGCGGTGATACAAACCGGGGATTTCGCAATAAAGCCATGCTTGTCGCGCAGAAACCTTAACGCCATGCACATAGTGCGGTTATTGGCTTTTCTTTTATGCATGAGTGTGGCGGGGCATGGGTTTGGAGCCGCGGAAAAATTAACATCCGATTCGTTCTTTGCCGTTGCCAGTGGCATGGAAAAAATGAAAAACAGCATGTTTCGTTATGACGCCATGACCATGGTGGACCTGATGCCGCCGAGTTATTTTAAGTTTTTAGGCGTCAGCCCCGACAAAATCGTGAAGGCCACCCAAGACGGCATGCAAAATCTTAAAACCCTGGGGTATGTCTTTAAGCAACTCCAATACCATACACCGGAACATAAATACCGTTGCCAGGAATTGGATGTGGTGTTGATTACCACCACCATGACGGTCGATACACCGGACGGGGAAGTGGTCAACACCGGCTATGTGGTGGCATCGCGACTGTTGGGAAAACAGCGCTGGTATTTTGTCGATGGATCGGGCATCGCCGATAAACAGGTATTTGATCGTATTTTTCATTGCGATGACTCCGCATTTCCCATCCCGAAGGTAAGTTCGCACAAAAAAAACCCCGGCTGAGTCGCTCAACGAAGTCTGTATTTGGCGGTGAGTTGTCGGCCTTTCAACCGACCGGCCTATTGTTATAGCGTGATCCGGTCCATTAATAAAACGATGCCTCACCTTCCGGTCTGCTGCGAAAGCGTTTATAGGTCCATTGGTATTGGGCCGGCGCCATGCGTACGCATTGTTCCACATACTGATTGGTCATGGCGACGGCGTGTTCGACCGTAGCCGCGAAAAATGTTTCGTCCGCCACGATAGCATGCAGGCGATAGCCGTGACCGCGGGGTAACCGCTCAATAAACGAAAAGATAACCGGTGCCCGGTATTTTTGCGCCAGACGGACCAACAGAGCCATGGTTTTGGCGGAATGACCGAAATAGGGCGCAAAGATACCGTTGCCCCGTTTGCCGGGATCCTGATCGGGCAAGATACCCACTAATTCACCCCGGTTTAATGCCGCATGCATTTGCTTAATGCCGGATCGTTCGGTGGGAACCAGGTTGGCGCCAAAGCGTTGCCGGGCGCTGCGAATTATCTGCTCAAATTGCTGCATTTTCGGTGGGCGGTATAAACTGGTTATGGGATACAGGTGTGAGTAATAAAGCCCCAATAGTTCCCAGCACCCCAGGTGCGGTGAAGCCAGAATAACACCGCGACCTTTGGCGTGCTGTTCCCGCAACAGGCTTACCATAGCACCCGGGTCCAGCTTTGACCATAAAGCGCCTGCCGGCCACAAAAACACCGCCGCCAATTCGGTAACATTTTTGCCGGTCTGTAAAAAACTATTTTTAACCAAGCGTTGTTGTTGCCGGGAGGATAGTTCGGGGAAACAACGTGCGATATTAATGCGGGCGATGCGACGGTCGCGTTTGGACAGGTAAAAGTAGAGCCAACCCAGGCATGTGCCGACGGCATGATTGATGGGTAAGGGCAGCAAGGCAAAAAGGCGCAACAAAGCAGTACTTAAATATTTCATCCATCCCCATCATTATCTTGGTCCAAATTATCGGAGCGATCCTGCGCCAGCAGTTGTTGTGCCCGATCAAGCAGGGACTGCGGTACACGCAGTTTAATACCGCCCACGGCGATGCTGTACAGCCAGTCGGTTTGGACCAGATTTTCATCCTGAAGATAACAGGCAATGCCTTCTGCTTCCAACAGGCCCTGGGCAATATAGGCATCGGGCATATTGTCGAAAGTGGCCACCGTAACCCACTGCTGATTCATAATCATTCCCGGCGAAAACGCTTAAGTTTAATGGGTTAACTCGCCTTCCACAAATCCTTAAATCCCTGGTGTAGGCCGGTGTAGACCGGTGGGGGTGGATAGCGTGCCCTGTGCTAAGACAAAGGACACAGGGCGGATATTTCGCCCTGCGTGGGGAGGGGGAGAGGGCTTATCGACGCCGATGCAGGGAAAAGGCGGTGCGTTTCACTTGGCCGGCAATTCAAGTAAACTACGAGGTTTTAACGCGACGGAAAACAGCATGAGCGAACAACAGGTCGAAACCTTGACTCCCAAGGGGGCCTATCAAATGATGCAGGACAACCCGCGGGCAGTGCTCATCGATGTGCGCTCCTCCATGGAACACTTGTTCGTCGGTCACCCCAAGGGGGCGATTCATATTCCTTGGATGGACGAGCCCGATTGGGTGGTCAATCCCCATTTTGTCCCGCATGTACGCCAATTGATGCTGGGTGGCGTGCATCGTGATGATGACGGAAGCTACGCGCCGATCATTCTAATTTGCCGCTCCGGTCGCCGTTCCCTTGACGCGGGGGTGGCGCTGGTCGAGGCTGGATTTATGGAAGTCTATAACATCAGCGAAGGCTTTGAGGGCGAACTGGATGGTGACCACCACCGTAGCATGGTGGGTGGGTGGCGTTTTCATCAATTGCCCTGGGAGCAGTGTTAATCCCATGGTATTCGCACGGGTTCGGTTTGCAGGCAAGCATGCAGCCGGGCAATAAAAACCAGCAAACGGCGTTGGATAAGGCGGCCGTTCGAAAGTCCTTTGACAACGCGGCATCCCGCTACGATGAAGCCGCCGTATTGCAGCGGGAAGTCGGTATGCGGTTACTTGAGCGGTTGGACTATATGCAAATCACTCCCCGTCATATCGTGGATGTGGGTTGCGGCACGGGAGAGTTTTCCCGCTTGTTACGGTGGCGTTACGGTAAGGCGCTTGTTGTGGGTTTGGATATTTCCTGGTCTATGGTGACGTTGGCAAGAAAACGCCGCGGACTGTTTACCCGTTATCCCCTGCTATGTGCCGATGCCGAATCCCCGCCTTTGGCCGATAACAGCGTTGACCTGATCTTCTCCAACTTAAGCTTGCAATGGGTCAATGATCTGCCGCAATGTTTTGCGGAATTTCAACGTATTTTGCGTCCCGGTGGTGTATTGTTGTTCAGCAGTTTTGGGCCCGACACCCTTAGGGAATTGCGTGCGAGTTGGGCCCAGGTCGACGATTATCCCCATGTGCATCATTTTGTCGACCTGCATCTTGTCGGCGACGCCCTGTTGCAGGCCGGATTTAAGGATCCGGTGACCGACGTAGAGTTGCTTACCATGACTTACTCGCATGTGCGTAAACTGATGCAGGATCTAAAAGCCATCGGTGCGCATAACGCCAGCCATGGACGACGCCGGGGCATGCTTAGCCGAGGTCAATGGCGACGGTTTGTACAAGCTTATGAGTCGTTTCGCCGTGACGGGGTATTGCCCGCCAGCTACGAAGTGGTTTACGGTCATGCTTGGGGCACGGCGCAAGCGTGCCCTGGTGTGTGCACCGTTTCCATTGATAGTTTACGGCGTCGATAGGCCGCCATACATGACGCCGCCTTGTTGATAATACCATGGCACTATGGATGAAACATGTATCGCTATTAACCGTGTTGTGGGTCGGTTTAGGGATGGCTATGAAAGCCAGCGCGCAAACCGCGCCGTTTGCCGATGTCCATATTCATTACAATTGGGAACAAGCGGAACTTATTTCCCCGCAAGAGGTGGTGGAAAAGCTTAAACGCCAGCATGTTCGATTGGCCGTTGTCAGTAGCACCCCCTCCCAATGGGCTTTGAAACTGGCCAAGGCGGCCGGGGGTGACTGGATCCATGATGCAGGCATGTTAAGCCGGTAAGGCTTACAAACGGCTTACAGAGGTAAAATAATGGTGTCGTGGAAATGACCACGGCAGGGCCCCACGAATATTTGCGTCAATGCATCCGCGTGGATTGCCTCGAGGACCGTTTGTTACATGTTAAATGTCGCAAGCGTCCAGCCGACGCCGCCGATGTTGGCCTGCGGGTGGCGTTCGTGAACGCGTTTTTCAATCACCGCCACTTGCGACAAGGGCACATCGACCATCAGCAGAATTTCATGGTGTGACAGGGCGCCTTTGAATTCATCCAGGTGCACATGCGGAATTTCCACGGCAAACCAATACCCGACGGCAAAGCCTGTCAACATAACCGTCGCTGTAGACAGTAGAACACCCGTGTTACCTTGCACGGCGGCCATAATGGCAAATGCCAGGGCAATAAAAAATAACAGCAAATTACCGCGCCATAGAAAAGCTTCCAGCCGTTTGCCGAAATCGTTGGCTTGCAATCCAGAACTGGGTGGCAATGACTTTAGCAGGCCGGGATCCCTGGCCAGTGCATGCATGCGATTGCGGCTGATATTGCACATCCGCAAATCGTGCACCGCTTCGGCGACGCTGTCGATGTTTGGAAAAAGAAAGTAAAGTCGTCTGTACATAGTAAGGACCACTCATGATGGGCAGTCGGTGGACCGCCAGTTTTACCATTGAACTACATATACGATTTAGCTTCCTCCCCCGGAATGCGTTGGGTATATGCTTGCGTGAAGTTTGTCGCGAGTACCGGCGGCGGTGGTTTATCCGTCGCATGGGTCAAATACGGGTGCAATTTCCCGTAGATTTTATAGTAATATTAATGCAGGTTTATGCCGTCATGCCTGCCTGAAATCCCGTTTATTGATCCAAATAGTGCAAAACCGCGCCCATGCTCGGATTTGCGACTATCATATAGTAGGTACATTTATTTTTTTGTTATCTGAAACCTTTTTGATTCTAGCGTGTATTTCTAATGGTCCGTGCGGAAAGTACGGTAACGAGACTCTCAGCCGTTTTTGCGCCTTGCCATAGGTTTTGGGCGCCAGCGTACAAAGGGCGTCGATGATCACCGAATTTTCCGCGTGGCCCGCTAGGTGGCGATACACAGGACTTGGGCGTGGGTGTTTCATTGAAAAAAACTAATGAAAATAACGAATTAGGTCAGGAGTCATACGTCCTCGACATGCAGGAGCGCACCTGGTTGCCGCGCTATTGCCGGGGTGACAACAAAGCCTTTGTCACCTTAATGCAGGCATATCGGAGGCCGGTTTACAGCTATTTGGTGCACTGCGGGCTGGATGGCAGTACTTGCGATGATTTGTTTCAAGAGATTTTTATGAAAATACACAAGGCGGCGCAAAGTTACCGGGCTCATTTGGCACTGCGGCCCTGGTTGTTTGCCATCGTCGCCAACACGGTGAGAAATCACTATCGTCATACCGCCAAGGAACTATTAACCGCATCTCTGGATGATATGGTTGACCCCATCTATGCCGACGATCAAGTCGGCAAGCAAGTTCAACAGCAAGACACCTTGCAACACCTGCAATTGGCTCTGCAAAACCTTTCCGCCATTCAACGGCAGGTGTTGCTGCTGGTGGTTAATGAAGGCATGAAACAAAAAGACGTCGCCGCCATGCTGGAACTTCCCGTCAATACGGTAAAAACCCATTTGCACCGAGCTCGTTTAATATTGGCCAAACGCCTGGCGCATTGGCAGGTTGAGGGTGAACGATGACCGACTGCAAGCATATTCAAAATCAATTGGTGGAATTCGGTCGTGCTTACCTGGAGGAAAATGAGCAGGCACAAGAGCATGTGCTGCACTGTAATCGATGCCAGGCGTTTTTAGTCGCGCTCAATCAACTGGACGAACAACTGCCGCGACTGCCTGAGCACGATGTTGGCGAGCCGGTGTTTCAAAAAACGTTAAAAAATATTCAGTTGCCGGGTCAGGCTGAACCGGTCAGCAGCGGCTTCTGGCAATCGGCCATGGTAGCCATCATTTTGCTACTGGCCGGCGGTGGTTTAATCTGGCAAACGACCCCGGGCTCAGGCATAGAGTGGAACTATTTTTCAGCTCCTGCTGCGTCCGAACGAGCCAAGCCTGCATCAAGAAGGGCCGTGGCCGAGCAACAAAGATCCATGAAAAAGCTCGCGGAATCCGGGCGTTTTGATGATAGTGAGCGTTCGCAATACCCGCCCTGGGCTGCGCCAAAGGCTGCCCCCTTGGGGGAGGATCGCCGTGTCGGTGGTGGTACGTCCACCGGTGCGTCGTCCATGCCACAGGATAGGGTCGCGGATTCGGATGACGTATTATCCAGGCCGCAAGCCAGCACGCCCGAACTTGCTGCGGGGAAACCTCCTTTTGAAGTGCTTTCGAGTGATCAGCGATCGGAAGCTATAAAGGAGGAAGCCTCGGACAAAGCTGAACCGTTAAAAGCATTGCGCGACGCGCGCAAGGCATTGGCAGTGCGAAAAAAGAAGCAAGCGCAAACCCAGGAGAATGAACGCAGCCTGTCCAAGCGATCGCGGCCGACTGTGAGACAGCCGGTACCGCCGTCATATTCGTATGCCGGCAAGGACTCCGATGAATTTGATGTGGACACTGGCGAAAAAGTCCAGATCTCGCGGGAAAGTCAAATTACGAAAGATTCAACGGATTCTGTCTATGGCGAGTTGAGCGATATACAGTCTGCCGAAGGTTTAGCCATACCCTCGACGGTGCCGGCGCCAGACGTTCAAGTCGAGGATGAACCGCCACCGCCTCCCCCGCCGGTACCGACAGCGGTTGCACAGGTACAAGCTTTCGCACAGGCGGCGGAGGTTCCGGCTCCAGAAACCAAGACCACCCAGTCGGAAGAGCTGTTAGCCGGGGCGGTTGAATCGGTGACGGATGAAAAAACTAAATCGAGTGAGCCTGAAAAAACACCCTTAGCTATGATAAAACCGGCTAAATCCGTGGCCAAGCGAGATCGTTTGAGTGCGGGCGATGGCCTGGATTCGGGCTTCCTGGATTTGTCCAAAAACATTTCCATGATTGATACCCAGGTAAACCGTCTTCGCTCCAGTGTTGGGATACGTGTGCCTGGCAACAGCCAAGAGCATGGCCTCAGCGAAGCGGCCCGGCGGTTCAAGGCGAAATACCAGCTAACCACGGATCTGTCTTTTCAGCCGGCCGACGGCTACTGGGCGAATACGTATATTCCCGGCGACCCACAGCAGCGATTGCTGCGGGCCCAATTACAACAATGGAAGCAAGGATTGTCGGTAAAAGCTCCCTTGGACAGTCATGCCCGTCCGGTTCGGCAGCCTTTCGATGTGCCGGCTCAGGCGGCGATGGCGGTGTATGCCCATGCCGATCGCCGGGCCGTGGAAGGTCCCGCCCGGTTACGCTTGCAAGTGGGATTGCAGGCCACCCAACGGCAAAGCGGTCAGCGTTCGCCCATGAACATTGCGGTGGTGGTGGATATGGATCAAATGCATGAACACGGCGACTTGGTTCGGGCGTTTATCAAACAATTGCTGGACGCCAAGCAGTCCGGCGACCGTTTTTCATTAGCGGCCACCGGCGCGGCTAAGGGTGTCATGGTGGGGGCGGACGATTTTCGTTTTGGTCCGCTGAGTATCGCATTGGACAAATTGTTTGCCGAACAGCCCCGGCCTTTGATGGGCATCGAACAAGCTGTTCGTCTCGCCCAACAAGACATGGCCGCTTCCGATGATCCCACCGCGCAGTTGGGTTCCAGCTTGATCATGGTTTTGACCGCCGGCCGGTTGCAACACACACAGGGTTTGGAGTCCACTTTGCATACGTTTGCGGTGCAGGGCTTTTTAACCAGCATGATCACCGTGGGCGATCAAGCGGACAGCGCGCAAATCAATCAACTGGTTTTAGCGGGGCAGGGTAACCGGCGGGTTTTGCAAACGAAGGCCTCGGTGGTGACGGTGATTGATCGGGAATTGCATGCCGCCAGCCGGGTGGTCGCCCGGGCCTTACGTTTGCGCATTCGATTAAAAAACGGTGCCAAGCTGATTAATGTGATCGGTTCCCATCGGCTGGACCTGCAACAAAGCGAACGCGTGCGTAAGGCCGAACAAAGCATCGACCAACGCCTGTCCCGAAATCTTGGCATCGAATCCGACCGCGGTGATGATGAGGAAGGTATTCAAATTGTCATACCCCATTTCTACAGTGGCGACAATCATGTGGTGTTGCTGGATATATGGGTGCCGGGTCCGGGTGTGGTCGCGGATGTCAGGCTACGTTACAAGGATTTGGTTTTTCTTCGTAATGCCACAACGGAATCGGCTTTTCGGTTGGCGCAAGGCAAGGCTTCGATGGGTCCATTGGAGCTGAATGTTTGGAAGAATCTATTGACCTACGAATTGACCGAATCCCTGCAATTCGCCAGTAACGCATTCAGGCGAAACCGAAAGGGTCCAGCCGTGGATAACTTGCTTGCGGCCCTGGTTCTGTCAATTCGTGCACGGACCAATTACGCCCAATGGCATGAAGACCCGGAATTTCTGCGGGATGAACTTTTGCTAAAGAGCTACCTTAAATTTGTCCGCAGCACGGATTATTCCCCGGCCAACGTCGCGGCGTCCCTGGCGGTTGCCGCTTACCGTAAAAAATACCAACCCAGTCTTGAATAGGCATTAATTATGAACATACAAATAAAAATCCTTGTTGCCGTGATCGGTATCCTATGGATGTTACCCTTGCCCGCTTTGGCCGACGAAAAAACCCCGCCGGCAAGCGGTGAAGTCAAAGTGCCGCTCGATGACTATCAGCATATGCTTGAAGCACTGCGCAACAAACCCAAGCCTGCGCCGGCCGGGTATGCGTTGGGTAGTTCGCAAATTACCGCGACTATCAACGAACGCGACAGTCATTTTAGCGCCGAGGTGATTGCGCGTTTTAAAATGAAGGTTTTTGAATCGCAATGGACCTTGGTACCTTTGCTGCCGGCGGGTACCGCGGTGGACTCGGCCATGGTCAATAACGTCAGCGTGCAACTGGTACAAGGCGCGGACGGGTTATCCTGGGGAACGAATAAGGCCGGTGAGGTTTCGGTGCAGTTAAAATACCAGGTGGATGCGCAAGTCTTTGCCGAAGGCTATGTACTGCCGCTGCCGGTACCGCGGATAACCAGTACTTTGACCGTAACGGTGCCCGGTAAAAATACTGAATTGGTGGTGTTGCCCTCGGCCGGCAGTAAGCATGTGGAATCAGGCGCCCAAACGCGGGTGGATACCACCATACCGGCCACCGCCATGGTGAGTGTGTCGTGGCGAAAACTGAGTGAACAGGATTTTGCCATAAGCCGGGCGAGCTACAAAGGCAAACTCGCCGACAAAGCCGTGGTGTGGAACAGCGAATTTCATGTGGAAGTGTTTAGCGCCGAGGCCATGCATGTTCCGCTGATGCCGACCACCACCACCTTGGGCGATGTCAATGTGGACGGCAAGCCCGCCACCGTGTTTACCGAAACCATTAACGGTACCGACATGTTTACGACCTTGATCAAAGGGCGGGGCAAGCACAGCATCGGCGTTAGGTTTCATACCCCGGTGGCGGACAGCAACGGACCACCACGGGTTAGTATGGCCGTTCCGCGTATACCGGTTTCCCGGTTTGAACTAAGCCTGCCGGGTAAAAAGGAAGTCAGCGTGGAACCGGCCAGTCATGTGGAACACAGCGGTGACAAGGACAACACCCATGTGGTGGTATTAATGCCGCTTGGCGATGAAGTCAGTTTTAGCTGGATTGAAGCGATTCCCGAAGACGTTAAAACGGAACTGCGCGCCAACGCCGAAATCTACCATGCTGTGCATGCCGAGGAAGGCGTGTTGCATGTGCGCGCATTTTTTGATTATGACATTACCCGTGGTGAAGCAAAAAAACTGGAAATCGCCTTGCCGGATGACATCCAGGTTAACCGGATATCATCACCCACCGGTGGCGTCAACGATTGGACGGTGACCGATACCGAACAAGGCGGGCCGAAAAAACTCACCGTATTTCTTGATCGGGCCGTTACCGGTCATTTTATGCTGATCGCGGCCTATGAAAAACTGATTACCGCCGATGACACCGCCATAGGCGTGCCCCTGTTGCAGGGCATCGGCCTGCACCGCCAACGGGGTATGCTGGCATTGTTGTCCGGACGCGAGTTGGCATTAAGTCCGGTGGAAGAAACCCAATTAACCCGGGTGGGTGAAAACCAATTGCCCGCCGACGTGCGCAACCAGATTCAAATGACGGTGGCGCACACCTTTAAGTATTCCGCGTCGGCCGCAGGTTTGACGGTGAAGGCCGCCGCTCCCGAGCGGCGGCAGGGTAAGTTCGACGCCCAAGTGGATACCTTGATATCCATCGATGAGGTTACGTTAAAAGGTTCGGCCAGCGTGGAAATCGGGGTTAAATCCGGTGCGATCATGGCGCTGGATTTATCTCTGCCAAAAGATGTCAATGTACTGGACGTCACCGGTCCATCAATTCGCAGTCATAAAGTGGAGGCGGACGACAAAGCCCAATGGGTTCGCCTTGCGTTTACCCAGGACATGACCGGGCAGTTTCGCATCAGCCTTAATTATGAATTTATTATGCTGGAAAGCAGTTCCGAGGTAGTGGTACCCACCGTTTCGGTGGCCGAGGCGGAGGTTGAACACGGCCGGATTGCGGTGGAAGCGTTGACGGCCGCGGAAGTTAAAGCCGTGAAGGCTGAACAACTATCAGCGGTGGATCTCGGCGAACTGCCCAAGCAATTGGTATTGAAAACCACCAACCCGATTTTATTGGCGCAAAAATATATCTACGCCGATCCACCGCATCAACTGGTGCTGCAAATCACCCGGCATAAGGAACTCAGTGTGCAGGAAGCGGCCATCGAACAGGCCGAGTACCGTACGTTGTTTACCCAGGACGGTTTGGCCGTGACCACGGCACGTTTTACCGTACACAACAGCCGGCGCCAGTTTTTGCGATTAAACCTGCCCAAGGAATCCAAAATCTGGTCGGTGTTTGTCAACGGTAATGCGGAAAAGCCCGCCATGTCCGAGCAAAAAAGTTCGGACGGTACCGCGGTACTGTTAAAAATGATCAATTCCACCAACGGTTTTCCCGTGGAACTGGTGTATGCCACGCCGTCCTCGGCGGTGGGCGGATTTGGTAAGATTAAAGCCCGACTACCGAAGCCGGATATGATTGTGACCAAATCCGTCTGGCGCGTTTATGTGCCGGAAGGCATGAAGTATTTTACCCCCCGTACCAGCATGCGCGTAGTGTCCGATGGCCGGATGGTACACGGTGAAAACATGGGGATGCAGCAGGTGAAAGCCAATGCCGCCTTGCGTATCAACGTACCGGCGACCGGTATGTTGTTTGAATTTGAAAAACTCTATGCCAACCAGTCCGACGGTCATACCTGGATAGCGATTCCCTATACCACCGGTTCCGTCGATCAGGCGGGCTATATCATCAGTATTGCCGGTGTGCTTCTGGCCTGGTTTGCCGTGATTGTGCTACGTCAGAAAAAAATCAGCTTGCCGGTGGCGCTGGCGGTCTTTTTCATCGGTTTGTTTTTCTCGATTCTCGCTATCACGGCGTTAAGCCTTCAACCCGGGCCGGCTATCCAAATTGCGTTGTTGATTGGCGTATTGCTGATTATTGCATGGGCAGTGCAGTGGGTTCGTAACTGGCGGATTTCATAGATCGACCAAACCATGCCCTCACTTGCGGTGAGGGCATGGTTTGGATGCAACGGAATGAAAAGCCGGTGACGTTTGTGGTGTTGCAACCACGTTTTTAAGCCGGCAGGTTCGGGTGGTGAAGGAACCCCAACACAAACACCGCCACAGCATTTATTTCTGAACATTCCCTAAACATTCGCTGGGCAGCGAG
>Ga0114931_10003560_pt1 | contig 19686 bp, 12 predicted proteins | sample 2SBtaG_FD_89579 | JGI IMG/M metagenome (GOLD analysis project Ga0114931, IMG submission 89579) | Deep subsurface microbial communities from Kolumbo volcano to uncover new lineages of life (NeLLi) - 2SBTROV14_V59a metaG | ecosystem: Environmental > Aquatic > Marine > Volcanic | place: Kolumbo...
AGTGTATCTTCGCGCGTGATTTTGCGAGTTCCGCCCTGGTCCGCTTCCTCCCGGTCGCGGCTCAGATTGACGGGCTCTGATTGAAGGATCCAACCCGCCACTTCAAGGTTGGCTGGGGTGCTAGTTTCCCGGCAGAAAGACCGTATTGACAGCCTCACTCAGCACGGTCGAAAAGAAATCCGCCACGCTGCTGCGTGCGCTTTCGCTGACAAACTGCGTACATCCCGTCGCGAGCGCCATGCACGCTACCAGCAGGGCGCTGCCCACGATTTTTCGTCGATGAATCATCACAAACTCCTCCAAGTGCTACCGTCCTGTTATCGGAATGTCGGGCAGGCCTCTGAATGACGGCCTTTTTTTGCCGGCAAGACCGATAATAGCGATGACCGGGTCGGCTTGTCGGGCGGAAATGACCCGACCCTCGCCCGGCGACACCATCGCCCAAAGCGTTATACTGTCACCGTCCGACAACGACGATGTCGGGGCATGATGAGAGACGGTGGTCGATCGCAACACACGAGGAGCACATGGCCATGGCATTCAAACCCATTCAAGACACGCAACAGGCGCTGGGGTCGATTCAAGATGAAATGAACCGGTTGTTGGAACGCGTCTGGCACAACGGGTTTTCCACCCCGCCGCTCGACGGACAGTCGTGGGGGCCACCCATCGACCTTTACGAGTACCAGGACCGCTACGTAGCCTACGTCGAGGTGCCAGGCGTTGACGGCAGCACCATCGAGCTGACACAGGCTGACGGCGTGCTGCACATTCGCGGTGAGAAAATCAAACCCGCGGAAACGGAAACCGCTTGCGACACACTCAAGCGTGAACGACGCTTTGGAAACTTCTGTCGCGGTTTGGACCTTCCCGCCGGCGCCGACGCGGAAAACGTTTCCGCCAAGTGTCACGCGGGCGTGCTGGAAATCGCGATCCGCAAAACAGAATCCGCCAGACCCAAACCGATTCCCATTGATGTGCAGGACGGATAATGGGATTTCCAAATCCTCGCAAAAACGCAACCGACAAAAGATAGGTCCGCGACGACTCATCTTTATCGCGGTTGCGATGTACGTTGGTATTTGTATCCTCGTGGCCATGTTCGAGCGACGTCTGATTTATTTTCCGACTCGCGACTACGAAGGCACCCCAAACGACATCGGACTCGATTATCAACCCGTCACTTTTACTTCCGAGGACGATGCTCGTTTAACCGGGTGGTACGTCCCGTGCGCAGATGCGACGTACACGATCCTTTTTTGCCACGGCAATGCAGGCAACATTTCGCACCGACTCTCGACGATCCAGATTCTTCACCAACTCCGTTACGACGTATTCATCTTCGACTATCGCGGTTTTGGCCACAGCGGCGGGACACCCACCGAACGCGGTCTTTATGCGGACGCGGCGGCAGCGCTGAAGTACCTGACCACCACGCGAGGGCAACCAAACGACCGCATCGTCTTTTGCGGACGATCACTCGGTGGAGCCGTGGCGATTGAACTGGCCACCCACGATTCCCCTCCCGCCCTGGTTGTCGAATCGACGTTTACAAAGCTGGCGGACGTGGGGCGCCTTCACTACCCGTATCTACCGGTACGACTCATCCTTCGTGATCGCTTTGACTCGCTCCAGCGCATCCAGAGGCTGACCTGCCCCAAGCTGATTCTTCACGGCAGCGATGACACCTTGATTCCAATCAACCTTGGGTGCCGGCTTTTTGACGCGGCGAGCGAGCCAAAAGCGTTCATCGAAACGCCCGGAGGCCACGGCGAAGCGGGATTTGCTTACTCGCCGGAGTTCACAAAAAAGCTCGGCGATTTCCTGACCTCCACGCTTTCCTCCCGGGAGTGACTTTCCACTTGTTGCCCGAGGGAATTGCTATATCACACCTTTTCTGCGGACTCGACCGCCTCTTGCGCTCTTGTAGCGCGGTCCCGAAAAAGAATCCAACCTGTAATTCAGAAGGTTAGCGCCGCACGACCCTCCGGTCGCTTTCTGTTATCCTTTACGATGATGCCACTGATTCGAGACAACGCGATCGTACTGGGACGCCTGGACTATTCCGAAACTTCGCAAGTGCTCGTGCTTTTCGCACGCGACCACGGCAAGGTCCGTGCTATCGCCAAGGGGATCAAACGCGGCACGAAAACTCGCTTTGCGACCGGGATTGACCTGCTGGAAGTGGGATCCGTCGTGCTCAGTATTCGCCACGAGCGCCAGGAAGGATTGGCCACCATTACGGAATGGAAGCAAACGCGAAGTCTTTCGGGGCTTCGTGAAAAGCTGTTTCGCCTGCACGGGGCCCAGTATCTAAGCGAAGTAACCGCACAGTTGATCGAAGATTGGGATCCGCATCCGGCCCTGTTCAACGCTTTGATCGACACGCTTGCATTGTTGGGCGGTGCAAACGAACCTCTGGACGCGACGGTTCGCTTCCAGGTCTCGCTTTTAACATCAATCGGCGCGATGCCACGAACCGACACGTGCATGACGTGCGGGGGCAGCGATGATCTAATCTTTTTCTCCTCCTTTGAGGGAGGATTGCTTTGCAAACACTGCGAAGCAAGCCATGTCGAAAAACGTGAGATTTCGCCTGGGGTTCTTGCAGCCCTACGGCGGGCGACCGATGACCAGGAGATAAGCGGATACCTCGAAGCGGTTTTTTCACTGCTTAACTACCATATTTCTCACCTGATGGGCCGACATCCAAAGCTCGCGCAAAAGCTCGTACCCCTCGCAAGACAGCGCCGCGTATAGCTTCGCGCGAAAGTCACGCAACGCTTTCGATAACGGCACGACGCTGTTGCTCCAGCGCCTCGAGCTGTGGTTGGAGTTCGTCGCGCAAATGCGTGCAATGATTCTGCGCTTCTCGAACATATTGGCGAATCGGGAGGGCGAAAGACATATCAAAAAAATGCCCGGTGGGATTCTTGGCTGAAAGACCGGATACGATTTCCGCCAGGGAAAGCGAAAGGCGCCGCAGCTCGCGGTTGATCGGAATGTCCTCCTCGAGTGGAAGATTGTCGATACATCCTTTCAACCGTTCAACGCCCTGTGCGACAAGTCGAATCGGTCCTTGCGTTTGCTTCTGCGTGTAGACGTGGTGCACAACCTGACCAACGGCACCGAGCGGACTTCGATAAAGCATCTTCTTTTTTGCGTTTCCCAGAGATCGGGTTATGGAATCGAGATGTCGCTCGGTTTGCTCCGCCGCTTCGATGGCTTTGGTTAACAAACGATGTTCGGTCTTGACCTGCTGAAAATGATCGTCAATGTCAGCAAGGTCCCCCGCGAGGTCTCCGCCTTGTTCGCGCACGGTCTCAGCCAACACGTTGCAGGCTCTTTCATATTCCTTTTCGATTTCGTAGAACTTTTCCAACTCTTTTTCCATCCTCTGCACTTGTTCGTTGAGCGCGTTGAGTGCTTCGATGTCCGCGCTGTACTTCTCCGTCAGCGGGGCAAGTTCTTCTTTCAGCTCCATTAGTTTTTGCTGCTTTCTTCCGGACAACGAACTTGCGATGGATGCAAGCGAAAAAGATTCAAGGGAACGGACTTGTGCGTCGAGTTCGTTGACGCGGGCTTCGAGCCGATCGAACTGAAACAGGTCCTCGCCGAGTTTTTCGCGCAATCTCGGAAGCTCTGCTTTGACGTGGTTTAGATACTCGAATTGTTTCTTGACGGCAGCGAGCGCCGCACGCGAATCCTCTGCCATGGTCCTTGCTCCGAAAACAGCCCCAGGAATCTGTCGGGCGGAAATGGGCACCGCTGGAGAGAATGCGACGCGACGCCGACGTGTGATAAACACCGCGTTTGGAAACGCCAAACGAAACACTTGGTGGACGGTGTTCCACAAATGTTCTGATAAGTCGACGCGGAAACCGACCGGTGCGTTGTCACGACAGGACAATGTTTCTCTGCCGCTTGGCTTCTGCCCGCTTGAAGCGAAATCGAGGCATTGTTTCCGTGCAATTCCGTCCTTTTTTGATGCAATTTGTCATTCTTCCAAAAAACCCCTTGCATCCGGAGAATGTCGCCATCACAATGCGGACCGGAATACTCGGTCGAGCGTGGGTTCCGTCCCGTCTTTCCCCTCGCCAAGCACACAAAGGAGAAATCTCATGCCCCTTTTGTCTTGCAATGATTCTTGGACCTCGGTGCAGTTTCCCACGCAACCAAGCTACAGATCACTTCAGCGCTTCCGCCGAATCATGACGCTGGTATCGTGCCTGGTCATAGCCCCCGGAGCCATTGCAGGGGGCGGTGTCGGCGGACTTTGCCCCAATGGCCCGTGCATGGAATTGGTGGCCGTCGCGGTCAATGGCAACCCGATCACTCCCACATCCAACGTCACCGTCCAACCGGGCGACGCAATCGAAACAAACCTCTTTATTTCAGGATGGGGACCGGCGATCGACAGACTCGGCAGCTACGAATTTACAGTCGCCTGGCCAGTCGCTGCACAAAGCGGGACCAGGGGAACCATTCTTCCATTTGGCTGGACCGACCCGCTCTCGACGATCTTTTGCAGCGGTTCCAGCGACTGCCCGTTGGGAATGTTCTGCACTGGGGGCATCTGCAAAGGCCTCAATCATGATCCGAACCTTGCAACACTGATTGATGTAGGGCGCGCCGATTTTGTTTTCGCTCAAACACCAAACACTGTTACTTTGGTGCCTACCGGCTCCCCGTTCACGTACAGAATCTCAGCGGGCGTATTCGAAGCAAGTAACAGCGCACAAGATGATGGGACACCTCGTTACGGAGGCACGTTTCGTCTTGTCGTATCTGATTTTGCGTGTGGTACATTCGTTTTTGCCGACTTTCCCACGCCCACGCTCAGTGACCCAATGTCGCCGTCGCAAAGCGTTCTCGCAAGCACGCCCACCCTTACAATCAACGTCGGTCCATGCGATTGCAACGGCAACGGAGCGGACGACTTGGACGAAGTCGCCGGTGGGACGGTTTTAGACTGCAATGCCAACAACGTTCCCGATGCGTGTGAACCGGACTGCCAACCGAACGGAATCGCCGATGCGTGCGATATCACGAATGCAACCAGTGTGGACTGCGACTTTAATGTCGTTCCGGATGAATGCGAAGCGTTCACCGACTGCAACCAGAACGGGATCAGGGATGCGTGCGAGGTGGTCGGACCCAACCCGTTGGACTGCAACGAAAATGGTGTCCCCGACGACTGCGATCCGGGTTTTGACTGCAACGGAAATGGAACACTGGACTCCTGCGATCTCGACAGCAACTTTTCCATCGACTGCCAGTCCAATGGAATCCCGGATGAATGCGATATCGCGTCGGGACTTTCCGTGGACAACGATCACAATGGCGTTCCCGACGAATGCGAAACGTTTTGCGCCCAGTCCGCCTGCGGTCCTGGTCCGTGTTTATTGCTCAAAGCTGTTTCGATCAACGGAGTTCCCATTGAACCGACAAGCCATGTAACCGCCGCGCGCGGGGACGTCATCGAAACTGAAATCTGGCTCTCCTGCTGGGGAGCGGACCTGGGACGGCTGCGTGCCTACCAAGCGGTGATTCAAGGTAGACTCGCAGTTGCCAGCGGCGACGCCGGACTCGTCCTTCCGGTCGGATGGGACGCCCCGCTAGACAATGTTCTGTGCGACCCGAATAACACTTGCCCCATCAATCTGACTTGCGTTGGGTACCAATGCGTCGGCCCCAACCATTTTCCGGACCTTGGCTCGTCCATTGATGTGAGTCGCGACGATTACGTTTTCAGCGGACTTGGCCCAATCTTCTTCCGTTTAACAACAACATTGAACTACTTTTTTGCCGGTTTATCACAAAATACAAGCGGAACAGCGGATGCGGGACAACCAAAATACGGAGGAACGCTCCTCCTTCGAGTTTCCGACAATGCGTGCGGCGAATTCACATTTGACTTTGTAACCAAAGGTCCCGGAAATAGATCCCTGTTTTCCAACTCTGCTACTGATATCGCGCCCAATTCTCAACCCCTTTTCATTCAAACCAAAGACTGCGACTGCAACGACAACGGCGTACTCGACGACGAGGAAATCGCATCGGGGGCTGCCTCCGACTGCAACGGCAACAGCCTGCCCGATGATTGCGACGCCGATTGCGACGGGAACGGGATTCCCAACGACTGCGAAATCGCCGCTTGCAACGGCGACCGCGCCTGCGGCGACTGCAATGAAAACGGGATCCCCGATGGCTGCGACATCGCCAGCGGAAACTCGACTGATCTCGATGGAAACGGAACGCCCGACGATTGCTTTCGCCCCATTCCAACTGTAAGCCAGTGGGGTCTGGCAGTCCTGGCGATCCTCCTGCTCACGGTAGCCAAACTGCGATTCGCACGTACGTCCCGCACTGCTGCCCCGTGTCATTCTGAGCCGGCGGTCCGTTAGCAACCCGCTGAAAAGTCCCCTCGCGCGTGTGGCAAAGCCGACGAAGCGACCTGCGCAGAACAAGGCTCGCTCTTCTTTTGCACGCCCAATCCCTGCCTGCCAACATGACAGTGGCAGGCAAGATGTTTCTTGCCTTTCCACACGAGTCCCACATAATCCCTTTCTACAGCACGACTTACAGCAAAAGACGGAATGGAACGCACGATGCCGTGAAAACTGCCGCGGGGAATGCAAACCACCTCGCTGGGATTGGGGGAGCATAGAACTATGACGATGGACGAATTGACAATCAACGCAGCCAAGACCCTGGAAAACGCGCACCAACTGGCAACCCAAATGGGTCACGCCGAGGTTGCCCCGCTGCACGTTCTCCACGCTCTTTTGCAAACCGGCGGCGAAGGCGGTACGGGGATTGTGGTTCCACTTCTGGAGAAAGCGGGAGCGCACGTTGACCGACTTCGCGACCTCCTAAAGTCGGAGCTTTCGCGCCTTGCGAAGGCTTCCGGAACCACGACCACGCCGTCGCGATCCTTTCACGCCGTTCTCGAATCCGCACGCGCGCTTGCCCACGAAATGAAAGACCAGTATGTGTCGACCGAGCATTTGCTCGTTGGACTTTCCGATGTTGCATCAACGGCGCGAGAGGTGCTCTCGGTGTGTGGAGCGACCCAGGACCACGTCCTCGAAGCCCTGAAAGAGTTGCGCGGAAGCGCCAGAGTTACATCGCAAAGCGCTGAGGGTTCCTTTCAAGCGTTGGAACGCTTCGGACGAGACCTGGTCGCTTTGGCACGCGACGGAAAACTCGATCCGGTCATCGGACGAGACGAAGAAATCCGTCGCTGTATGCAGGTGCTGGCGCGGCGTACGAAAAACAACCCCGTGCTGATCGGCGAGCCTGGCGTCGGAAAAACCGCCATCGTTGAGGGGTTGGCGTTGCGCATTCTCGCCGGCGATGTTCCCGAAGTCCTGAAAGACAAGCGCCTCGTTGCGCTGGACATGGGTGCCTTGATCGCGGGGGCCAAGTATCGCGGCGAATTCGAGGAGCGGCTCAAAGCCGTCATTCGCGAGGTAACCGACGCCGAAGGGAAAGTGATCCTTTTCATCGACGAGTTGCACACCGTGGTCGGCGCGGGCAAGGCGGACGGGGCTGTCGATGCCGGCGACCTGCTCAAACCGGCACTGGCCCGAGGTGAGCTGCGGTGCATCGGCGCAACGACCCTTGAAGAATATCGTCGTCACATCGCAAAAGACAAAGCCCTTGAAAGACGTTTCCAAACGCTATACGTCGGCGAACCCAGCGTTGGAGACACCATTGCGATCCTTCGAGGGCTAAAACCCCGCTACGATGCGCACCACGGCGTGCGCATTCACGACGCCGCCCTTGTTGCGGCCGCGACCCTTTCCCATCGTTACATCAGCGATCGAAATCTACCCGACAAGGCGATCGACCTGATCGACGAAGCGGCCTCTCGTTTGCGTATTGAAAACGACTCGATGCCCGCAGAATTGGACGGGTTGCGCCGGCGCATCATGCAACTGGAAATCGAGCGTGAAGCCTTGAAAAAGGAAAAAGATGCCGGAAGCAAAAAGCAACTGACCGAAGTCGAAAAAACCCTGACGGAGCTTCAAGAAAAAAGCGGCTCGCTCTTCGCTCAATGGGAAAAGGAAAAGCAGATGCTTGAAGCGATCAAAACCGCCAAGCAGGATATCGACGCGAAACAACTCGAGTTGGAAACCGCGCAACGAGAGGGCGATCTGGAGCGAGCCGCCCGGATTCGATATGGTGAGCTGTCCGAACTGGAGAAGGCGTTGAAGTTACGCGAGGCAAAACTTTCGCAGATGCACGAAGGCGGCCAGGGTCTACTTCGCGAGGAAGTGACAGCGGAAGAAATCGCCGAAGTCGTTTCGCAATGGACCGGAATCCCCGTCGCACGAATGCTGGAGGGCGAGCGCGAGAAGCTCATCAAAATGGAAAAACGCCTCCACGAACGCGTCGTCGGGCAGGACGAAGCGGTGCGAGCCGTCTCAGACGCCGTGCGTCGATCTCGCGCCGGGTTGGGCGATCCGAATCGACCGATCGGTTCGTTTCTTTTCCTGGGCCCCACCGGCGTGGGAAAGACCGAGCTTTGCAAAGCCCTGGCTGCGTTTCTTTTCGATGACGAGTCCGCGTTTATCCGCATCGACATGAGCGAATACATGGAACCGCACAGCGTGGCGCGCCTCATCGGCGCCCCGCCCGGATACGTCGGGTTTGAAGAGGGTGGCAGACTAACCGAAGCGGTGCATCGAAAACCGTACAGCGTTGTACTCTTTGACGAAATCGAAAAAGCGCACCCGGACGTGTTCAACGTACTCTTGCAGTTGCTCGATGACGGTCGCCTTACGGATGGGCACGGGCGCACCGTCGACTTTACCAACACGATCGTTGCCATGACGTCCAACATCGGTAGCGAGCACATTCAATCGCTGATTGAGCAAACGTCGCACAACGGCGAAAAGCCCGTCACCGTGCCCGCGGACATTGAAATCGAGATGAAAGTCAAAGAGCAGCTCAAAACCCGTTTTCGCCCGGAGTTTCTCAACCGCATCGACGAGACGGTCATCTTTCATCAGCTTTCGCGTGAACACCTTACGGAAATTGCGGAGATTCAGACACGGTACCTGCAAGAGCGCCTGGCAGACAAAGAGATGACACTCACGTTGACACGGCGGGCAAAGGAACAATTGGCCAAGGACGGATTCGATCCGGTGTACGGTGCGCGCCCGCTGAAGCGATTGATTCAACAGGAAATTGAAAACCCCCTCGCGCGACGCATTCTCAAGGGCGAGTTCACCCCCGGCGACCGCATCACCGTTGACGCCAACGGAGAGGTGTTTACGTTCGAGCGGGGGACGGATTAGGGGCTTTGCACTTCCCCCGGGCGCGTCAGGTTGCAACAAAAGACGCCACGCGTTTACAGCGTCGTCACTGATTGTGTAGCGCGGGGTGCGGGCTTTTGCCCGCGGGGATCTCCCGGAGGTTAGAGGCTCTCTCTTGACCGAATACCGCTACACAACAACGAACGCAGATTTAGACATCCAGATTCTTCACGTTGACGGCGTTGTCTTCGATGAAGCGGCGGCGGTCTTCGACGTTGTCGCCCATGAGCAGCCGGAAGATGCGGTCCGCCTCGCGGCCATCCAGGTCGGATTGCTCAAGGTCGTCCATGTCCTCTGAGACAACAACGCGAAGAAGCGTTCGCGCGTCCTTGTTCATCGTTGTTTCCCAAAGCTCCTCCGAGTTCATCTCGCCCAGGCCTTTGAATCGCTTGATGGCAAGACCTTTGCGACCCATATCTCGAATCGCAGACGCGACTTGCCGCAGATTGTCCACTTCCACCGGGTCCCCATCGGATGGTTTTAGGATGAACTTCGCCAGGGGCAACTCACCGGTAACCAGCTCCTCGCGTTTGAGGAAAAGATCATCGACCGTCAAGCCCAACTGCTCGATATGCGCAAGAATCTCATCGAGGATCCGACATTCGGGAAGCTGGCTTCGCACGATTCGATAAGGAGGCAACGCACCCTCGCCGTTTCCATTGGTAGAACCATTGCCGTTTTCACTCTCCGCCAGAAGCGCATGGCGAGCCTCAACCACCTCGACCGTAACCCCGTCACGAGACTCGTCCTTTTTCATCGCTTCCAGCGCCTCGTCGTCGGCGAGATATAGCCTTTCGGGCGCCGCTCCGGGTCGAATAACATTTACGAGAAGTTTGGGCAGTCCCTTCTGAGGGTCACGGTGTTCGCTTACGAGCTCGAAAAATGACAGACCTCGCCGGGAAAGCACGCGGGATTGCGCTTCTAATTGATCCAAATCCTCGATCAGACTTGCCAGACTGTCGGCGTCGACCGCACGCGGCCCTTTTCCCTCTTCGCAGACCAGCAGCGAGGTGCCTTGGAGCCCGATCTCCGCCAGCTTTTGATTCAAAACACGATCGTCGAGAAGGTACTCAATCTGCTTGCCCTTTTTCACCTGGTACAGGGGTGGCTGGGCCACATAGATTTTCCCCGCCTCCAAAAGCGGTCGCATGTGGCGAAACAAAAACGTCAATAGCAACGTACGGATATGCGAACCATCCACGTCCGCATCGGTCATGATAATGATCTTCCCATAGCGACACTTATCAACGTTGAATTCATCTTCCCCGATTCCGCACCCGATTGACGAAATCATTTTGGTGATTTCATCGTGGGAGAGCATCTTGTCGATTCGCGCCTTTTCGACGTTCAGGATTTTTCCCTTGAGTGGTAAAATCGCCTGCGTAAAGGAGTTCCGCCCCTGTTTGGCGATTCCGCCAGCGGAGTCACCCTCGACCAGGTACAACTCGGTGTCGTCGGGGTCTTTGCTTCGGCAGTCCCAAAGTTTTCCGGGAAGCCCACCGCTGGAAAGGGCGCTTTTACGAGATAGGTCGCGCGCCCGGCGGGCCGCCTCTCGAGCCTGCGCCGCCTGTACACCCTTTTGAATAATCCGCTTGGCCTCGGACGGATTCTCCTCGAAAAAGTTTCCCAGTTTTTCGTAGAGAAGCTGCTGCAAAAAAGACTCCACCTCCGGGTTGAGCAGCTTCACCTTCGTTTGCGCTTCGAACTTGGGGTCTCGCAGTTTCACCGACACGATGGCCGTCAACCCCTCGCGCCAATCGTCACCGGTGACCGTTGTATTTCCTTTGATGAGGTTGTTCTTGCGAGCGTAGTTGCTCGCCACGCGCGACACCGACGTCTTGGTGGCCGACAGATGCGTTCCGCCGTGGATGTTGTGGATGTTGTTTGTGAAGCAAAGAATGTTTTCAACGTAAGCGTCCGTAAAGAGCAAAACGACTTTGGCGCTCATGTCGCCGGTTTCGTTCTGCCCCTTGATCATGATGGGTTGTTTGTTGATGGACTCCGCTCCACTGGCGAGGTGAAGACAAAAATCCGTCAGCCCCTCCTGGTAGCAATAGTCCGCTTCGCGCCCGCCCGCTTCGTCCACAAGGCGAATGCGTAATCCGCTATTAAGATAGGCCAATTCCCGCAGCCGCGTTTGAAGCGTCTCGAATTTGAACTCGCACTCGTGGAATACATGCGAGTCGGGTTTGAACTTGATGCTGGTACCAGTTTTTCCCACGGCCGATGATTCACTGACCAGCTCTTGGGTCGTGTTGCCGTAGGCAAACGCCATGGTGTGACGCTTTCCATCCCGATGCACCTCGACGTGACACCATTCACTCAGGGCATTAACCACGCTCACGCCCAGACCATGCAATCCCCCGGAAACCTTGTAGCTGTTGCTGTCAAACTTTCCCCCGGAGTTGAGTACCGTCATGACAATTTCCAAGGCTGGCTTCCCGTTGAGCTTCGGGTTGTCATGTTCGATCGGACCGACAGGAATTCCCCGCCCATTGTCCACAACCGTACAACTTCCGTCGACGTTGAGACGAACCAAAACCTCTGTACAAAAGCCCTCCAGCGCTTCATCCACGGCGTTGTCGATCACTTCGTAAGCAAGGTGGTGAAGTCCCGCCTGCCCAACCCCGCCGATATACATCCCCGGGTTCTTGCGAACCGCCTCCAACCCTTCCAGGACCGTGATGTTCGATTCGTCGTACGTTTTGGTTGTCGCCGTTGTATCTACCATGAAACTTTCAGTTCATCCGTCTTGGTCTTCAAAAACCGATCCTAGTTGATTCGATATCCGCCGGTTCCGTATGCAAAGGTGATTCGTTTGATTCTTAACCTTGCCGGCAATGCCCGCTGCAATCTACCCGACCACTTACGCGACAGGTTCGCTACCGCCCCGATGTCGGCAACACGCAAACGAAGCACGCCATCTTTAATTCCTTCAACACAACACAGGCTGCAAAACTCGTCATCGACAACCCCGACAATACCGCCGATCGCCTCCTCGATAACCAACGCCCGACGCGCCAAGTCGTCGGCCAAACCAGCCATCCGCAATCCGATCGGCTTGGTGCCAGATTCCCGTCGCCGGTTTCGTGCCACCCATTGCAGCCGGGTTGCTTTATCCATCGCCCGTTCAACCTCCGGTCTCGTACGCCCAGCCGCGCACGCACTTCGCACCTGCCACACAGATCAAGCCGACATAAGATTGACCGGCATGACAACGTGTAGAAAATCCTCGTTTTTCTTGATGAGTCCGGGTCGATTCGCTTCGCGAAATGCGAACGAGATTTTGTCGGTGTCGGTTACACGCAGCACGTCCATCAAAAACACGGGATTGAAACCGATGTCAGTCGCCTCGCCGTCGTACTCGATGGGCAACGCAATGGTCGCCTCCCCCTGTTCCGGCGCCCGCGAGGAAATGGTCAACTCGCCCTTGGCAAAAGAGAGTCGCACCCCCTTGGACTCCTCGTTCGTAAGCAAGGCCGCCTGTCGAAGTTTCCCCTGGAACGCCCCCGTATCAAGATGAACCACGCGATCGCAATCCTGTGGTATCACGTCCTGGTATTTCGGGAAATGCCCCTCGATGAGATTCGAACTTAGCGTCGATCGCCCCATCTTGAGAATCACCCGGTTGCCGGCGATTTGCACCGCGACCGACGCCTTTCCGTCTCCGGGAAGGCGGGCGAAAAGCTGCAACGCCTTGCCGGGAACGATCGCCTGAGATTCGCCCTTCGCCTCCCCGTCCTGCAATTTCACCTTCCCAACCGAGAGTCGCCGACCGTCCGTCGCCGCCAGGGTCAAACTCTTGGGCTCGACCTCCCATAATACGCCGTTGATCGCATAACGCGTGCTCTCTTTCGCACAGGCAAAAACCGTCCACTCAATCAGCCCCGACAGCGTCGCACAGGGAATCACAAAGTCCGCATCCCCCTCGAGGTCAGCAACGACCGGGAAATCGCCGGCTACGTGAGTCACAACCTCGAAGTGACTTCCAACACCGCGCAGGTGCAACGCCCTGTCGTCGGTTTCAGCAACAAGAACTTCATCCTGGCACTCGTGGGCGATTTTTGAGAACGTATCCGCGGGGACCAACGCTTCGCCGGGAGTTTCCACCTCGACCTGTGTCACCGCGCAACGCAAGCCGATCTCGTTGTCGGTGGCAGAAAGGAGCACGACGTCGCTGTGCGCTTCGACTTTTACGCACTTGAGGATTTCCTTCGGCGTTCGACCCGATGCCACGTTGCAAATCGCTCCCAATGCTTCCGCCAATTCTTCTCTATTAAATCGAAGCTTCACGTCGACATCCATCCTCTCGAATTAGAACAGTCGGTTTTCATTGTATTGGTATTATTAAGTTATAAACCCAATCATACTAATAAGGTCCGTTAGTTCCGTGCGGTTGAGATAAGACCCGCGCGCAACCTCCTATCAGCGCTGGGACTACCACGCCGTGACCGGAAAATCGCCCGTCGAATGGTTGTGAGCAATCCTGTCAAACATTCGGACTTACCGCACAGACCAGGTGTCCAGCGGGCAAGCCTGTATGAAACGCCCGCAAAAACAACAGCGAATCGAACGGGATGGACACGGCTAACAGACGGCATTTTTCGCCTCCGTGGTGATCCCGTCAAGCAGGGTCGAAAACTCAGGGTCGCCGCTCAACCGGTCTCGAACAGCCGTCGCCGTTTCCAATACTTCCATGTGATTGCGACCGCCAAAAGTCTCGCCAACCTGCTCAAGACTCAAACGCGTAAGACGCCGAGAAAGGAAGATGGCGATTTCCCGTGCAAAAGTGATTCGCCGAGCACGCCTGCGAGAAAGAAGGTCCGCGCGGTTGACCTCCAGACGACGACAAACCGCATCGATAACCGCAGCCACCGGGACCTCGGCGTCGCACCCGTCCTTCAGGGCCCGATGGGCAAGGCGAAGATCAATCCTCGCTCCCTGTATACGCGCGAGGTTGTCGACCTTGTCAAACCCGGAGATCAGATCGGGCGTTCTCTCTGAATAGCGATCCGCCAAGAACTCAGCCACGCCGTCGCCAAGGTCCAGACACCGCGCCCGCGCCCGCGCCTTGATGATCGAAATCCTTGTTTCACGCGAGGGCGCTTCCAGTGGAGCGATCAATCCCACCGCCAAACGGTCGGTAACCCGCTGGGCAAGTCCGTCCAGTTCAACCGGCGACCGATCGGCAGAGATCACCAACTGGCGTCTTGCCTTGTAAACTACCTCGAAGGTGTGAAAAAACTCCTCCTGCGACCTCTCGTTCCCCGAAAGCTCGTGTACGTCGTCCATGACCAGCAAGTCAGCCCCACGAAAAGCGCTGCGAAATCGCCCAAGCTCATCGTGCTCAAAAGCATCCAGGTACGCCTCCATGAAGTCACGACAGCGAACGTAAACCACCTGCGAGGCCGGTCGCGCTTTGCGGAACTCCGCACAGATGGCCTGAAGAAGATGCGTTTTCCCCGTGCCAGAACCCCCAAAGACAAATAGCGGGTTGTAGTGTTCCCCAGGACCGTCAATAACCGCCTCGGCTGCGGCATGGGCAAGGTCGTTGGACGGCGACTTGACCAGCGTATCAAACGTAAACTCTTTTGAAGGGGTATGTTGCGCGACACGGATCGGTGAGGCGTCGGGTTCTGATTGGTGCTCGCTACGAAGCGTTACATTGATCGTGATAAACCGACCCAAGACCGCCTGGGCGACCCCGGCAAACGCACGTCCACACTCTTTCTCAAGGTATTGTTTTTCAGCGGGGCTCGACGCCTCGATCGTGAGAACGCCGCCCGAAAGATCGACCAGACGAAGCCCGCCAAACCACCCACGAACCAGCTCGCCGTGATCCTTGCGGAAACGTCCAAGCACGTCGCCCCATACTGTTTTGGTTGCTATTGCCACAGAAAATCGCACCCGTGCGCCGAACGCGGCGAACATTCAGTCGGACCTCGAGGCAGAACAGTCGGGGCAGCCCTGTAACCCTTTTGTTTGCAAGGCATTACAGCGGCCAGCGAGCTGGCGTCCGCGCCCCCGCCATTCTACCCGAAAACCTATAATTACGCCAGTGATTTCTTCCCTGTCGGATTTCGTGATTTCGTGGGTGCGCATGACGGAATCGGCAGGAGACGCGAATTGCGCAGCGAAAACCCGGCTCGGAATCGAAGTGGCCATCGCGGAGTTGTGGTGAGCGTTGTTGCTGGTCAGCCCCCTCACGATCGCAGCTCTGTCATACGGAGCGCAACGAGACTTTAGTCGGCGGCAGATGGTCTGCGCTGACTATCCGCTCCCCTCCATGAAGCCGAGGCTGTCACGCCGGGCGCGGATCGCTTACGCTGCGAGCCTGTCTTTCGTCCTCCAATTTGTCATGCCAAGCGCTGCGAAGCATCTCGCCGGCGGTATTGCAACACGTTTGGCAATGCAGAGAGATTCTTCGTCCGCTTGCGCGGACTCAGAATGACATAGAGGCTTGACACGGCGGCGGACGTGCAATGAATTGCCGTATGTCCCGCGTTTGGGCAGACATGGGGGACGTTCGTAACTTGAGCGGCTGCGCTTGCTTGCTAGTATTACCGTTGTCAACCCGGCTACGCGGAGTCGCGAGCCAAGGAAGGCGGACGCATTACCACGGACGGAAACTACGATGTCTACGACGGAATCGGTACTCATGGGCGGGGTCGGTGCGCCCACCGGCGGGGGATCGTCGCCGCCAAGTTTGAGAGAACGACCCTTGGCTAATGTGCGATCGAAATCGACTCGTCGTCAAAATGCCGGGAAAAAGAGTGCGGGCGGTGCCACGGCTGAGACGCTGGCGAAACAACAAAGGGAGATTTCCGTCTCCGAGTTTTTTGCCAAAAACCGCCATCTTCTCGGGTTTGACAACAAGCGAAAGGCGCTTCTGACGACCGTCAAGGAGGCGGTTGACAACAGTCTCGACGCTTGCGAAGAAGCGGGCGTTCTGCCTGATATTCATGTCGAGATCATACAGATCCAAAGCGATCGCTTTCGTGCAACGGTCCGAGACAACGGGCCGGGAATCGTCAAAGCTCAGATTCCCAACATTTTCGGAAAGCTTCTTTACGGGTCGAAGTTTCATCGACTTAAAATGTCGCGCGGGCAGCAGGGAATTGGAATCAGTGCAGCCGGGATGTACGGGCTGATCACGACCGGCAAGCCGGTTCACGTTATTTCGCGTACGGGGCCTCGTGCCCAGGCGCACGACTACACGCTGGCGATTGATACCAAGAAAAACAAACCGGATATCATTAGTGAAACCAGCGTGGAGGTGGACTGGTCTCGGGGAACGCAGGTGACCATTGAGTTACAGGCCGCTTACAACAAGGGGCGCCAAAGCGTCGATGAATACCTGGAGCTAACCGCCATTGCCAATCCGCACGCGCGGTTCACGTTTCGACCGCCGACCGGCGAGGTCGTCGAATTTCCCAGGGGAATCGACGAATTGCCCGAGGAAACCAAAGAGATCAAGCCGCATCCCTATGGTATCGAGCTGGGCACTTTTATCAAAATGGTCAAAGAGACGAGCGCCCGGCAGCTCGGCGGGTTTCTTGTCGGCGAGTTCTCCCGGGTGTCCAACGTTGTTGCCAAGAAGGTCTGCCAGGCCTGTGGTGTGACACCGCGAACCTATATGGGCAGCGTGACTCCCCAGGTCGCGGAAAAGATATACGCCGCTTTGCAGGAAACCAAGCTCAAAGCGCCGTCGACCAACTGCCTCGCGCCGATCGGGGTGGAAGCGATTCTGACGGGCTTGCTTAAGGAGATCAAAGCGGAGTTCTACACGGCCAGCACGCGCCCGCCCGGCGTGTATCGCGGGAACCCATTTCAAATCGAAGTGGGGGTCGCGTATGGCGGCGAGCTCGGCAGCGACAAGCATGACGAGGTCGAGGAAAACGGCAGCGTAAAAGGAAAAAAAGACAACGGACCCGGTCCGGTGCGCGTGATTCGCTTTGCCAATCGCGTTCCGCTTCTCTATCAGCAAAGCTCGTGTTGCACGTTCAAGTCGGTTGTGGAAACCAAGTGGAACAACTATGGTCTTTCTCAATCAAGCGGGGCGTTGCCGCGCGGTCCGGTCGTGATTCTGATACACATGGCCAGCGTGTGGGTTCCGTTTATTTCCGAAGGCAAAGAGGCGATTGCCGACTACGACGAGATTCGCAAGGAGGTCAAGCTCGCCATCGCGGAGTGTGGCCGGCGTCTGGCGACGCTGCTTCGGCGGAAGAAAAAGAAGGCGGACTACGGCAAAAGGCGAGACGTCTTTACGCGATACATCGACGAGGTCGTCGAAGCAACGCGGGCGATTGCGACCATCAACAGGGAAAACTTTCGTCGCGACTTGGTCAACCTTGCGAAAGTGTACACCGCTCAGGCGGACATGGAGTTCGACGAACACGGCAAGGTGATTAAAAAGGCCAAGGGCGGAAACGAACTGGGGTTGCAAAATACGATCGTTGTGGATCGAACTGACGAATCCGACATCAAGCCCGCGCCGGGGATGCTTTTTGATACGGGCGAACCGAAACGCCACCGCGCCGGCAAAAAGAGAACAAGAAAGAAGCGATAGTAACTCATGCCAAAGAAGAAGTCAGCTCACGGCAAGCGTCGTGCGAAGAAGAACGGCTCGACGGCCTTGAACATTGAGTCGCTTGCGCGGGCGGTAGTTGCGATGGCAGAGCGGCAGAAAGACCCGACGATTGAAATCCCCACGCGATCTCTTTCCAACGTCGCTTACAATGAGAAGACCCGACATGTCGAAATGGGCGGCAACAAGCAGTCGCGCAACTTTTTTAACTATGGACAGGCCAAGCGTTTCATGCAGACGATGCTCGTCGCCAGTAAGTGCAAAGAGTTGATCGACATCGGAAAAACCGCCAGCATCCGCCAGATTTATTACATGGCTAAGCATTCGATCAAAGGGACGAAAGAAAAGACCTTTGACGACCAGTCGGAATCCGATCCGATCATCGAAGACCTTGAAGTGGCAATCGACTCACTCCGCGAGGAGTTGCACGTTTTCGCCAGCAATCGGGGCAACCTTGCGGGACCGATCACGCTGGTCGACGCGGGTAACACGCTGGACTGCAGCGCGATGGGCAGTGCGGGTTATGCCGTTCCCAGCATTTGTGAACCGGATGTGATTCAGTTCAAAAAGTGCAGCGCGAAGTTCATCCTGCACGTTGAGAAAGACACGGTGTGGCGGCGGTTCCATGAGGACCGATTCTGGCAAAAGCACAAGTGTATCATTTCGCACGGTGGAGGGCAGCCCGCGCGAGGCATGCGTCGGCTTTTGCGACGGATGCACGAGGAACTCAAGCTCCCGGTGTTTGTTTTGCTCGATAATGACCCGTGGGGATATTACATTTATTCGGTCATCAAGCACGGATCGATCAACTTAGCCTACGAATCGCGGCGGATGGCCATTCCCGATGCGAAGTTTATCGGTGTTTCGAGCTTTGATTACGACCGCTGCGATATGAGCGATGATGTCAAGATCGAGCTGGACGCTTCGGACATCAAGCGAGCCAAACAAATCGCCAACTATCCGTGGTTTGCCAAGAAGCGTCCGTGGCAAAAGGAGATCAAAAAGATGCTCAGCAACGGTTTTAAGATGGAAGTCGAAGCCATGATCTCCAAAAACCTAGCCTACCTCACCGAGCAGTACGTCCCCATGAAGCTCAAGGATAAAAAGCAATGGTTGGATTGAGCAACCGTGCGGCCCTCAGCGTGCCTCCATCGCCGGGCGCCCGTTGGAACCAGCACCGTGTCTCGATCCAATTACACAACGAAGCTTGCAGGCGGTGCCGCGCGGATGTACATGGGAATTACTCAGAGGGCGGACCCGATTGAAAGCATTGGCGCTGGCACCTGTGTAAAGCGTCGCAAGTGCATTGACACGAAGAACATGACGGCGCACATGCCGTAACGCTGCAACTGCACCCACCGTCTTCGAAACTGCAACTGGGCGTGCAGAGCTCGGCCGCAACACTACCCAAAACTTCGACATCGGTGTTCATGTACTGAAAGAATTCATCGACGAAAGCGGCCAGCTCAACGGGATCAACTCGATCGAATCCCTTGTGTTGATAGGCCGCGTGGAGTTCCTGTCCTGCATCGTCCGCGACGGTTACGTTCAGGAACCCATTTTCGGGTGCATAGTCAATGCTCAACCGACCGGTGATTTCAGACCTGACCCTTATACATAACTATTGTTCTTCCTCTATTGTTCTTCCTCGGCTTGGCCAAGGATTTCGAAGCCTTGAACCATCAACATGATATCATACCACCCTCGCCAGATCGCCGACCATCCGGGTGGTCCGTCGTTCGAGCGTGCCAGGTAGCCGCCGCGTTTCGCGAG
>Ga0114931_10003561_pt1 | contig 19681 bp, 15 predicted proteins | sample 2SBtaG_FD_89579 | JGI IMG/M metagenome (GOLD analysis project Ga0114931, IMG submission 89579) | Deep subsurface microbial communities from Kolumbo volcano to uncover new lineages of life (NeLLi) - 2SBTROV14_V59a metaG | ecosystem: Environmental > Aquatic > Marine > Volcanic | place: Kolumbo...
AAGGAATGGTTTCAGAGTGAACGTAAATTTGACATTTTCGACTTAAAAGGCATAGTTTTTGATTTTATATTTTCTCTTTTTAGAACAGAAATTAAACCGAAGAATTTAGTTGTTAAAAATCAGGACGGTTATAATTTTTATTTTGAATTGAAGATGGAAAATCATCTGCTTGGTAAGGGTGGCGAAATATCATCAAAGATACTAAATGAATTTGGAATTGAACAACAGGTATTTGCTTTTGAATTTGATATTTTGTTACTGCAGAAAATGTCAAAGAAACGAAAAAAATATCAAGAATTATTAAAGTATCCAAAAGTAAAAAGGGACTTTGCATTTATATTGGACAGTGGTATTGAAGTTGGAAAAATTATTAAGTACATTCAATCTGTTTCAAGTATTTTGTTGAAAAATATAAAGTTATTTGATATCTTTGAAAGCGATAGTTTGGGAAACAAAAAAAAGAGTGTTGCATTTGAGTTGGAATATTACGAATCATCACGGACACTTACTGATGAAGAAGTTGATAAAGATTTCTGGAAAACTATCGATGCAGTTAAAAATAAATTTAATGCAGAACTAAGAGGCAAATAATTGTCAGATTCTTCAAAAAAATATGATTCGTTTATGGAAGAATTAAACGATTTGGAAAAGCAAGTTTATTTACTTGTTCAGGATGTTGAGGAATTAAAAAGCGAAAATCAGGGTTTGCAGGAACAAGTTGAACAAATAAGTAAAGAACGTGAAGTTCTGAAACTTGAATTGGAAGAAACACAGGCTCAGTTGAGCAATATAAATTCGGAAGGTTTGAACGGTTTAAATGGCAAATTGTTTGACCCTGATGAAAGAGAAAAACTAAAAAATAAAATTGGTGATTTGATATCGAAAATTGATTATCACCTACGTTCTTAAATTTCCAGTTTGTTGGATTAGTAATTGATGATGGAAAAGAAAAAGTTAAAAGTTAAAATTTTTGATAAAGAATATTCTCTTCTGGTTGAAAACCAAGAGATAGCTACAGAATTAGCTAAATATGTAAATGATGTAATGGAAGAAACTCAAAATGAACTTTCAGGACAACCAAGTGAAACTATATCAGTAATAGCATCGTTAAATATTGCTTATGATTTATTTATGGAAAAAAACAAATTTAAAGAATTTAGTATACAAGCAACTGATAAAATCAAAAAAATAAAATTACTTTTAAACGAATCCACATCACTTACCAATCCTTCTTAACAAATTAAGCGCTATCGTTCTAATTATAAAAGAAGAACGATATCAACTTTATAAGGATTATTGACTCACAACGTGTATTACAGGCCTCGTCCCTTTAGGGATTCCGGTTTACCGGACCAGTGGAAGTAAAAAGCGTTGGGCAATTTTCCACATTGTCAAATAAGGTTCTTCTAAAATATATTTAGGCGATGGCGCATTTTAATAAATGTTGATTACGGAGGAAATATGGATTCAACAGTAATGATTATGATAGCAGGAGCAGCCATTATTGGTTTTGTTCTTGGGTTGATTTTTAATTCCACAGTTGGTAAAAATAAGATTAAAGATGCAAAATTAAAAGCAGCAGAAATTATTGAAGATGCCGAAAAAGAAGCAAAAAATCTTAAACGTGAAAAATTACTTGAAGTAAAAGACGAATGGCTAAAAAAGAAACAAGAATTTGATAACGAAATCAACACACGAAGGCAAAAAGCTCAAAATTTTGAGAAGAAGCTTGAAGCACGTGAAGCAAATGTTGAAAAGAAATTTGATTTGCTAGCCATTAAGGAGAAGGAAAACAAAAAATTTGACAATGAGTTAAGGAATAAGCAGAATCAGTTAAATAAAAGGAAACAAGAATTAGACCGGCTTATTCACGAGCAAAATATTCGTCTCGAAAAAACTGCTGCATTAACTGCCGAAGAAGCAAAAAAGATGCTGATGGAAAATATGATAGAAGCAGCAAAATCAGATGCTACGCAGTTTATTAAAGAAATTCGTGATAAAGCAAAAGTTGAAGCAAAAAAAGAAGCTCAAAAACTTGTTGTACAAGCTATTCAGAGAACCGCTGTTGATCACTCGGTTGAAACTACCGTTTCGGTGGTCCAAATTCAAAGTGACGAAATGAAAGGCAGAATTATCGGGCGTGAAGGAAGAAATATCCGTGCATTCGAATCTGCAACCGGCGTTGATGTTATCGTTGACGATACTCCTGAAGCAGTTATACTCTCATCATTCGATCAATTTCGTAGAGAAGTTGCAAGACTTGCTTTGGAAAAATTAATTGCAGATGGCAGAATACATCCGGCACGCATTGAAGAAGTAGTTGCCAAAGTAAAAGAAGAACTTGAAGATGAAATTATGCAGGAAGGTGAAAACACACTTATCCAGCTTGGTATTCACGGTGTTCATTCCGAATTGGTTAAACACATCGGGAGAATGAAATATCGCTCAAGTTACGGACAGAATTTATTGCAGCATAGTATTGAAGTTGCTTATTTAACAGGATTTATGGCTGCCGAACTTGGGCTTGACCAAAGAATTGCAAAAAAAGCAGGATTGATGCACGACATTGGAAAGACAATCGATAAAAGTGTTGAAGGACCGCACGCACTTCTCGGTTATGATCTTGCAAAAAAATATAAGGAAAATTGGATTGTTGTAAATGCCATAGGCAGTCACCACGAAGATATCGAAATGGAACATCCTATTTCTGCACTTGTACAGGCTGCCGATGCTGTTAGCGGAGCCAGACCCGGTGCAAGACGCGAACCTTTGGAAAGCTATGTTAAGCGTTTGGAAAATCTTGAAAATATAGCAAAATCTTTTGAAGGTGTTGCCAAAACTTATGCTATTCAAGCCGGTAGGGAAATAAGAGTTGTTGTTGAACCGAATAAGGTGGACGATAATTTTTCAGATAGACTTGCTAACGATATTTCATCAAAAATTCAAGAAGATCTCGAATATCCCGGACAAATAAAAGTAATGGTTATCCGTGAAGTACGAAAGATTGCTTATGCGAAATAGCAGAGTTTGAAAAAATAAACATAGTAATTACTATTTGCAGAAAACTAAATTTTATTGGGAATTAAATTTATTTTAAGCCAGTCTTTGGATTGGCTTTTTTTTGTAAATATAATTTTGAATTAACTGATGATTTTATCCGAAAGTTATCATAACTTCAACAAACAAAATTAAAATATTTTTTGTGTTTTATCCTAAAACTTGCATCCTGTATCTTGTATCTTGTATCTTGTATCTTGAATCTTGTATCTTGAATCTTGTATCTTGAATCTTTAGCTTTTTATCTTGCAAAATTGATGTACATTACTTTTAAATAAATAGGTGAATTAATATGTCCCTCAAAATAGGAATAACGGGAGGAATCGGTTCCGGGAAAACAATTGTTTCAAAGTTTTTTGAAACACAAGGCTACTCTGTTTTTTATGCCGATTTAATTGCCAAACAGTTACTTTCGGATGACAGTAATATTCAGTCAAAAATAATAGCGGCATTTGGTAAGGATGCATATTGTTCGGGTTTACCAAATAAAGAATTTCTTGCCAAAACGGTTTTTAGTAATTCCGATAAATTAGCACTGATAAATTCCATTCTTCATTCTCCTACAATTGCAAGAATTAAAAAGCTTTGTGAGACTGAATTATTAAATAAGGATTTGGTTTTTGTCGAAGCTGCATTAATTTACGAAGCCGGTATGCAGGATATTTTTGATTATATTCTTGTTGTTACGGCTGAAGAAAAGTTAAGAATTAATAGAATTGTAGAACGGGAAAATACTACTGAAAAAGATATTAGAAGAAGAATGGATAATCAAATTCCTGAAGAAAATAAAATCGCTCTTGCTGATTTCGTAATTTATAATAATGGAACAAAGGACGAATTGGAAAATAAAGCAAATTTATTTTTGACAATTTTTAAAAGCTTGACAAAGAAAAATTGATATCTGTTTTTATGCTTTGGATTTTTTCTTTCCGATGCCGATCCATTTATAAAATGGATAAAAAAGTCGCGGAATTAATCCTTTAGGAAATTTATTTAAATCATCAAAACCTAATTTTTCGGGTGTTCCTTCATTTGGCCAATAAGCAGTTCCGAAAATCCAATCCCAAACACTTAAAGTAATTCCAAAATTTTGTCCGTAACTTAGATGATTAATTTCATCGTGATGCCATATATGCATTTTGGAAGAATTTAAAACATACTTAAAAGGGCCCCAACTAATTGGTAAATTGGAGTGGTTTAAGTGCCCGATAAGTGTATTAATTATTGCAATAATGAAAATTACATTTTTATCAACCCCAAGAATGATTAGAGGAAAGTAAGCGAGCGAAGAATAAATTACACTTTCCATCCAATGAAACCTGAAATTGCCAATCCAATCCATCTCAACAATACTATGATGGAGTTTGTGGAATTCCCAAAGGAGGGGAACTTTGTGCAGCATTCGGTGAATATTCCATTCGATAAAGTCCTTTATAATCAAAAATATAATTATTTGTAATATAAAAGGTAACGAGCCGAAAAGGTGAATATTTTCAGGCTGCGGAATTTTATTTGCCAAGAGAAAATGATTAAATAACCCTAGAATATATGCGGCAAGCGTAGCAAGTAAAATCCCAAAATAATGTCCGTTAAAAATAAGCCAGAAAAAGTCCTGCCAAATTCCTTTCCTAAATGCTTTTTGTTCTTTTCTCCAAGGTGAAATTCTCTCTAAAATAAACGCGAACAACGAAATTAGGAAAAGCCAAAAATAATATTTTAAGTAAATGCTCATTCCGACTCTTATCTATAAAAATTAATATTCGTAAATTAAATAATTTAAGTGTGTTGAAATGTAAAAGATTTTACATTCACAAAAAAAATCAGGATTGTAAATATTATTAAATTTTTGCTTTTTTCAATCTTAAAGAATTAGTTACAACCGAAACGGAACTTAAGGACATTGCAAGTGCACCAATCATCGGATTAAGGAAGCCGAGAGCTGCAAAAGGAATTCCGATAGAGTTATAAATAAAAGCCCAAAATAAATTTTGCTTTATCGTACGGATTGTTCTTTTTGAAAGTTTGATTGCCGAAACAACACTACGCAAATCTCCTTTCACTAAAGTAATATCGGATGATTCAATTGCAATGTCAGTTCCCGTTCCGATTGCAATCCCCAAATCTGCTGTAACAAGAGCAGGGGAGTCGTTGATCCCATCACCAACCATTGCAACAATTTCTCCTTGTTTTTGCAGTTCTTTTACTTTTTCGGCTTTCACTTCGGGTAGAACTTCGGCAATGTAATTTTCGATTCCTACTTTGTCAGCAATTGCTTTAGCTGTTTTTTGATTGTCTCCGGTAATCATATAAACTTTTAATCCGATACTTTTTAACGCTTGTACAGCAGATTTCGAGTTATCTTTTATCGGGTCGGAAATGCCGATGATTCCAACTAGTTTACCGTTTATTCCAACAAGCACAACAGATTTGCCTTCGGAAGTGATTTTCGTGAATGAATTTTCAAGTTTACCGAGTTTTAAGGAATAACTCTGCATCAATTTGTAATTGCCGACAATAACTGCGCTTCCGTCAACAATGGCACTGATACCAAAGCCGGCATTATTTTCAAAAGATTCGATATTTCCGAATTTGATTTCTCTATCTTCGGTATATTCTACAATTGCTTCTGCAAGCGGATGTTCGGAACGCTTTTCAACTGCCCCAACTATGGCAAAAAATTCTTTCTCTTCAATTCCTTGATATTCAATATCTGTAACAGTTGGCTTGCCTTCGGTAATTGTTCCGGTTTTGTCCAAAACGATGGCACTTACTTTATGTGCCTTTTCCAAACTCTCGCCGTTCTTAATTAATATTCCGTGCTGCGCACCAAGTCCTGTCCCGACCATAATGGATGTCGGTGTTGCAAGTCCCATTGCACAAGGGCAAGCGATAATCAATACCGCTACAAAATTAAGCAGTGCGACATTGAAAATTGGAATTTGCGGAAAAATCATCCATGCGGCAAATGTGAGTAGGGCAATGCCAATTACAACCGGAACAAAAACTGCAGAAACTTGGTCGGCAAGTTTTTGAATAGGTGCTTTACTTCCTTGAGCTTCTTCGACAAGTTTGATTATTTGTCCTAGAACTGAAGTATTGCCGAATGCAGTAATTTCAAATGTGAAAGTACCGTTTTTATTAATTGTTCCTCCGATAACATTCGAACCGGAATTTTTTTCAACCGGAATACTTTCGCCGGTTAACATCGATTCGTCAACAACCGAAAAACCATCGAGCAATTTGCCGTCAGCCGGAATTTTTTCTCCGGGTTTAACTATTACTTTGTCTCCGATTTTAAGTTCGCTTGCTTTAATTATTTTTTCTTTACCATTAATTACAACTGTTGCCACATCCGGTTTTAATTCCAATAATTTTTTAATGGCTGTGTTTGTTTTACTCTTTGCCCTTGTTTCCAGAACCTTACCAAGAAGTATTAATAAAATAATAACTCCGGCAGTATCAAAATATACGTGCGGAACAACCATTGAAGAAGAAATTAAAGAAGGAAACAGAGTGGCCGTAAGACTGTATAGATAAGCAGTCCCTGTTCCTATGGCTACTAATGAATCCATATTTGCCGAAAAATGTTTTAAGTTTGCCCAGAAAGATTTAAAGAATCGTTTCCCGGAAATCATTACAATAGGTGTTGCAAGGATCAGAAGAATTTTATTTGTATAGTCGGCTGAGATAGTCCAGAAATTTTGAAAAAAAGAAAACTCTCGAAACATACTAATTAAAAAAAGCGGAACTGTTAAAACAAGTGCAAACATAAAATCCTTTTTTAATGCGGCATAATGTTCTTCAAAAATTTTGTTTTCAACATCATCGGATTTCTCAGTTTCATCTTTGTCATGTGTTTCTTCCGTGTGAAGAGTATAACCGTATTTCCCGATAGCTTCTGCTGCTTGTTCAAGATTTGCAGCGTCCACAACATCAAACGAAACTTTTTCCGTTGCAAAGTTTACGGAAACATTTTCAATTCCCTTAACTTTTTTCAGAGATTTTTCAACTCGTGCAACACAGCTTGCACAAGTCATTCCCTCAACTGGTAATGTATATTTTTTTAATGTCTGCTGCATTTCATTTCACCTTTTGATTTTTTTCAAACAATCAGTTATAATTCTTTGTTCACTATATCAATAAAATACCATCCGTATATTTGGATTTATTGCAATCGCAAAATTTTCAAAGTCGTCATTTTCGAATGTTTCACGCATAAAAACATTCGAAAAATGACAGTTTGAAGATAATTTGAATTCAACCTTTTTTAGTCAACTATTTTATAACCGGCTTCGACGATAGCAGCTTTAATTTTCTCTTCGTTTTCCGTTTTCCCGTCATAATTTACTTTTGCAGAACCGATTTCTACTTTAAAATTATCAAAACCGGCATCCTTTAATTCAGTTTCAACAGCCATAACACAATGATGGCAAGTCATTCCTTCGATTTTAAATTCTTGTTCTTTCATTACAATACCTCCTAATAGTTAAAATTGTTAATCTAAATTTAGTGTGTAGTGAAAAAATCTCGTTACATCATTTTTAAAAAATGTTATAGAATTTTGTTCTTATTATGACAAATGTTTTAAAAGAAAGTTTTACTTTATTTATTAAATGATGTGATAGGAAAAGTTTATTTAAAAGGTACAGAAAGTTTAGCTTGGCGGAAGGGCATTAATTTGAATATCAATTTTTTTCTTTAACCAAAAATAAGCAGCATTCCCGGAAATAAGATATGAAAAAGTTAGTGCCCAAAATATTCCATTTAATCCCCAGAAATAATTTCCTAAATATCCAAGCGGAATTAACAGAACCAATGATTTTAGAATACTAAAGAAAGAAGAATCAATTGGTTTAATTATAATACTTAGAATTGTTGTTGACATTCGTAACACACCTCTAAATCCATAAACCCAAGCAATGATTAAATAATATGTTGATGCAGTCTTCATTATAGATGGAATATTGCTGAAAAGAGAAATCAGTGGATTTGAAAAAAATCTTAATGCTATCCAAATAAGAATTCCCCAAAGAACAATAAATCTGTAAGAATATTTTACTGCTGATTTGACTCTGTAATATTTATGTGCTCCCCAATTTTGACCGACAAAAGGTGCTAAAGCCAAACCAAGTGCCATTACAAAAACTAACAGAAAGCCTTCTAACCTTGTGGCTATTCCGTATGCCGCAACTGCTTCGGTGCCTTTTTCGGCAATAAGTGAAATTATAAAACCGAATGAAATTGGAATGATAATATTTGTTAAACCTGCAGGTAAACTAATGTAAATTAAAGATTGCCAATTTTTTAATAAATTTTGTAATTTCAATAAATTCAGAGAAATCATATCTAACTTCCCGTATAATAATTCCATTGAAAGCACAAGCATTACTGTCCGTGCCAACACGGTTGCTAATGCCGCTCCTTTTAATCCCATTTTAGGAAATCCAAACAGTCCAAAAATAAATATCGGATCAAGGACAACATTTATAACCATAGCAATTATTAAAATTTTACTTGGGAATGCAGTATTTCCTGTCGCACGAATAGCACTATTTCCTACCATAGGTATAATTAGAACTATAATTCCCGGATACCAGATAAGCATATAGTCTTTAATCATTGGTATCAAGTTGATATCTGCACCAAGTAATTGGAATACTTTATCTATTGATAAAACGCCGATGATTGTAAAAACAAAAACAACAATCAGTGAAAGCAATATACTTTGAGTGGTAAGATTTTTTACTTTCTTGTGGTTACCTTCTCCAAATGCTTGTGAGACTAATGCAGTAGTCCCGATTTCCAAACCGATTGCTATGCTCATAATAGCCATAATAACCGGGAATGTAAAACTTAGAGCAGCTATTTCCTGTACACCTAATTTACTAATAAAAAAGATGTCCACAACATTAAAAAGCATCATACCCAAAGAACTGAAAAGTAAGGGGAATGAAAGAAGAATCAATTGCTTTACAATCGGTCCTTCCGTAAGATTTGTAGTATCAGTTTTTGAAAAAATCAAAATAAACTAAACGATAGTTGAAAAATAATTGGATAATTTGATTTTACATTAAAAAATTAATAAGTGCTTTTAAATTGTTTTATCTTTCGTTTGTTGTACAAGTATACTAATGTAATTTGTTGATTCAAATTACGAAAATATTTTTTAAAAAGGGCTGACAATGCTGTTTTATTACAGACAGAAAGTTAGATTAAAAAATTAGTTCCAGTTTTTTAAATTATGAGTTTGTTTGGTTAAAAAGCAAATTCGTTTTCACTGATTTAATTTGTTTGCTTTTATATAAATCAGTGATGAATTGTAGAATTACTACTTATCCTATACAATTCAGAAATTATTTGAAAAATTGTTAATTATCGGCGGTCTTACATTAAAATGGTTTATGCGGGTTATATTTACAATGCCAAATTTTTATTCTAATTCTATTTGTAAAAAACTTAATGTAGAATTAGCTGTGAAATTATTTTCGGTCAATGTATGATTTTCAATACTTTTTGAAATAATCTTGAAATAGGATAATTGAAGTTGTAAGTTAAACAATAAAATATTTTAGGGGAATAAATTAATGAAAGAGAAAATTAAAATTGTAAATTTTAGTGAGTTAAAAGACAGGACTCCGCATTATGCTCTGATACTTGGAGTTGATTTGGTAATAATCAAATATGATGATGAAGTTTCCGTACTTTACGGTCGCTGCCTTCATCGCGGTGCATTGTTATCCGATGGATATGTTGACGGCGATAATTTGATTTGCGGTGTTCATTATTGGGATTACAGAGTTGATACCGGAGTGAGCGAATATAATAATGCCGAGAAGTTAAAAAAGTTTAATTCAGTTTCGGATATTGAAAATGATGCCGTTTATGTTGATAAATTTGAAATTTTGGAATGGCTTGCTGATCATCCGCAACCGTACTATCGTGATTCGTATCTTGGATTATATGCCGATATACACGGAACACCGGAAGAACCGAATAATAATTATATTCAGTCTTTGGCAAAAAACGGACTAAAAAATTGGGGACATCATGGTGAAGTTTCCGCAATGGGAATTCCGCTAACAGAATTACCGTTATGGAATGATATTCAAATTGTTACTGCTCAACTTGCAACTAAACCATTAGACGATGATGTTGAAGTTGGTACTGAACTAATTATAGGCCCCAAGGCAAAAAAGCCACTGAAACTGGATATCCCTATTTTTGTTAGCGATATGAGTTATGGGGCGTTGAGCGAAGAAGCAAAAATATCACTTGCAAAAGGTGCTGAATTAGCCGGCACAGGTATTTGTTCGGGGGAGGGCGGAATGCTCCCTGAAGAGAAAGCGGAAAATTCAAAATATTTTTATGAATTGGCATCCGGAAAATTCGGTTGGGATATTGAAAAAGTAAAAAATGTTCAGGCGTTTCATTTCAAATCTGGGCAGGGTGCCAAAACGGGAACCGGCGGACATTTGCCGGGAAGCAAAGTTAAAGGAAAAATTGCTGCGGTTCGCGGTCTAAAAGAAGGTGAACCCGCTATCAGTCCGGCCGCATTTAAGGAATTGACGACTGTTGCAGATTATCAGAATATTGCTAATGAAGTAAGGGAAATATCCGGCGGAATACCAATCGGTTTCAAGTTATCTGCTCAGCATATTGAGGAGGACATCGATTTCGCAATTTCAGTCGGAGTCGATTATATAATTTTAGACGGACGCGGCGGCGGAACGGGAGCTGCACCGAATATTTTTAAAAATAATATTTCAGTTCCAACAATTCCGGCTTTGGCTCGTGCAAGAAAACATTTGGACGCAAAAGGGATAAAAGATGTAACTCTTATTATTACAGGTGGATTGAGAACCGAATCCGATTTTGTTAAAGCACTAGCACTCGGTGCAGACGGAATTGCGATTTCAAATTCTGCACTTCAGGCTATTGGCTGTTTGGCAATGCGAGCCTGCCATACAAATAATTGTCCTGTCGGGATTGCTACTCAAAAGGAAAGTTTACGCTCACGTATTCAAATTGAAAAATCTGCTAATCAATTAAAAAATTATTTGCTAGCTACAAAAGAATTAATGCAGGTTTTGGCACGAGCATGCGGGCATAATCATTTTAATAAATTTAATATTAATGATTTAACTACTTTTAAAAAGGAAATGGCTGAATTATCAGGTGTAAGATTTGGCGGAATTAATAATATGAAATAGAAATTGTAATAATAAATTAAATTTTAAGGAAAAGAAATGGATGATAGAAACTTGAAGTGGTTTAAAGTTGCTGATACGGATGATTTACCGGAAGGAAGAGTAAAAACTGTAACGGCAATGGGCAAAAGTTTTGCAATTACACATTTTGAAGGAAAAATATCCGCACTTAATAATCATTGTCCGCATCAGGGCGGACCGCTGGGCGAAGGACAAATAGAAGAAGGATGGTTAAGATGCCCTTGGCATGGCTATGAATATCATCCTTGTACAGGAAAACCGCCGGAAGGCTTGGATGACAATGTTCCTACTTTTCCCGTTAAAGTTGAGAATGGTTCTATTTTTATCGGACTTGAAGAAGTAAAGCCACATGAAACAACTATTTCGGATGTGATGGTAAAAACAATGATTAATTGGGGTATCACCACTGTTTTCGGAATGGTTGGGCATTCTAATCTTGGTTTGGCTGATGCAATGCGAAGAGAAGTAAAGAATGGAAATCTTAATTATATTGGGATTAGGCATGAAGGAGCCGCAGCTTTTGCCGCTTCCGGGTATGCAAAATTAACAGGTAAACCTGCAGCTTGTTTTTCAATTGCAGGACCAGGAGCAACAAATCTTTTAACAGGACTTTGGGATGCTAAAGTTGACCGGGTTCCAATACTTGCATTAACCGGACAAGTAGATGCTCAAGTTTTAGGACCGGGTGCTTTTCAGGAAGTCGATTTGTCTTCTGCATTCAGTGCAGTAGCTGCTTTCAGTCAGACTGTGTTACCTTCCAGCAAGCATGCGGAATTGGTGAATCTTGCTCTGAAAAATGCAATATTAAAAAGAGATGTATCGCATTTAATCTTCCCGAATGCTGTTCAGGAAATGTCTGCCGGGAAAGATGCTGAGCCTTCTTCCCCGGAAGGCAGATTAGCTGATTTGGAAATTTCACCATCTGAAAAATCAATTACAGCAGTTATAAATAAAGTAAAGGAATCAAAGCGACCGATAATAATTGTTGGTAACGGTGCAAAATTTAATATGAATACTGTTATTGAATTTGCAGAAAAAATTGAAGCTCCGGTAATAACAACATTTAAAGGGAAAGGATTAATTCCTGATAGTCATCCGCTTGCAGGCGGAGTTGTAGGACGAAGCGGTACCCCGATTGCAAGTTATTTTATGAACGCTTCCGATTTGATAATTGTATTCGGCGCATCATTTTCTAACCACACCGGAATTGCAACTTTCCGTACATTAATTCAAGTTGATTATGACAAAATGGCATTAGGGAAATTTCATTCTGTAGATATACCTGTTTGGGGTGAAATTGGAGTTACGGTAAAAAGATTACTTAATGAATTAAAAAATCATTCTGGAGATTCGAAAATAAGGGAGGAAATTAAATATCGTTGGGATATGTGGCGAAAAGAAAAAGAAAGCCGCATGCTCGATGATAACGGCAAGGGAATAAACTCGGCTACAATTTTTTCAATTATGAGCAAAGTAGTTCCGGATGATGCTGTTATTTCAGTTGATGTAGGTAATCATGCATATTCCTTTGGTAGATATTTTGAATGTAAAAACCAGGCGGTTTTAATGTCGGGCTATCTCGGTTCAATTGGATTTGGTTATCCGGCAGCAATGGGTGCGTGGGCTGTTGATAAAACACGACCGGTTATTGCAGTAACGGGCGATGGCGGTTTTGCACAATATATGGCTGAAGTTACAACTGCCGTAAAATATAAAATGAATATAACGCATATTCTTTTGAATAATAATGAACTTGGTAAAATATCAAAAGAGCAGCGTGCTGATGAATTGGAAGTTTGGGAAACCGATTTGGTAAATCCGAATTTTTCAGAATATGCAAAAAATTGCGGAGCATTAGGTATTCGGGTAACAGAAAAATCGGAAATAGAAAATGCAATTAAAAAAGCTTTGAAATATAATGGACCTGCAATGGTTGAAATTATTACTGATGCTAATTTAATTTAAATTATAATTAATTATCAAATATATAAATATTTTAAGGTAAACTATATTAAATCGGGAACAATATGAATTTAAAGAGCAAAAATTTTCAAAATGCAAAAAATATAATTCAAAGCTATGCGCAAGTAATTAGTGATGTTAAAGGTACATTTTCAGTTCATCAAAAGAATTGGGAAGAATATAGTTTGAAAGTTTATGCAAAAGGACTGACAACAACTCCAATTCCAATAAAAAGAGAAAATTATTACGATGCTCTTGATTTAAACATCAATATGGTTGAGCATAAATTGAAAATTTTCTGTGCCGGGGAAAGGCACAGTATTGAACTTGTGGGGCAGACTCAAATTGAATTTGCCAAAGAATTAGAAACAATTTTGAGAGACCTAAAGATTGATTATAAAATATCAGACGATAAATTTAGCAGTTCAAAATTAGATGAATACTTAAATGAATCCGTTGAGGAAATTTGGGCAATTATCAGGGAAGTATATTTTACAATGATGACATTTAAGGGAGACAAATTAGAAGAAACAAGCAATATAAATTTCTGGCCTCATCATTTCGATTTGGCAATGTTGATGTTCAACGGTAAATTAATTAGCGGACAAGAGCCGGATAATTGGGACTATTCACGGGAACAAATGAATTACGGTTTCTCTTTTGGTGATGAGGCAATTACTAATCCTTATTTTTATATTACTCAATATCCCTTTAATGATAAAATATTAGAATTTAAATTAACTAACGATGCTTATTGGCATAAAACTGGATGGAAAGGTGCAGTTTTGGATATAAAAGAATATGAAAATTTATCAGAAATTCATGTTAAAGCTGTTGAACTTTATAATTTAGTTTATAAATATTCAATAAAATTATTTTGATTAGATTAAGAGATTAAAAAGTAAAACTTGTTGTAACCAAACTATTTTAGTTAAAATTTTAATCAGGCAATTATAAACTTTTATTATCTTAAAATTATTGGTTAAAAGGCACTTCTATAACCAAAAATAGTCAGATACGCTTCATCAAATAAGATAGCTATTTCCTGTTTATTGAGTGAACCAAAGATACCAAAACCTCCATGGATATTTGTCAAATCTTGGACATCGAGTTTAACAGTATAATCATTAAATAATCTTCCGGTCGTATAATAATAATTTGATAAATTTCTATCAAGCACTTTTAATTCCAATACTAGACTCATAATTAAATAATTCTCTTTATGGTTATCACCTTTTGAAATTGATTTAAGTACCTTTTCAACGTTATCCATGCTAAAATTAACAAGCGGAACGCTTGAAGGTGGTTTGTTTATTCCTACTTCTTTTCCGTTTCTTTGAATATATTTCCACGGTATCACTGTCTTTTTGGAAATAAGTTGCCCACCGACATTTTTTTGGTAAAATAAACGAAGTGTCGGGATATATACTTCACCGGGATCTAGGGATTTCCATGCAAAAGTAACTACATTACCGTTTTTGGGTGGAATAAGTTTCGTAGTTATGTCATAATCCGTTAGTACTTTAGCCGGAACTTTGGTCTTAGATTTTAATCTTATCCCATTTGGTAATATAACATCTATTTCCAAACTATCATTTGCTTTAGGGTGTAATTTTTTAGTGAAGTAATAATTTTTCAAAAGCCCACCGTTTGACGTATCGGAATTTTCAGTTGTATCCTTCAAAATAACTACATGATCGTTGCCTTGCCAAATTCTGATAAATGCATTATGAACAAATGAATTATTTTTATTCTGAACCGTTGTATTGCTATTTAACGGGTAGCTTTTAAAAACCGTAGCAATTTGTAAATTTGTATCGGCTTGGACAATACAATTTAAAGAATATTTCTGTTCAAATTTTCCATATGGGCTAAAAGATTCGTCACAGGAAGTAACAAATAAAAGACTAATGAATAGTATTAGAGAAATTATTATTTTCATTATAATTTCACCTTAATAGAAAATGTTGGTAAAAAGGGCAGCATATTTACTTGTTTGCCTGTTGATCTATCGAAGTAGAAAATATTTTTACGATTATAAACATTTATAATACTTACATTAAGCGAAAAATTAGTAAACCCGATTTTAAAATCTTTCGATAAGCTTACATCCATCCTGTGATAGTTTGGTAAGCGGGCAATATTTTTATCACCCAATGTTAAAAATGGAATGTAGTTTGAATAAATGTCCCAATCGCCACGAAAATCACTTAAAAATAATTTATCGTAAAATCCGGTTGTAGGAGTAAATGGTAATCCTGTTTTATAAGTCCAAGTAATACTCGTTTTCCATCCTTTCCCCAAACTGTATTCTAAAAGTAAATTTACAAAATGGCGTGAATCATACTTAGGATAATAAAGCCAATTATCCACTTCTTTGTAAGCATACGATAAAGTATATGAGGAAACAAATCGGAAGGGTTCAACAACAATAACTGATGAAACTTCAACTCCGTATGATTCTCCATCGGCTGAAGTAAGGTCTGCACCCCCACTAAAATCTCTTTTTACTTTTAGTGCTGTTATGTTTGAAAGGTCTTTGTAATAAATTTCAGTTGTTAATTTCCACGAATCCGTAAAATATGCAACCGCACCCAAAGAATAATGTGTTGCACGAGGTGTTTTTAATTTACCCGGAACAATTATATATGGCTCAAATAACGAAATGACATCATTTTCATCAGATACCGTAGTTACTTCTTGCTGGTATTTACCCCAAGCACCTTTTATTGATAAGAATCCAAATGGTCTGTATGTAAAGCTTATACGCGGTTCAATATAATTGGCACCGTGAGCTGAAATCCCTGTTAAATTATATCTGGCACCAATATTGAGTCCAAAGTTCTCAAACCTTAAAAATTTATAATCGCTAAAGAGGGTAAAATTTGCACCTTTTCCGTTTGTTTCTGTTAAAATTCCGGCATTGTTTTCAACTGATAGTTTTGAATCTATTGATGAGATGTGCATCCCGAAAGTTAGCTCATCCTTGTTGGCATAAATATAGTTGTATTTATAATTTAATGTTATATCACTAAGTTCATTATTTAACGCTCTGGCGCTGCTGAAATTCGGAGAAACTTGGCCTTTAAATTTGCTGAAAGAAATATTAAACTCAGAAAATAACGGGACGTCATAAACTTGATACCAAGAAAAACCGAATACATTGTCTGACCATGAAAAATCTTCTTTTAGTAAGTCATTATTTTTTAAAGCGTCGCTGCTTCTAAAATAATTAACAACAAATTTTGCCCCGTGAATTAAGTTTGGGTTTGAGTAATTTAATTTAATCGAAGTATCATAAAAATCGGAAGGTAATGTTTTATCATTCAAAAATTTTTTCAAAATTCTTGTGCTATAACTTTTTCTACCGGTAATTACAAATGAACCGTGAGGTAAAGGTCCTTCTAACAAAGCTTTTGCGGTTAACATGCTCAAACTTGCTTTTGCACCAAAACGGTTTCTATTTCCATCTATTGTAATTAAATCCATTACGGATGAAAGTCTGCCTCCATATTCAGCCGGAAAACCGCCTTTGTAAAATTTTATATTTTTTATCATATCAGGGTCAATAACGCTAAAAAGCCCAAGAGCATGAAAGGGATTATAAATGGTAGCCCCATTTAACAACACTAAATTTTGATTTTCGTCGCTTCCGCTAACATAATATTTTGCAGATACGTCTCCGGTAAAATTAACACCGGGAATATATTGAAGCGAACGGAATACATCAGTTTCAACACCTTTAGGAAGTGTTTCCAAGCTTTTAATTGAAATTCTTTTTAATCCGAGATCTGTAGAATTTTGTTCAACTATTTTTTTACCGATTTTTTCAATTGTTGACAATTCAACATTACTTACCGAAAGTTTAAAATCTATATTTGTAATTTTATTGGGCAATATTATAAAGGTTTTGGATTTGGATTGATAACCAATATAGGATACTGTTAAAGTATATCTTTTGCCGGCTGGAACTGAAGAAATTAAATAATAGCCGTTTGCATTTGTTGAAGCTCCGATTTGTAACTGTTTTATATAAACGTTAGCAAAAGCCAATGCCTCGCCGTTCGTGCTATCCGTTACAATGCCGCGTAATCTTCCAAATGATTGTGAAAAAGTCTTTACTGAGCCAAGAAATAAAAGAAAAAATAATATTAGAAACCAAGCTTTATAACTTGGTATAGAATATCTCAATAGAAATTCCCCCCAAGGGCATAATAATGAAAATAAAAATTTAAATATAATAAACTGTTTACTTTATTGTATATTATCGGAAAGAATATTTAAAAAAATTTGCACAAATATTATTTTCTATAAAGAGAATTTATTTATATATTTAAAATTCTATTTTAATAATTTAATAATTTATTAAAATAGAAATATTTTTCAGCTAGGAGAGGTGGGTGAGTGGCTGAAACCACCGGTTTGCTAAACCGGCGTACTGTTAACTCGGTACCGCGGGTTCGAATCCCGCCCTCTCCGCAATTAATGTTTTTATTAAACAACTTACAGCGATTCGATACGGTATTTATACGGTATTGTCTTTTGAAAGAGTTCATTATTTTTATAATTGACAAGATTTAGTTAATTATTTAAGTATTTTTGCTATCATAATTATGATAAAAAGTCGGTATAATCTCCGACTAAACACTGCATATTGTCAATACTTTTTTTCTATATGCCATTCATCTTATTTATGCTTCTTTACCTATTTTTTATATCCTCAATTATATCCCCTGTAATTGCTATTTTACAGCTCCCTGACGGTACTATAATCATTTAGGCGATACAAAATAATTATAGCTTGTCTCATAAATCCGCTTGTGAATGATGTTGTTTTACGAAAGGAAGCGAGATTTTCGCATTTCTCTTTTAACTTTGTGCTATGTCCGAACCGATATTTTAGCATTTATTTCTTTATAGGTTTAACCTCACTAAACCCTATCTTAAAATGCCAATGATATATGCCAATACCTATTTCGATTATTGGAGACTTCCCTACAAATATCATTACTAAATCTATCCAAATAAATCTTAATATTCGCAGCATATATGCTCTTGTTGTTTCTGTATGGCTTTGTTTAAATTTTATCATCTAATTCCTTCCTTGTTTAGTTATCTTCACTGTCGGAGTAATATGTTACAGTCTCTTTGGCAAATATCAAATCTGTGTTCATGGCATATTGTTTCTTTTTTGCCCTCTAGAATTTTTCATTTATAATGCTGATTTTTGGAGTCAGTCATTTTCTATTTCCCATCAATAAAATTTTTAATAATGTTTCTTTCAGTTGCTATATCAGTAGATTTAATTATGTCAAACTTTTTTACTCCCATTTCTATAAACCACTTGCTCCATAGCAATTTTATTAAATCAAAATCTTGTGGATATTCTTCTATTGGGTTTATCTCTAAAACTAATATTTCCAGATTGCTATAATTCCTATGAATATTAATAAAACCGTAATCTTCCTTTGTTATTGTTGCAGCTAGGTCTGTTGTACTTCTCAATTTTCTTACATAATTACTATTGGCAGTTAAATAGCTGAAACGATTTCCAATCGAATCTATGGAATATTTCCAATACATATATCCATCTGTTAATACTATCAGAATGTTTCTATAATTTGTCTCTTTTGTAATACATTTGTACTCTAATTCATCCTTAAAAAATCTGTAAATGTCGGAGCCTATAAAATCATTTTTACTTGTAGCATATTTATAAACCGAATCCAGATTACTGTTCAATTGATTTCTCATCTTGGCATAAAGAGTTTTTTTCTCTTTTATTGATATGGAGCTAAAATCAAATTGAAGATTTTTATTAAAGCCGATAAGGTTTTCATTCTTTTCAAATGGATAGAAGAATACTTTGAATTTATCTTTTGAATCAAACGTTCCTTTTTGTTCTATTCTTTTTGAAAATATTCCAAAAGCTTGATTAATAATTTCAATATCTTTTTTAGCTTGTAATTTATTTCTTGCGGGTTCTATTCTGTCAGATAAATCAAGATAGAAGCTTATATTAAGCTGTTCAACCGGTTTATTCTTTTTCTCTTCTTTACATCCAAATAGGAATGACATTACTATTAGAGTTAATAATAAAATTTTCATTTCTCCTCCGGCTGATATTTATTTAAGATTTCTTGTATTGAGGTATTAATCAAAATTATTTCATCAGTTTTATTAACATTTTCCAAGTAACTCATCCAACCTAAGCTATAAGCTCCACAAATATTTTTTAACTCTTTTACATCAATTACTTTTTCATCCTTCTCTTTACAGAGTTGAGCTAATTTTACAGTAATAGAATCATTCGTTTCTTTTAACTCGTTTATTTCTTGGAATAGACCTTTCTTTTTTGCATTCTCTAATTCTATATTTTTTCTTTTTTGAATAACCAATCTTTTAATTTTGGCTGATTTGTTATGTTCGTTTGA
>Ga0114931_10003562_pt1 | contig 19678 bp, 19 predicted proteins | sample 2SBtaG_FD_89579 | JGI IMG/M metagenome (GOLD analysis project Ga0114931, IMG submission 89579) | Deep subsurface microbial communities from Kolumbo volcano to uncover new lineages of life (NeLLi) - 2SBTROV14_V59a metaG | ecosystem: Environmental > Aquatic > Marine > Volcanic | place: Kolumbo...
ATCTCCAGGGCACTCAGCACCGACCAGGTCCCGTAGAGGTAATTCGTGCCCCAGCGTCCGAACCAGCTGCCGTCCGACTCCTGTTCGGCGCCGAGCCAGACCAGAGCCCGGCGCAAGGCATCGGAATCACCGGGCCGGCGGAGTCGGGACAGCAATGCGACGCAGCGTGCCGTGACATCACTCGTCGGCGGATCGAGCAGCGCGCCATGATCCGCGAACGGTATTTCATTGAGGTAATAGCTCGTGTTGTCGCTGTCGAAGGCGGCGAAGCCGCCATCACGCGATTGCATGCCACGCAGCCAGTCGGCCGCACGGCGAATCGGCGCCGCGAATTCCGGCTCGCCGATGCGTTCGTCGGCCTGCAGCATCGCCCAGGCGACTACTGCGGTATCGTCGAGATCGGGGTAGTATGGATTGGCATACTGGAACGCCCAGCCGCCACCACGGAGCCCCGGGTGTGCATCGCGCCAGTCGCCGACTTCGGCGTCGAGCTGGCGTGTCCGCAACCACTCCAGCGCCCGCCGGATCGCGGTGTCGCAGTCGCGGTTCGGCTCGGTCGCCTGCAAAGCGAGGCAGGCAAGGCCGGTATCCCATACCGGCGACACGCAGGGCTGGCAGTAGGCTTCCTCCGCGCGTTCGACGACGAGACGGCGTAGCGCTGCGGCGGCACGCAGGCGATGCGGATGATCCGCTGCATAGCCGAGCAGCATCAGCACTTCGTGGGCATTGACCATGGCGGGAAAAATCGCGCCGAGCCCCTCCTCTCCGTTCAGGCGCGCGAGAATCCAGCGCTCCGCCCTGGCGATTGCGCGCACACGGACGCTGGACGGTACGAGCCGCTCCAGTGGGCGGGCGAGCGAGTCGAGCCACAGGAAGAGACGCCCGAGCCGGGAGCGCACGGGAAACCACTTACGTTGCTCGTCCGCCGCAAGCGTGAAGAGTTCAGATATGCCGACGCGGCGAGGATTCGCCGCCTGCGGCTTGAGCGCGACCAGCACCAGCAGCGGCACGATCACGGTACGCGACCAGTAGGCGATGCGCGCTAGCGAAAACGGGAACCAGGCCGGCAGGAACATGATTTCCACCGGCATGACCGGCACCGCTCGCCACGGAACCTGACCGAAAAGGGCCAGCGTGATTCGCGTAAACACGTTGCTGTGCGTGGCACCACCGTGCTGCAGGATGGCGGCCCGCGCGCGCTGCATGGGCTCCGCCGATAGGTCCTCGCCGGTGAGTTTCAGCGCGTAATAGGCTTTGACGGAACAACTCATGTCAAAGTCGCCACCCGGATACAGCGACCAGCCACCGTATTCGGCCTGGCGCGCGCGCACGTAGTTTGCGAGTCGCGACTCGAGGTCGATATCGATCTCGTTCATGAAGTGCATCATGAGGATGTATTCGCTCGGGATCGTGCAGTCGGCTTCGAGTTCAAAACACCAGCTGCCATCAGCGTTCTGCCGCTGCAGGAGCCCGTCGACAGCGGCGTCGAGCGCGTCGCGGGCGTCTGTCGGATCGAATGTTCTGGCTGCGGTCGCCGAACGGGTCATGTCGCTGCTCCGGGCGGGGCTCAGGGAACTCCCTGCCCCATTGACAAAGCAATCTTCGTGCCACCTGCTGCCGATGACGACGGCCCGGCAGTGCTGCCGGGCCTGCGCGCCGAAAGTGGACAGCAGCGAGTCGCGTCGCGCATCGAGAACCGGCAAAGCGATCGCGAAATTTGGCGATTCGCCAAATCCGCGGATTGCGATCCCGCTGAAGTCCTTGCTCTCCCAGCACCCGGGAGGCTGGCACAGGATGTGCATAGTGAGTTGCAGGACAACCGGGAGCCGAGAGTGATGGAGGGAACAGTACCGGAATTGACACACAGAGCGGTGCGGGACGCAGCACTGCTCCGGCCGGCTGCCGGCGCCCGCCAGCTTGGCGGCGGCGCCGCAGCCGACGACTGGTCCGTGTACCAGTACCGGATTCGTGAATTTCTGTCCGCATGGCTGCCGCCAAAGACCGAGGCGCCGTACGAACTGCACTCCGCTATACGGTATGCCGCGCTCGGCAAGGGTAAGCACCTGAGACCGCTGCTGTGCTACGCCGCAGGCGAGGTGCTCGAAATCGATCCGCGCTTCCTCGATGCAATGGCCGGCGCCGTCGAACTCATCCATGCCTTTTCACTGGTGCATGACGATCTCCCGGCAATGGACGACGATGAGTTGCGGCGCGGCCGACCGACCGTGCACGTCGTTTACGGTGAGCCACTGGCGATCCTGGCAGGTGACGCGTTGCAGATCGCCGCATTCCAGTTACTTGCATCCGACCGGCAGTTGTCACGCACGCCCCAGGTGCAATCACTGGCTATCGGTATTCTGGCCGCTGCGGCGGGCTCACGCGGCATGACCGGCGGTCAGGCCCTTGACATAGCGGCCGAAGGGCACCAGCCCACCATCGTGGAGCTCGAAGACCTGTATTTCAGGAAAACCGGCCAGCTCATCCGTGCCAGCATTGGCATGGCCTGCACCTGGCGTGAACAGGCCGATCCCTTTGCCACAGAACAGCTGAACGGCTTCGCCAGTCGTATCGGACTCGCGTTTCAGATACGTGACGATCTCCTCGAGTACATCAGCACGAAGGCGACAACGGGCAAATCCACGCACTCGGACCGGGATAATCACAAGGCGACCTACCCGGGCCTGGTCGGTGTCGGACGTGCCCGTCACCGCGCGCAAGAACTGTATGACGAAGCAATGTCGCTCCTCGACTTCCTCGGCCATGCGGCGCTGCCGCTGCGCCGCCTCGCAAACTTCATCGTCCGACGCAAGGAGTAGCGCTATGCATCAGCGAGCCGCAATGAGAACCGTGCCCGGATCGGACTTACCCGAATCCGTGATCGTGAATACCGATGAACGGGGCGTGGCGACCGTGTGCCTGAATCGCCCGGAACGACACAATGCGTTCGATGACTACCTGATTGCGCAACTCACCGATGTGTTCGAGCGTTGCGCGCGCGATCGGGACATACGAGTCATCGTCCTGACCGGCGCCGGCAAGTCGTTTTCGAGCGGCGCAGATCTCGAGTGGATGCGGTCGATGGCAACATACTCACATGCCGAAAACCTCGACGACGCGCGGAAACTGGCTGGCATGCTGTCGGCGCTCGCGAGACTGCCCAAGCCAACGGTTGCCCGTGTCAATGGCGCCGCCTACGGTGGCGGCGTGGGGCTCGTGTGCTGTTGTGACGTGGCAATCGCTTCCCGGCACGCCCGGTTCGCGTTGACCGAGGTGCGGCTCGGTCTCGCACCGGCTGTCATTTCACCGTACGTCATCGCGGCCATCGGTACCCGGCAATGCCAGCGCTACTTCCAGACCGGTGAAGTCATCAAAGCAGATACCGCGATACGGCTGGGCGTGATCCACGAGACAGTCGAACACGAGTACCTGGATTCGGCTGTGGAGCGACAGCTGCGGATGCTGCTCAAGGGAGGGCCCGGGGCGCAGGCCGCAAACAAGCAGCTTATCGCCGAAGCCAGGCGGAACGCGTCCACCGAGATCATGTTTTCCTATACTACGGATCTGATCGCCACGTTGCGCGCGTCCGGCGAGGGGCAGGAAGGATTGAGCGCATTTCTGGAGAAAAGGCCGGCCGCCTTCAATGTCGGGTGATATTCCGCCTGATCGTCGGTTTTTGACATTCCGAGCCCGATCACGGCCATCGACAGCGAAACCATCGCTTTTTCGGGACAGGCGACGCGCGAGGCAACACTCAACCAGATACCACAAGTCGTGCCCGACTTTGGCAGAACATCCAACAATCCCGGAGACGGTACCGCACCGGCGGCGCCACGACAGTGTATGGCTCCGATGCAGTTGCCGGTGTCGCGAATTTCATCACGCGCGATGACTTTTCCGGGCTCAACATCGAGGCAATAGCCAACACCACCGAGAAGAATGACGCACAAAGCTACAAATCAACCTGGCATACGGCCATAACTTTGCCGACGGACGCGGCAACATCACTGTAAGACCGATCGTGACTACTGGCGTACCGTGATTGGTATGCGGCGTGAACTCGGCAAAGGTTGGGACGTTGACGGCTGGTTCAGTTACACAAAGTCCAGTGAAGACGAGTTTTTGATAAACGATGCGGTCAGCCTCGCGATTTGCGCAGGGGCTGCTGGTGGATCCGCTGACCGGGGCCTGCGTCGATCCAAGCAAAGGTTGTGTGCCACTGGATATTTTTGGCGAAGGCCGAATTTCCGAGGCGGCGGCAGATTTCCTGTGAATCGCCAATGTGGTGAACAAAACCGAGCGTACGCAGCTACTGCCAGTGCCTACCTAACGAGTTCGCTGCTTGAGAAATGGCAACTAAACCCGGTATCGAGTTCGTGGATTGCAGCGGGTTCTTTGGTTTTCCGGACCCACTGCTCGCGATTCCCAGCATTGGCAGCAAGCACTACGTCGATCTGGGCTTTGGTTTTGCATTTAACGACAACATCACTGCACGCTTTGGCATCAACAACGTCGGTGACATAAATGCGCCGAACATGGCTGATGCAGCATTTGCCAACAATACTGATTCGTTTTTGTACGATGTTTTCGGGCGCAGCTACTATGTCAACCTGTCGGCGCGCTTCTCCAGCGGATCGCAGCACGGCGGCGGCGCCTGGAATCGAGGCAACGACAAAAACCAGGCCCAGGGCACCCGTTATCGACAGTGCCCGCACCGGCACCCGCCGGTCCGAGAAACGGACCGGCAAGCAACATCGACAGGTGTTTCGGCAACAGGTCCAGGTTGGACTGTCAATACAGAATCCCGACGAACTTCCGAAGATCCGGAAACTCCTGTCGCCAGCCTGCCCGGGAATGGCCACGTAACCTAAAATTGCTGGGTTGCCGCTTGAGCTCAATCCATCCCCGCACGATCAGGTAGAGATTTCCTGCGGCGGTGGCAAGCGCCAACGCAACAACAAATGCCATGACGTCCGGATTCAGCAGCATAACCAGCACGATGCCCAAAAGGTGCAGCACCGGTCCGACCACCAGTTGTATGCCGAGAGCATCATAGCGATCAAAAAATCCTCAATACCCTTTCGCCGTACCGAAACCGAAGGTCAACAACACGGTGCTGTACAACATTGTCAACTTCGTCAGACTTGTATCCCAGACGAGGAGCATACCCGTCAGCGGAGCGGCTGCCATCGCGATGAGAGTAGCGATTGCACTGGACAAAAAATCCGCATGCAGTGTCAGCCGCAGCAGTTGCCGGAATGCCGGATCATCGTCGGCCTCGAGCAGCGGCACACCGAATCGGACAATCACTTCGTACAACCAACGCGTAGGCCTGAATCAAGACGATTTGACCAGGATACTCAGGCGTCAGTGACCGGGCTAACAACGTGATCGAAAGCAATTCCAGTACAGCAGCGACTCCACGGCCGCCCAATAGCCTGGCGAAGTTTCTGCCGGCACGCTGCAACAACGATAACTGCGTGGTATCGGTGGCGTTGTTCTCAGGCATAATTCAGCAAGCCGGTCATTCGCATCGCAATATTGCCGTGCTTGATCCAAAGTTGGTATGAAAATCCTCATTCCATACCATTTGGTGTCGCTCGGTAGAAAAATTTTTTTCCCTGTAACCTTCCTCGTCGCAAAAGCAACTTTACAAGCGAGCCCGTTTATTCCGATGAGAAGGACGTGAAAGTAACGGAAAAGGTCCCATGTCGGTACCGAGTGACTTGCCAGCGAGGTTGCCATGTACCCGATGCTTGATCGATTCAAGTTTTTTGCTGCTGTGGCTGTGACTGCGGCACTGCCGGCGACAAAGAGGGTGCATGCACGCACCAACCTCCTGGGCAAACTGCAAAAATACAAAGCCCGGAATGCAGACATCATAGTTATTAGCCATCCGAAATGTGGCAGCACCTGGTTCCGTGTCATGTTGTCCCGAATGTACCAGGCACACTATGGCCTGTCGTCACGCAGAATCGTCAAGTCGGATGAGCTTTACCACCATAATCGCTCACTGCCGCGCTTTTTGGTCAGCAATGGCCATTATTCTTATGAACGCGTGTTGCAGGACGAGCTGAAACTTGCGAAGCCCGCAAAAGCAGCTGGCAAGAAGCTGATCTTGCTCGCGCGTCATCCCTGTGATGTTGTGGTGTCCTGGTACTTACAATTCACGAAAAGAACGAAAGCCTTCAAACGAGAATTGATCAACAGCACCCTGCGGGAACCCATCGATTACGAAAACATAACGATGTGGGAATTCGTAATGCACGATGAACTCGGTTTGCCGGCACTGATCGAATTCCACAATCGGTGGGAGGATCGTGTCATCAACAGACATGCCGGCATCATTGTACGCTACGAAGACCTGCGCACAGATCCCGTCGATGTCATGTCAAAAGTGGTGAGTTACCTGGATGCACCTTTTGAATCAACAGAGATCAGGGACGCAGTCGCGTTTGCAGCGTTCGACAACATGCGCAAGCTCGAAAAGTCAGGCTACTTCAAGAACTCGAGCATGAAGCTGCGCAACCCGAAGGATCCGGATACGCGCAAGGTGCGACGCGCAAAAGTCGGTGGCTTTCGAGATTATTTTGCCGAAGAGCACGTGGCGACGATGGAAAGCATGGTGCGTCGGCACCTGTCACCATCCCTCGGATATCATGCTGAGCTGAACACCCATCCTGGCGGCTGCAATCCTGCGCCCGAATTTACCGCCAAATTCTCAGGAACGTCCCTAGACAGCCTGTCGGACTTGGGAGTTGAACATTATTCACTGACCGATTCCTCTGAGCATTTTCGGTTTTAATATTTTGCGCTGTCGTTCTGCCAGATACGGCACAACAATCTCTGTTTCGCTCCCGGTCGACTGTATGAGCGACTCTACAGCACGTTGTCGGTGCCGAAGAAGCGCCTATTCAAGCCCGCATCATGTTATGCAGTCGTTTACAGTTGTACGCTAATGCCAATAACTGCCATTCAGTAGCGACCTTGTCTTTTCCTCTCAGCAGAAAATGCCGGAAGCCCATCGGCGCGATCACTGCCGCACTGACTCACTCTGGCGCCTAACACCAACTGGCTGCACCGGGCATCGACTACCGCTTGCGCGTTGTGACATTGTTGATATTCACTGTGCTTGTTCTTGCGCATCAGGCGGGAGTCAGCATCCGTCAGGTTGGACTGCTCCTTTTCCTCACGTTCCTCCTTCGGTGGTTTGATACGCTTGCCCTTGCGTCTCCCCGAGCGCTTGTCCCGCGCTGCGACCTTGCGTTCATACTCCGCCTGTTCCGATGCCGCACGCTCCTTGGCCTGTTGCTGCAAACGCTTGCACGCCGCATCCAGCTTCGCTTGCAACTTTTCCCGCCGAAACTTACAAATCGTGTCGTGATCGGGATGACAGTTGGCCTTAATAAAGCGCACACCAATGTCTCGATAGCTCGCCCGTTCAATCCGCCTTGAGCCGAAAATCCCGTTCGCGTAACAGTAGATCAGCAACGCCAACATCACTTGTGGAGGATGAATCTATTATATCCCCTAACCGACCTAAGTCCGACAGGCTGCTAGGTACCCTTCGATCATGCGCTTGCATGTTTTCACACTTACGTAGAAGCCGCTCTCATAGTTCACATTTTTTTCACATGAAAGCGGTGATATTGACTTAAGTCTTTGAAAAATGGAGCGGGAAACCAGGTTCGAACTGGCGACCTCAACCTTGGCAAGGTTGCGCTCTACCAACTGAGCTATTCCCGCGAAGGGACGAGATTCTAGCTTCTGACGCGTTTAAGTCAAGGCGTAATTGCAGGTTTTATTAACTCGCCGGGTCCTGATCATTGACAATAAACGGCCAGGCTGCTCGCAAATAGATGATCATCGACCAGATGGTCATGATTGCCGCCATCACCAGCAATACGAAACCAAGCTTGTAGACCGGGATTCCGAAAAAGGAGTTTTCATACACCATAAAGGCGATGCCAAACATCTGCAGCGTCGTTTTTACCTTGCCGGCGATCGAAACCCGGACATTGGCACGCTCGCCGATGGTCGCCATCCACTCACGCAGCGCTGAGACCGTGATCTCGCGGCCAATGATAATCATCGCGATGATGTCCTCAAACCAGCCGGACTCGGCCTGCACAAGCATCACCAGTACGATCGAGACCATGAGTTTGTCCGCCACAGGGTCCAGGAACTCACCGAAGCGCGATGTCTGCCCATAACGTCTGGCGACCCAGCCATCGATCATGTCGGTAACCGCAGCAATACCGAACAGAACCGCCGCTATCGGGCGGGCATTGGGCATTTGGCTGTAGAAACAAATCACCACGATCGGAATCGCCGCGATTCGAAACAATGTCAGCATGTTCGCAAGATTAAACTTCAATGGTCCGCCGGGCCTTTTTCTTAACCGTCGAGATGCATCGCATTGTATATGGTTTCGGCCAGTTTTCGACCAATACCGTGTACTTGTACTAAATCATCAACCCCTGCGGCGGCCACGCCCTGCAGGCCGCCGAATTGACGCAACAACTCCCGGCGCTTCTTTGGCCCCAGACCCGGGATTTCCTCCAGGCGTGAAGTACGACGCGCTTTCGAACGTCGTTGCCTGTGACCCGTAATCGCGAAACGATGTGCCTCGTCGCGTATCTGCTGGATGAGGAGTAGTGCTGGCGAATCCGGTGGCAGCGACATGGCCCGCGACTCACCCGGTCGAAACAACTGTTCCGCACCCGGGCGTCGTGATCTTCCTTTCGCCACCCCGACGACGCTAAGCCAATCGAGTTCCAGCTCACCCAGCACCTTCATCGCCTCCGCCAGCTGCCCTTTGCCACCATCAACAAACAGAATATCCGGCGTCGGTACCTCACCTTTCTTCACGCGCGCATAACGTCGTTCCAGCGCCTCCGACATCGCGCCGTAGTCATCGCCTGCCGCCGGCGGGTTGAGGTTAAATCGTCGGTAATCACTCTTGAGGGCCCCTGCCGTGTTGAACACCACGCATGAAGCAACCGTCGCCTCACCCGAGGTATGACTCACGTCGAAACACTCAAGCCGTTGTGGAGGTTCCTCCATCTGCAGTACTTCACCAAGGGCCAGGAACTGCCGCTTGATCGTGGCATTGCTCGCGACCTTGAGATTGAGGCCCTGCTCCGCATTCGTTGCCGCCATTTGCAACCAGCGCAGCCGGTCGCCCCTCACCTTCGATCGAATCCGCACTTTGTGACCGACTCGCGCGGTGAGTTCTTGCTGCAGTAACTCGCCATCGGCAATGTCAGTCTCAATGATGATCTCCGCGGGAGCATCGCGGCCAAGATAATACTGTGCGACAAATGCGTTGAGGATCTTTTGCTTGTCGGTCTCCCCCTGCAAGCGCGGAAAATGGTCGCGACTGCCAATGACCGCACCATTGCGAATAAACATGACCGTTACGCAGTGGATCGCACTGTTGGACGCGAAGCCGAGAATATCGATATCCAGTTTACCGCTGCGCTTTACGAGCTGGCGCGCCTCGATCTCCTTAAGTTTCGAAATCTGATCGCGAAATCGTGCTGCATGCTCATAATCCTGTACCGCCGCTGATCGCTCCATGCGTTTGACGAACGTATTGACGACACTCTTGTTTTTGCCATCCAGAAACAGGATTGCTGCATCGATATCTTTCGCGTACTGCTCGGCAGAAATCAGGTTGACGCACGGTGCGGTACATCGTTTGATCTGGTATTGCAGACACGGTCGCGTACGGTTTCTGAAAAAACTGTCCGCGCAATTTCTAATCAGGAACAGTTTTTCAAGTTCGTTAAGCGTTTGTCGAACGGCCGACGTACTGGGATAGGGTCCAAAGTACCGGCCCTTCCCTTTGCGTGGGCCTCGGTGGAACTTCAGGCGCGGATAATCGTGTTCCGTGGACGCGTAGATATAGGGGTAACTCTTGTCGTCACGCAGCAAGATATTGAAACGTGGTTTGTGCTGCTTGATGAGGCTGTATTCCAGAATCAGGGCCTCTGATTCGGTATTCGCGACCGTGACTTCGACGCGCGTGACCTTATCCATCATCGCCGCCGTTTTTGCTGCATCGTGTGTTCGATTAAAGTAACTGGATACGCGTTTTTTCAGATCGCGGGCTTTGCCGATGTAGATGATCTTGTGCTTCGCATCGATCATGCGATACACACCAGGGCGGTGCGTCAGGGTCTGCAGGAAAGGCTTGACCTCAAATGGGGCATCATCACTCACGGTGCCAGTTATCCAGCAACTCCCGCGCCTGCGCAAATATTGCGTCAAACATTTCTGGCGTCAAGCGGCGCGTATTCGTGTTGTAGCGGCTACAATGATAGGAATCGAGTAGCTGAAAAGCCTCCACGTCGTGCAGCGCCGCATGCGCGAACTTGAAGTCTGCCTGACGCATCCCGAGTGCCTTGATAATCGCCCGATGCGCGATTCCGCCGAGCGCCATCACTACCGAGTTTTCCGGTAAGGCGTGCAGCTCATTGGCCAGATAGGAATTGCAGCCGTTGATTTCCGCACCGACCGGTTTGTTGTCCGGTGGCAGGCACTTTACTGCGTTTGTGATACGGCAATCGATGAGGTCCAGATCGTCATCCGCCGACTCCGAGTGATCAATACTCCCGAATCCATACTTGTGTAACATTTGGTACAGCAAGATTCCCGCATGATCTCCGGTAAACGGACGCCCCGTCCGATTCGCGCCGTGCATTCCCGGCGCCAGACCAACGATCAGGAATCGAGCATCGGGTGCACCGAACGGCGGCACAGGCCGGCAGTAATAGTCCGGAAACCTTTCCTTGACGTCATCCAGGAACGTCGCGAGCCTCGCGCAGTCGCGGCAGTCCTTGTCGAATATTGTTTCGCCCGCCAAACCGTCAGTCATCCATGTGCCGAATGATCGCCTCACCGAAGCCGCGAGTGCCAACGAGCTTCGCGCCAGGAATCATTTGATCCAGTTCCTGCTCGACGTCTTTCTTGCCGTGCGGTTTGTCTTTGCGCACAGGTTGATGGATTGCTTCGCGCAGACGTGCCAGGTCAAAGGTTAACTCGCTATTGGCAATGGTATTGGCAACACCCTTCATGATGAGATCGCGGGCGTCATGCCAGCCAATGTAACGCAGCATCATTGCCGCCGACAGAATCAATGAGCCCGGGTTGACACGATCTTTGCCCGCGAATCCGGGAGCCGTACCATGGGTCGCTTCGAAAACACCCACCGTATCCGCCAGATTCGCCCCTGGCGCGATGCCAATACCACCTACCTGCGCAGCCAGCGCGTCCGAGATGTAGTCGCCGTTCAAATTCAGGGTAGCGATGACATCGTAGTCTTCCGGACGCATCAGAATTTGCTGCAGGAAATTGTCGGCGATGACGTCCTTGATAAGGACCTCGTTGCCGGTCTTGGGGTTTTTGAAGGATAACCACGGACCATCACCGATTTGCTTTGCGCCAAACTCGGTACGTGCAAGCTCATAACCCCAATGGCAAAAGGCGCCTTCGGTGAATTTCATGATGTTGCCCTTGTGCACCAGCGTCACTGACTTTCTATCGCGGTCGATACAATCCTGAATCGCCTTGCGGATAAGTCGTTCAGATCCTTCGCGCGAAACCGGCTTGATGCCAATTCCCGAACTCAACGGGAATCGAATCTGGGTAACACCGAGTTCCGTCTGCAGAAAATGAATCAGCTTTTGCACTTCTTCTGAACCGGTCGGAAACTCAATGCCGGCATAGATGTCTTCCGTATTCTCGCGATATACGGTCATGCTGACCAGGTCGGATTGCCGCATGGGCGTTTGTACGCCCGGGAAGTATCGAATCGGCCGCACACAGGCATACAGATCCAGCGTCTGACGAATGGCAACATTCAATGAACGAATGCCGCCGCCGGTTGGCGTCGATAGCGGGCCCTTGATGGATGCCAGGTAGCGTTGCATGGCATCCAGGGTTTCGTCGGGCAGGAACTGGTCCTCGCCGTAGACGTCGAGAGCAGCAGCCCCGGCATACACCTGCATCCACTTGATTTGGCGGCTGTCGCCGTAGGCTTTGTGAACAGCGGCATTCACAACGTCCAGCATGACCGGCGTGACATCGATGCCGATGCCGTCTCCCTCGATAAAAGGGATAATCGGAAAATCCGGCACATTGAGACTGTGGTCGGGATTTGCAGTAATCGCCACGCCATCGGCGGGTACATTGATATGATCGTAGTGCATGGTCGGTCCGGAGGGCCTGGAAAGGCGTGCATTGTACAGATCGTCGAGGACCACAAAAAGTGCTGATTCTTGTCAACAAACCCTATCGAGTGCTGTGCCAGTTCACGGACACTGATGGGCGTAGCACATTGGCCGACTATGTTGACTCGCCGGGCGTGTACCCCGCGGGCCGGCTTGACTTCGACAGCGAGGGACTGTTGCTACTGACCGACGATGGGCACTTGCAGGCCCGCATCAGTCAGCCCAAATCGAAAATACACAAGCGTTATCGGGCACAAATCGAGGGAACAGCGAGCGACGAGCAGATCAGGGCGCTACTGGAAGGGGTCAAACTGAAAGACGGCATCGCCAAAGCAGTCGCTGCGAAACGAATCGACCCACCGCCGGCGCTTTGGGACCGTGATCCGCCAATTCGTTATCGCAAGACAGTCACTGACAGCTGGATCGAAATCAGCCTGGCCGAAGGCCGAAATCGGCAAGTACGGCGCATGACCGCCGCAGCGGGGCTACCAACATTGCGGCTTATCCGATACGCGGTGGGGCCGTGGACGCTGGACGGGCTTGCACCCGGTGAATCCGCTTGCGTATCGGATCAGGATGCGTGGCGGGCGTTGGAATCTTGAGCAGCCTGACGGCTGCCGCTACGCTTCGCGCGCGGGGCGCGCTCCTACTGTTTTTTGCTTAAGCCGGCGATGCGCATGGCGACTTCCATCGCTTGTTCGTAGTTAAGCCTTGGATCAACCGTCGATTTGTAAGATCTTGCCAGGTCAGCGTCCGTCAATCCGCGCGCACCACCCGTACATTCGGTAACATTCTCACCGGTCAGCTCAAGGTGTACACCACCAAGATAACTGCCCATGGACTCGTGCACCCTGAATGCCGACCCCAGCTCCGCAACCACATTATCGAAGCGCCGAGTCTTCGTGCCGTCCGATGTGCTCTCAGTATTGCCATGCATCGGATCGCACACCCAAAGGACCGTGGCCCCCATTTCCCGTATCGTGCGAATCATTTCCGGAAGGTGTTCTTCTACCGATTTCGCACCGAAGCGATGAATCAGGGTTAAGCGACCCGGCTCGTTATTTGGATTTAGCGCCTCAACCAGCCCCTGCAACCATTCACGGGTCATTCCCGGGCCGATCTTCACACCTACCGGATTAGCAATCCCACGAAAATACTCGATGTGTGCACCATCCACCTGTGCGGTACGCATACCAATCCACGGAAAGTGTGTCGTCAGGTTGTACCAGCGCTCACGGCGATCAAGGTAGCGAGTCTGTGCCTGCTCGTAATGCAGGTGCAGCCCTTCATGGGCGGCGTAAATATCCGCCCGCTGGGTGCGATGGAACTGTCGCCCGGAAACCGTTTCCAGAAAATCCAGTGAATCGGAAATCGATGCAACAATGTTGTGATACTCCGATGCCGCCGACGAATGTCCAACCCAATCGAGATCCCAGTACTCCGGGTGATGCAAGTCCGCGAAACCACCGTCGATCAATGATCGCACGAAGTTCATCGTTAACGAGGCGCGTTCGTAGCCACGCAAAATCATCTGCGGATCGGGAATGCGCTCATCAGCCGTAAACCCGCTACGATTCACCAGATCGCCACGAAAACTTGGCAGTGTTGTTCCATCACGAGTCTCGGTATCGGCGGAACGCGGCTTCGCGTACTGGCCTGCCATGCGCCCGACACGCACGACCGGTTTTTTCAAACCGTAGATCATGACGAGACTCATCTGCAGCAGTATCTTCAGCTTGGCAACGATGTTCTCTGACGTACATTCGTCAAATGTTTCAGCACAATCGCCGCCCTGCAGTATAAACGCTTCACCACGTTGCGCTGCCGCGAAATGCGCTTTCAAGTCATCAACTTCCCACGATGTTGTAATCGGAGGGAGCCGGCTAAGATCCGCTACCGCCCGATCAAGCGCCGCCTGATCCGGGTAAGAGGCCTGCTGCAAGGCCTCCCGACTTTGCCAACTCGCGGGATGCCAATCGTTTTTAGGTACTGTTCTGCTCACGTTGTCACTTCTATTCGTATGGCCTGGGCCGACTGTTTGTGGTGCGGAAACCGCGGACTATGCCACGGGTGGTTTTAATGCTCAAAAGTTTCTTATGTAATCAAGAGTTTATACAGACTTTTTGAAGGAACTTCAGGCCTTGCGTAGGTCATCCCGTGAAGCGGTTGATTTCGCTTCATTTTTCCTCACCTACGAAGTGTGGCAAGCAAGCCGCGACATTGGCACAATGCGCGCCGACCTTTGGAGCATAACGATGAAACAAATTCTTGATCAACTGGGCCTCGGCGCGGTTAACGACGGCACCTGGATGGGCAGCACCTCGAGCGCCGATGATTCAGCCGGGCTTATCGAATCGCTGAATCCCGCGAGCAACGAAGTAATCGCCAGTGTTCGTTCGACCACTCAGGCCGAATATGAGCAAGTGGTAACAGCGGCACAAGAAGCGTTTAAAGCATGGCGCGCCGTCCCCGGCCCCGTGCGCGGCGAGGCCATTCGTAACATTGCAAATGCTCTGAGAAAACACAAAGACGCACTGGGCAGCCTGGTGTCGCTCGAAATGGGCAAGATCAAAGCCGAAGGCGATGGCGAAGTTCAGGAGATGGTCGATATTGCTGATTTTGCCGTCGGACAATCCCGCATGATGTATGGCCGAACAATGCACTCCGAACGTCCACAGCACAGAATGTACGAGCAGTGGCATCCCCTCGGTATCGTCGGCACCATCTCGGCGTTTAACTTCCCGGTTGCGGTCTATGCCTGGAACTCCTGCATCGCGGCAATCTGCGGCAACGTCAATATTTGGAAACCATCGCCGAAAGCACCGCTGTGTGGCGTTGCCGTGCACAAGATTATTTGTGAGGCGCTGGCCGAGATGGACTTGCCGACTATCTTTTTCCTCATTAACGATGGCAGCAATGAACTGGCACAGCAGTTTGTCGACGATCGACGCGTCAACCTGATCTCCTTTACAGGCTCCTGTGCCGTCGGCCGCCAGGTCGGTGAGCACGTTGCAGCCCGCATGGGCAAATGCCTGTTGGAGCTGGGCGGTAACAACGCCATTATTGTGGACGAACACGCCAATATGGACCTCGTGGTCCCGGCTATCGTGTTTGGATCGGTCGGTACAGCGGAACAGCGGTGTACCTCAACGCGCCGCATCATCGCGCACAGCTCACGATTCGAGGAGCTCAAGAAGGCGCTCGTCAAAGCCTACGGCCAGATTCGTATCGGTGATCCGCTGGACCCGGACACACTGATGGGGCCGCTAACGGACGAGGCGTCGGTCAAACGCGTAGAAGCTGCTTGCGCTGCCGTGCGTGATGCCGGTGGCGAAGTTCTGTGTGGCGGTGAGCGTCCTGATGGTCCGGGCAATTTCATTACGCCCGCGATCGCAGTGGCGAAGAATGACTGGGACATCGTGCAAACCGAAACATTTGGACCGATCCTGTACCTCATCTCATTCGATACGCTGGATGAAGCGATTGCCATGCAAAATGACGTCGTACAAGGCTTGTCCTCAGCCATTTTCACGGACAACGTGCAAAACGCCGAGTATTTCCTCTCTGCCGGGGGCTCCGACTGCGGTATCGCAAACGTCAATATCGGCACGTCAGGCGCTGAAATCGGCGGTGCATTCGGTGGTGAGAAGGAAACCGGCGGTGGTCGCGAGGCCGGCAGCGATGCATGGAAAGCCTACATGCGGCGACAGACGAACACGATCAACTGGGGCAAGGACCTGCCACTCGCGCAGGGCATCAACTTCGACCTCTGAACCGAATTAAGGTCACTGTCACCTTATATCGGGAAATAGGGTGACAGTGACCCTAATTATTCAATACTTTCGAAGCGGTTTTCGGCGCGGTTCTTGCGCACCGAGCCTGCTGCGAAGACCTGACCGCTCATTGCGATGTACACGCCCGGCGTTGCAACTTGCACGGTTGCGACCGCCATGCCGACGTTGAAGACTGCGTCGGTTGTGCGAAACCTTGCCGGGGTCAAGGCACCCGTGATTACGATAGTGCTGCCATCAAGATCGCTCAGGACCTCGGCCGTTTCCGGCATCGTATCGGTACCGTGCGTAATGATGTAATGCGTCGCATCATCGCTCGCAATGAAGTCTCGCAAGGCCTTGCGATCGTCATCGTCTATCTCAAGGCTGTCCTTCTGCAACAGTGAAACCACGTCATAGTCAAGGTCGACCAGAGCATCCGTGAGGATGTGTTGCACAACAGATTCACCAACTTCGAACTGGCTGAGCGCGTCGAAGTAGATCTTGTCGATGGTGCCGCCTGTCGTAATAAAGCGAATTCGCATTCTGGGCTTAGTCCGATTTGGCCGAAGTCAACGGCGGTATCGAGACTGTAATCTCTGCACCACCAAGTTTCGACTCCTGTATCGAAAGTTGCCCGCCGTATGAGCGGGCAATATCTTTCACGACCGCAAGTCCAATGCCATGCCCGGGGGTTGCTTCGTCAAGCCGCATCCCTCGTTGCAGCAAAGCGTCGGCCGCGACCGGCGGTATTCCCGGCCCATCGTCCGACACCGACAGCACCATGCCGCTCGCAATCGCACTTGCGCCGACTGATGGCACGGCACTGATTCGCACCTTTTGTTCACACCACTTGCAGGCGTTATCCAGGAGATTACCTGCCACTTCCAGGAAATCACCCGTATCACCTCGAAATCTCATTCCAGGCTCGATGCTTACCTCAAATTCGGGTCCCTTGTCGTGATACACCTTTTTCAAGCCTTCGATCAGGCGCGTTACTTCCTTCTCGATATGTACCGATTGAAGTACCGGCTTGTCTGCCGCTGCTGCGGCTGGTTTGCGCAACTGATAGCGGACGATTTCATCCATGCGATCGATCTGCTCATTAAAACGATCACCGAACTGCCTGCTTTTCCGATCCCCCAGCAATGCTCGCATTGCCGCAAGCGGTGTCTTCAGGCTGTGCGCGAGATTATCGAGCGTCACTCGGTAGCGGTCCGAGCGCGCACGCTCGCTGTCGATCAAAAGGTTCATATTGCGTGCGACACCTTGCAACTCGGTCGGGAAATGATCAGAGAGCGACACACGGCTGCCCGCTTCAATCTCACCGATTTCCGTTTCAATTTTTCGAAGTGGCTTCATCAGACCGCGCAGCAGCAGGGAAAACGCCAACAACATCGTTGCTGCGACGCCAGCGAACCAGCGATACAGCTTGCCGCGAAAACCCGCAACCTGGGCATTGAAGGAATCGAGACTCTCGGCCACTTTGAATACATAAGTCTTCGATGTCCCGTCATCGAACTCCCAGTCAACCGCAAGACTCAGTGTCAGCAACGGTGTGTCATCGGCCAGCGTCTCGCGTGCGAATAGCTGAGTGCCAACTGCCGGGACAGTTCCGTCCGGAATCTCGAGACCCAAAGCCGATCGCGAGCGCCAAACCACAAGACCCTCAGCATTTCTCAGTTCGCCATACAAACCGGACCCGATCTGGCCGAAGCGGGGCTCTCTGAGTTTATCGGGCAACGCCAGATCGGCATTGCCATCGGGTTCGGCCGCAGCCAGCAGACCAATAACCTGGCCGTCAAGAATATCCCGGCGCGCCTGTTCCCCGGCTTCGGAAAATGCGGTATTCAGAACAGCGACAGTGGCGCCGAAAAACAGCAACAACAGCACACTGACGGAGATCAGGAGTCGGCTGCTCAGTGAATACATCGGGTACTCCGTCAAGGGGAAAAAGACGTTTTCAGGTCAGCCTGACTGGTTACGCTCCAGCGCAAAGCGATAGCCGCGGCCGCGTAGCGTTTCGATGGGCTTGATGGAGTTGTCCGGATCCATTTTCTTGCGCAGGCGACCGATGAAAACCTCGATCACATTGCTGTCGCGCTCGAAATCCTGGTCATAAAGCCGGTCTGTGAGTTCCGCCTTGGAAATCACCTGCCCGGCGCGCACCATGAGGTACTCAATAATCTTGTACTCAAAGCTGGTCAGCTCTATTGCCTCGTCGCTGACTTTTAGTTCCTGCCGCGACATGTCCAGTGAAACGGGACCCGCATCCAGTTGAGACGATGCCCAGCCTCCACTGCGACGCAATAACGCGTTCACGCGTGCACTAACCTCTTCGAAATGAAATGGCTTTACGACGTAGTCGTCAGCACCGGCACTCAAGCCGTCGACCTTATCCTCCCAGCGGTCACGTGCTGTGAGGATCAGAATCGGGTAAGTTTTTCCATCAGCCCTGACCTGACGAATGATGTCGAGGCCCGATATTCCGGGCAGACCGAGGTCGATGATCGCGAGATCAATCGGGTATTCCTGGGCAAAATAGAGGCCTTCAGTACCATCAGCTGCCTGCTCGACAGCAAAGCCCTCATCACCCAGTTTTTGCGTGAGCGTCTCACGCAATGTCACATCGTCTTCAATTACCAGTAATCGCATGTTCCCGTCCCCTGGTTGAAGGCTTAGCGTTTGCGGCCATTGACCTTGTAAGTCTTGACCTTGCCATCCTTGGTGAGAACTTTGATGTGATGCACCTCGCGGCCGCCCTGGACACGCGTTTCTGCACTGACAACTTTGCCACCGGTTCGCCTGCGAACTGACTCAATGGCCTGAGACAACGACATCCCGCCGGATTGCGCGACCCGATATTCGTCCCTGCCCGGATACTGGACGTGCTGTTCCCTGAGCGTTTCTTCGATGTCGAACGCACTGGCTGTCGCCGGCACGAATGCCGCAGCAGCGAGAAACAGCAATGTCAGTATCAGAGGCATGCGCCAAGTGTCGTATGACAGCCGATTGATTGCAACGAAGCGTGTCACACCCGGTCTCCTAGAATTACTCGGCCGGCCGCACGTCGACACGAATACGCAGCTTGTTACCCGGATCGTAGGGCATCTCGGTCCTGTATTTCTGGCCATGATAACGATAGGTCACATTATAACCTTCGATGCGCTCCTCACGATGCTCACGATAGCTGGTCTTGCAACGTTCTACGGGACGCGCATGTCGCTCCACGCCATAGTCGTCGCCATTGCGGCTGCGGGCTGAATTGTTACCGATGGCTGCTCCAATGAGCGTACCAGCGACAGTAGCGGCATCCTTGCCACGACCGTCGCCGATCTGGTGGCCTATCACGCCGCCGATTACTGCACCCAGAAAAGTGCCACCCGCTGTCGAGCGTGCACGACGATCCACAGTGTAGTACTGCGTTTCTTCCCAGCACTCCCGCACCGGTGTCTTTACGGTCACGTAGTCAACAATTGGCTGGCTTGAGATCACCTGTGCATAGTCAAAAATACCTCGGTCATCCCGCGCTGATCGATAATACTGGTCTGCAAAGGCTGCTGAGGTCCCGAACAGCATCGCTGCGGACGCCAGAGCTGCGAGTTTCGGTTTGCTATTCATCATCCTGTCCTTTCGTCAACGACTGGCTATTTGCCAGCCTTGGGACAAGAATAG
>Ga0114931_10003563_pt1 | contig 19678 bp, 18 predicted proteins | sample 2SBtaG_FD_89579 | JGI IMG/M metagenome (GOLD analysis project Ga0114931, IMG submission 89579) | Deep subsurface microbial communities from Kolumbo volcano to uncover new lineages of life (NeLLi) - 2SBTROV14_V59a metaG | ecosystem: Environmental > Aquatic > Marine > Volcanic | place: Kolumbo...
GACCATCAAAATCATCCCGCAAAGAAATCGCTGAACCCATGACGAACCTCCTATGCTGTTCGCCACATAGATTCAGAGTTTCGCTCCTTTGGGAATCCCCCACGTGAGTCTCATGCCGCGCAGGCTGGTATTAAGCCACCATGCCGCGCCGGCGCGCGGCGATGCCGAGCCCGAGCAGGCCAACGGCGAAGAGAACCAGGCTGCCTGGTTCGGGAACGCGCGCGATGACCAGATCCCAGTTCAGGATATCGTGCGTATTGAAGCCCCCGCCCGTCGCGGCGGTGAACCCGAAGAAAACCTCCGGGCCCAGGAGGCCGAACAGGTCGAGGGCGTCGGACACAAGCGGCACCGCCGGTTTCATCATCGCGTTCGATAGATAGAGATCGAAGATATCCCCGATCGGATCGAAATCGATCCACGCGAAAAACGGGGTTCCGGCATTCAGGATGAAGGGCGCGCTTGCGACACCGCCGTGGCTGGAAACGTCGCCATTCGCGATGAAGGCCACGTGATTACCGTCGGGATCGCTGCCCGGCCTGCCGGGAAAAGCATTCTGATGGGTATCGAACTCGATGGCGATGCTCGGAGCGATCGGATCCACCGGGAGAGGATCCGAGTCGCCGATGCCGAAGCCTAGCGCTCCTCCAGCGTTGCCAATGGCGGATGCGCCATCGGGATCACTGTGCATCACGAAAGCCAAGCCGTCGGACCCGAGCGGCCCGCCATCGTTCACGCCGCCAATCGCGAACTCGAACATCGTCTCGAAACCGGTTCGCGGCGTGAACTCGAAGGGCAGCGTCAAAAATGCGCTGCCCGCCTTGGATGGCTCGTCGGGCGTCAACCGCAGCACCGAGCCGGCTTGCGCCGCGTCTCCGTTGAGCGTGAGATTGGAGATGTCGGCGAAGTCGGGCTGCGCCACGTAGCTGAGGTCGTCGAGGTTGACGCGCTTGAAATTACTGACCTCGGCCGTGACGATGACATCCGCGTCGCTTAGCTGATCCCGGTGGGCCCTGCCGTCCAGGAACACGCCATCCATTAACAGATTCCCATCTGGAGGATTTATGATTGGATGGCCCCCGCCGGCGCTGGTCCAAGGAATTTCCGTGCCCGCGAACGGGCCATGTTGGATATCGACATCGCCGTCGGAACCGAGATCGGCGGCGGCGAGCTTGCTGGCGTTGATATTCAGCGCATGACCTATTTCGTGCGTCGCGTTGGTCAGCAAATCCCTATGCGCGCCAACGCCCGGTATCGCGGGCGGTACCCGCGCGGCGGTCATGAAGCGCCCGGTATTGATTGGACCGGCGCCAAGATCGGCGCTCTCCGTGATCGGCGGACCATACTCCTCGTTCCGAGACGGCGTTGGATCCAGAAACCAATTGTCGAACGCGGAGAGTTGGGTCGTGAATCGAATATTACCCTCCGTTATGCGCCCGGTAACCGGATCCGTGTGCACCGGACTGAAAACACCATCCGCGAACGTGAAATTATCCCACCCGAAGTTGATCGTTACCGAATGTGGATCGTCATACCGCCTTTCCCAGGCTTGGGCCGCGGCGGCGAACACATCCTCGATATTGCCGCCACCGACCACCGTCGCCGGCGCGCTGTCCGCGACGATGCCGGTTCCCGGAAATACATGACCGGGAGCCACGAAGTTTGGATTGATAACGAGGGCCATCCCGTGCGGCGCATCCAGCAGCAGGAAAGCCAACGCGAGCGGCGCCGCGATGATGGCGGCCCGAGCGTTTCTTTTCACTCTCATCACCCTCTCCTCACGCACTTCGCAAATGTTGCGAAAATGGATGAACGCGAAAATGGATGAATGCGGAGACAACTCCGCGATGGAATCGCAACCGCGGTCGTTAATGCCCCTGTTTTCTTTCCACGCCGAATAATGTAAATTGTAGCATATTCGGCAAATAACAATTGGTCTTTGACATATATCAATTGTAATTATACTAAGATGCGTTCTCATTTATTTGGTAGTTCGACTCCGAATGTCCGACTCTGGATAATAAACGGGCATCCTGGAGCCCCGTGGCCCGATATCCGATCCACGCCCGACCGCGCGTGCCCCGCCGATACGGACCCGATATGGCTCTAAGTGTCTCGGCGGGCCAAGGCGAAACGGGCCCGGCGCGTTTGGCGCCGAGCCCGTCTTGGGAACATCGCGTTGGCGTGGTCCGGCGCCGCGCGCGGCGCCGGGGCAATGGGATCGATCAGGCCGCCAGGGGCTTGAACAGCGTGCGCGCCGTGCGGCCGACGCTATCTTGAACCGGCTCGATCACCTCGCCCGCCAGGTCGAACGACAGGCCGGTCAGCTTGGCGGTCCCGGCAAGCATGCGGTCCAGGTTGCGCCGGTGCAAATCGGCCTGGAGATCGAGCGCCTCGCGCAGGGTGCCGGCGCCGAGCAGATGCTCGGCCGCCGTCAGGTTGGCTTCCAGCGCGGACTGGGCCAGCGCCATGACCTCCTTGCCAAGGGCTTCCATGCCCTTGCCCATGATCGCTCCACAGGCCGCGCAGGCCTCGACGTTTTGCCGGCCGAGCGCGGTCAAGTCCTCGTAGCCGCCCAAGACATCGGGCACCGTGGGCGTAGGTGTGGGTGTGGGCGCGGGCGTGGGTGCCTTGGCCTCTACCTTGGGGGCCGGCTTGGGGGCGGGCTTGGCCGTGAGCTTGGCGGCCGGCTTGGCGGCCGGCTTGGGAGCGGTTTTTGCCGTGAGCTTGGCGGCCGGCTTGCGCGCTCGCTTGGTCGCCGGCGCGAGCGCGGCCTCCCGAGCGGCGATCGGAAGCTTCGCCGGGGCCGGCGACGGCGCGGTGGGCGCCTCGACAATGGATAGGCTGGGCTGGGCTGGGGATAGGTTGGGCTGGGCCGGCACCAATGCCGGACCCGGCGCGACAGGGGATTTTTTCTGAGCCATGGTGACCGAACTCCTCACACTCGACATCGGAACTGGATCGGAACTGGATGGGGGGCGCCGCGGCCCGAGGCATTGTGCGACGCAACATGCTATGTATGCCCGATACCATAGGCTGTCAACCCATTATTGTGCGTCGCACTATAATGCCAAATCTCGTCGATAGAGACCCGTTCCATGGGGCGGGCGGACGGTTGGCGGGCCTGTCAGAAGAGCGGGGAAAACCCCTTGAAGCCGGCCTCGCCGACCTCCAGATCGAAGCGCGGCGTCGGGTCCTCCGCCGGGCCGGGGGCGCGACTGCCGCGCTCGATGGGCAAAACCTCGCGCGGCGGATTGACCGGCACGCCGGTGCGGTCGTAGCGCGACAGGGTCTCGGGGAAGACAAGGCGCGCGAAGCGCGCCGAGGGATAGCGCCAGGCATTGAAATGAAACGCGCCGTCCCGGCAACCGGCGAAGACCCAGTAGAATTCCTCCGAGGCCAGGCGCAGTCCGCTGGGCGCGGGCCCGAACGCCCCGCTCACCGCGAGCGCGCCTTCCAGGGCGCTCAATCCGGCTGGGTCGAGCCGGACCCGGGCGGTCGTCCAGCGCCCGGGCGCCTGGAGGTCCGTGAGCGAGAGCCGGGTGAGGTCGATGCCGCCGCCGGTCTGCACCCGGGCGGTCAGCAGGGCCCCGCCGTCGGCCTGTGCGACCACCTCGTAACTGCGCAGCTGGGCGTCGTAATCGCCGTTGTAGACCAGACGGTACCAGGTGCCGCCGGCACCGCCGGTGACGCACGCGGCCCGGATATCGTCCCCATTTAAATAGCTGAACCAGGTGGCCTTGAGGGTGACCGGCTGGTCGATTCCGCCACGATAGGTGCACGCGGTCAGCACCGCCACCGCCACGCCGAGCACGATCCACCGGGGAGATCGCCAAACGCCTCCGGGAAGCCAATCCATCGATCTTTAACCAAATTGCAAGACGCAAGGCATTAAGCTAGACATACCCGAAATGAGTTCGTAGAATCCACATTAAAATTGGGTTTCGGTCTCGATTATTGGGGGGCTGTCGTTGACTGTTGAAGTAAAACGTACCGTGCGACGATTTATTACAAGCGCGGCGCGCCCTCGTTGGTCGCGCCTCGCGCCGGTTCTGGCGCTGATCGGGCTGTGCCTCGCGCCGGCCGGGGCCCAGGCGCGCTATGCGTCCATCGTGGTGGACTTCGAGACTGGGCGCACCCTGTACGGGATCAACGCCGATACGCGCAACTACCCGGCCTCCCTGGCCAAGATGATGACCCTCTACATGGCCTTCGAGGCGCTCCGGAAAGGCAACCTGACCCTGGACCAGGAGTTGCCGGTCTCGCGCCGCGCGGCCGGCATGGCGCCCTCCAAGCTGGGCCTCAAGGCGGGCGGGACGATCACGGTCAAGGACGTGATCCTGGCCCTGGTCACCAAATCCGCCAACGACGCGGCCGTGGTGATGGCCGAGGCCCTGGGCACCAAGGAAACCCGCTTCGCGCGCATGATGACCAAAAAGGCGCGCGCGCTGGGCATGAAGCGGACCAATTTTCGCAATGCCTCGGGCCTGCCCAACCGGCGCCAGCTCAGCACCGCGCGCGACCTGGCGATCCTGGCCCGGTCCCTGATTCGAGATTTTCCGCGGTTCTATGAATTTTTCGCGACCGGAACCTTCACCTATAACGGACGCACCTTCCGCAACCACAATTCGCTGCTCAAGAAATACGATGGCGCCGACGGCCTTAAGACCGGGTATATCCGCGCCTCCGGGTTCAACCTGGCGGCCTCGGCGGTGCGCAATGGGCGCCGCTTGGTTGCCGTGGTTCTGGGTGGCAAGTCGCCGCGCTCCCGCGATCGACAGATCGCCCGCCTGCTGAACAAGGGGTTCGCGAAGCTGGCGGAAACCCGCGTGGCCGCCGCCCCGCCCTCGGCGCAGCCAAGGCGCAAGCCGGCCACCACGCCCAAACCCGCGCGGCCCCGGGCCACGGCGCGGCCGCCGGTGCCCACGAAAGCCGCCAAGGTCGCCAAGGCCGATGGGAGGGGCAACGGAACGCGGATCTGGGGTATTCAGGTGGGGGCCTACTACCGCTATGAATTGGCGGAAAACGCGGCCATCAAGGCAGCCGCGCGCCTACCCCGGGTCCTGGAGCGCTCCAAGATCTTCGTGCCCAATTTCCGCGGTAAGCGCGGGCGCATCTACCGGGCGCGGCTGGTCGGGTTGACGGAATCGAACGCGCGCGCGGCCTGCCGGCGCCTCAAGACCTTTCGGACCGATTGCCTTGTGGTTCAGGTGCGGGCGGCGGCGCTAGCCCTCGGCGACACACGATCCAACGTCGCGTCCAACTGATACCAAATCTCGCTGATATCAAGTGCAGGACGGTGGGCTGGCCGGCGGTGTCCCGCTGGCGTCCAGAGTGGTCAGCGCGCCAAAGCGCGGACGAAACAGAGCGCGGTGCCTGACCTGCTTCGCGCCGATCAGATCGGGAAACAGGAACGGCACGTAGTCGTAAACGATCTCCGCATAGATCGCGTTGTCGCCCGGCGCCAAGGCAAAGCCGGCGGGCAGGGTGGCGGTGCCGCCCGGGACCCCGAGCTCGCTGGTGGCTGAGGCCGCTCCGGCACCGATGCATTGCCAGTCCACGACCGGCGGATTGGCTCCCGTCTTGCTGACCGAAGAGACGATCAAAAGCCCCTTCGTGCTCATATCGAAGGGCCGCACCACGAATGACGTGGCCTGGTAAAGGTTGGTGATGTCGGTCAGGGTGATGCCGTTGGCCTGGGACACCAGGTCGGCCATGGAAACCGCGGCGCGGTTCAGCTTCTGCTGTAGCAGGGCGAACCGCCCGACCTCGAACCCGGCGAGAATGATAAACACGAGAATCGGCATGATGACCGCCATCTCGGCCATCGCCGATCCGCGCCGCTCGGCGGCGAACCGCGCCATGAGCCCCGTGGCCATGGCCACGTATCTCCGCGCTTTTCGGGCCGCGTGCATGGCCGCGGCCTACCCGCCCGCGATCGGCGGCGGCGGCGCGCCGAACGGCTCGTTGCGCACGGCGATGCTAACGTCGATGGGAACCTTGCCGTCCGCGCCGAAAAACTTACCAACGATCGGGGTCAGCAGCTTCCACTGGTAGTTCACGCGGTAGAGCACCACGTCCCCGGGTCCGCCCAAGCCGGCCACGCCCATGTCGCTGTCCCACATTCCGTTGCCGTTCACGTCCGTATAGACCTCGCCCACGTCGTAGACCCCGTTGAACGGGGAGGCGTCATCGAACGGCTCCGGCTTGCCGATCGAATCGAACCCGGGATAGATCGTGTAGGTCACGCTCACCTGATCTATATCGACCAATCCGATCGTGTTGGCCGCGATCCGGTCCAGAATCGCCTGCTCGCGCGATATAGCGACCGGGACGAACCCGGTACGGCCCAGACGCGAGGCGTCTTGCAGGCCACCCTCCATGAGCGAGGTTACGAAACCGACCATCATGAAGTCGATCACCCCCGCCAACCCCATCATCACGGCCGGCGCCAGAAGCGCGAACTCCATGAGCGACGCACCCTTCCGGCAGGAAAGGAGCCGCCGCAGCGCGGTCGGACCTAGCATGACTGGCTCCATGGTTTGTACGACGGGCCGCCAAGGGACGACCCAGCGATCATGCAGTGTGAAACAATCTCGTTTACACTCATTTAACAAATCATAAAATTATATGTATCCTTTGCGTATTAAATATAAATCAATATATCGTATGTTTTAATTGTGTACAATGCATGATTCTTATTTGTACTTCTATACAATGCCATGAATTATTAATGAGGTGTTAATGGATCGCGTGACACTATCGGGATGTGCGAAATGCGATGACCGTTGACGAGGTGCCGTGGTGATCTGGGCAACTATCTCCTGCATCCGGCGTTTTGGCCGGAGAGCGATCAAGGACCAACGTGGTGGCATGGCGGTTTTCATGGCCGCGGGCGTTGTCGCGTTCGTTGGGTTCGTGGGATTGAGCGTCGACGCGGTGCGCGGCTACCTGGTGCAATCCCGGTTGGCGGGGGCGCTGGATGCCGCTGGATTGGCGGGTGCGCGGGTCATGTTCTCGCCAGGCCGCGACCAGGACATCGTGGATTTCTTCAACGCGAACTTCCCGAGCGGATATCTGGGCGCCACGGTGTCCGGTCCGCAGATCGCGGAGGACGCGAAGAAGGAGGTCCTCACGCTGACCGCGCAGGCGACCATCGACACCAGCTTCATGCGCGTACTGGGGTTCAATTCGCTGACCGTATCCGCGCTCTCCGAGGTCACCCGCCAAACCGAGCTTCTGGAGATGGTCGTGGCGGTCGATATGTCCGGCTCGATGTCGTGGGATAGCCCTTCACGCATCAGCTCCGCGCGCGCCGCGGCGAACACGATGGTCGATATCCTGTTCGGCGATGACGAGACCAAGTCGTTGCTGAAAATTGGCGTGGTGCCGTGGAGCGGCAAGGTCAATGTCACCTTGGACGGATCGACCCTGGATACCGGCCTGACCACCACGGTGGCGGTCCCCACCTTCACCAACCCGGTGACCGGCGCCACCCAGAGCGATATCTATTTCGCCAACAATTCGCCGGTGCCGCTCTTGAGCCCGCCGCCATCCAACTGGAGGGGGTGCGTGTTCGCGCGCTACATCCACGACGGAACCGCCAACGACGCCGATTTGACCGTGGGTCCCACCACGGCGCCGATCGGCGGCAAGGACTGGCCGGCGTGGGAGGTGGTCGGACCGGAGGGCGAGCCGGTGCCCGGTAGCGCCCGCTGCGACATGAGCTTTTCCAACAAAGAATGCACAAGCTGCCTCACCCACGGGGTCACGCCCCTGCAGAATACAAAAACCGCGATCAAGGACGCCATCGACGCGCTGGTATCGCCAACCGGCTCGACCGACCTTCCCCAGGGCCTGGCGTGGGGCTGGCGCGTGCTCGTGAACGACGCGCCGTTCACCGAGGCGAGCGCCACGCCCGACGGGGATCGCACGCGCGCCATCGTGCTGCTCACCGACGGCGAGAACACCGGCTGGGTGGGCGACGGCTACAAGACCCAGTTCGGCCTCGGCACCGCCGCCCAGGACGGCGGCCAGGATCAACGGCTACTGGATGTCGCCGCGGCGATCAAGGCCCAGGGAATCCTGATCTACGTTGTCCAATTCGCCAATACCTCGGGCGACCTGTCGGACCTCCTGAAGCAGGTCGCGTCGGGCGAGGACGCGCCGTTCTACCACGCGGCGCCGACCGCGGAGGAGCTACAGCAGGTCTTCCGCGAGGTGGCGAACGACGTGTCGCAACTCCGAGTCTCCAAGTAAGCAGAGGGACCGCCTAATCCGCCCCCGGGGCTGAACACCCCCCGGGGGCCGGTCAGGGCGTCGTGGTCAGGGCGTCGTGGTCAGGGCGTCGTGGTCAGGGTGTCCAGATCGTCGGGGATTTCGATCCCGCTGGCCCCGAGCTGAGCGATCAAGGTCGCGACCAGCCGGGCCAGCCCGGCGGCGTCCGCCGCCTCGCAGCGCGCCACCAGAACATCCTGCGTATTGGAGGCGCGCAGCAGCCACCACCCGTCCTCATTGCGCACGCGCACCCCGTCCGTATCGACCACATCGGCGCGCGCCGCGCGCAGCCGCGCGCGCACCTCCTCGATCACCGGCGCCTTGCGCGCCTCGGCACAGGGAAAGCGGATCTCCGGCGTGTTGACCGCCACCGGCAGGGTGGCGCGGAACGCGGCCAGGCTCTCTCCCCCATGGGCCAAGTGGTCGATCAGGCGCACCGCCGCGTAGAGCGCGTCGTCGAAGCCGTAGTAGCCGTCGGCGAAGAAGATATGCCCGGACATCTCGCCGGCCAGCACGGCCCCGGTTTCGGCCATCTTGGCCTTGATCAGGGAATGGCCGGTTTTCCACATGACCGGCTTGCCGCCGGCGCGGGCGATCTCGTCGAACAGAACCTGGCTCGCCTTAACGTCGGCGATCATGGTCGCGCCCGGGCGCCGGGCCAGGATTTCCCGGGCGAAGACCAGCATCAGTTGATCCCCCCACAGGATACCGCCGGTCTCGTCGATCACGCCGATGCGGTCCCCGTCGCCATCGAAGGCGATTCCGACATCGCAGCCGTTCTTCAGCACGCAGGCGCGAAGCTGCTCCAGGTTTTCCGGCACGGTCGGGTCCGGGTGATGGGCCGGAAACGTGCCGTCGATGGTTTCGTTGAGCAGAATGTGCCGACCGGGCAGACGCGCGGTCAGGGCCACCATGGCCTCGCCCGCCGCCCCGTTGCCCGCGTCCCATGCCACGCCGAGCGCGCGCCCTCCCTCATGGACCGCCTCCAGGAGCCTGTTCACGTAGGCGTCGAACACGCAGCACTCCTCGGCCCGGCCCGTGGCCGGATCGTCCTCGAAATCCCCGGCCGCGGCGATCTCGCCCAGGCGCCGGATATCCGCGCCGTACAGCGAACGCTTGCCCAGGGTCATCTTGAAGCCGTTGTAGTTGGGCGGGTTGTGGGAGCCCGTGACCATGATCCCGGCGTCCGCGCCCAGCTCGTAGTTGGCGAAATAGAGCATGGGCGTCGGCCCCCGGCCGATCCGCTTAACGGCGAGCCCGCAGGCGACCAGCCCCTCGACCAGGGCGGCTTCCAACTCCGGCGACGACAGGCGACCATCGCGCCCGACGCAGACTTTCCGGCCGCCGTCGCGGCGCACCAGGGTGCCGAAGGCGCGGCCGAGCGCCCGGGCATCCGCGGCGCGCAGGGTCGCGCCCACGATGCCGCGAATGTCGTACTCGCGCAGAACCGTGGGATCGAACCGGTGCCCGCCCGGGGCCGGGGCCTTGCTATCCGGCATGAGCGGGCTCCCCCACTGGATCACCCACTGGGGCGCGTCCGATCGAGGTATAGCGGAAGCCCGCGGCCGCCATCTCCTCCGGGCTGTAGATATTGCGCAGATCGACCACGAGCGGCACGCGCAGGCGCTCTTTCATCTGGTCCAGATCGAGGGCGCGGAAGGCATTCCACTCGGTTACGATCACCAGGGCGTCGGCGCCGTCCATGGCCTCGTAGGCGTTGTCGCACATGATCACGTCGTCGAGCAGCTTGCTCGCCTCCTCCTCGCCGGCCGGGTCATAGGCCCGCACGCGCGCGCCCCCGGCCTGGAGGGCGGGCACGATGGCCAGGCTGGGCGCCTCGCGCATGTCGTCCGTATTCGGCTTGAAGGTCAGGCCCAGAACCGCCACGGTCTTGCCCGCGAGCGAGCCGCCGCACTCCGCGATGATCCGCTCGGCCATGCGGGCCTTTCGCGCATCGTTGACATCCACCACGGTTTCCACGATGCGCAACGGGGCGCCGGCCTGCTGGCCCGTGCGCACCAGGGCGAGCGTATCCTTGGGGAAGCACGAGCCTCCGTAGCCGGGCCCCGGATGCAGGAACTTGCGCCCGATGCGCCCATCCAGCCCGATCCCTCGCGCCACGTCGTGCACGTCCGCGCCGACCCGCTCGCACAGGTCGGCGATCTCGTTGATGAAGGTGATCTTGGCGGCCAGGAACGCGTTGGCCGCGTACTTGGTCAGCTCCGCGGTTTCGATTTGGGTGAAGATGATCGGGCGCTCGATCAGGTAGAGCGGCCGGTAGACGCGCCGCATGAGCTGGCGCGCGCGCTCCGATTCGGTGCCGATGATCACCCGGTCGGGGCGCATGAAATCGTTGATGGCCGAGCCCTCGCGCAGAAACTCCGGGTTCGAGACAACGTCGAATTCCGCATCCGGCCGGGTTTCGGCGATGATGCGCGCGATCTCCCGGCCGGTGCCCACGGGCACCGTCGATTTGGTGACCACCACCGTATAGCCGTTCAGGGCCCCGGCGATTTCCCGCGCCGCCTCGTGCACATAGGTGAGGTCGGCGAAGCCATCGCCCCGCCGGCTCGGCGTGCCAACCGCGATGAACACCGCCTGGGCGCCCGCGACCGCGGCCTTGAGATCGGTGGAGAAGGTCAGGCGCTCCTCCTCCACGTTGCGCGCGACCAGATCCTCCAGCCCGGGCTCGTAGATGGGAATCTCGCCATCGGCGAGACGCGCGATCTTGGCCGCGTCCTTGTCCACGCACGTCACGTCGACCCCGAATTCGGAAAAGCACGCGCCGGAAACGAGGCCCACGTAACCCGTTCCGATCATCGCTATTCTCATAACCCCCGACTCCCTATGTCGTTTTCTCGGGCCGCCGCGTTGGCGCCATAACGCTCCAATATATCGGCCATGTCGCCGCGCAGATCGCTCCGCTCCAGGGCGAACGCGACACCCGCCTCCAGAAAGCCCGCCTTGCTGCCGCAATCGAACCGCCGCCCGGCGAACCGCAGGCCATGGAATGGCATTCGGTCGATGGTCCGGGCTATGGCATCGGTCAGTTGTATTTCTCCGCCCGCCCCGGCCTCCCGCCGGTCGAGCTCGGCGAAGACTCGCGGATCGAGGATATAGCGCCCGATGATCGAGAGCGTCGATGGCGCGTCCTCGGGCTTGGGTTTTTCGACCAAGCCCTTGGCGCGCACCAGATCGCCGTCCTCCCCGATCACGTCGAGCACGCCGTAGCGTTGGGTCTCGGCGCGCGGTACATCCATGACCGCGGCCATGTTGCCGCCGACCTCCGCGTAGGCCTCGATCATCTGCTTGAGGCAGGGCGTCTCGGCCAGCACCAGGTCGTCGGCGAGCAGCACCGCGATCGGCTCGTCGGGCACCATGCGCCGCGCGCACCACACCGCGTGACCCAGCCCGAGCGGCACCTGCTGGCGGATATAGGCAACCTGGCCCGGCTCCAACAGCATGCTTTCGACCGCCTCCAGCTCGGCGTGCTTGCCGCGCGTGCCCAGCACGTCGCTCAATTCGTAGCTGTGGTCGAAATGGTCCTCGATGGCGCTCTTGCCGCGACCGGTCACGAAGATGAACTGCTCGATTCCCGAGTCGCGCGCCTCCTCGACCGCATATTGGATCAATGGCTTATCGACGACCGGCAGCATCTCCTTGGGCATGGCCTTGGTGGCGGGCAGAAACCTGGTGCCAAGGCCACCGACCGGAAAAATCGCTGTGCGTGGGCGACGTGCCATGGCCGATCGGACCCTCCAACTGCGCTTGGCCGCGCGGCGCGGCCAATCTCTTGTCATGCACGGTAAATTGGGGAAATCAAGGGTTTAAATAACACACGATGTTTAATCGATAATGGTAACGAGGTATTAAATATCGTCGAACCCGTAAAAAACTTAGGAACCAAGCAGCAAGTCCTTGGCTTCATTGATTTTTGCCGCCAGGTAGTTCGAGCCTCCGTGGTCCGGGTGCAGTTTCTGCATCAAGCGCCTGTGGGCCTCGTGAATCTCCGCGTCGCTCGCCCCCGGGGCCACCCCCAATATCTCGTAGGCTTCCTCGGCGGTCATGTGCCCGCCGCTGGAGGCCGGGCCGCCGCCGCCCTGCCCGTCCGCCCGCGCGCGCCCGGCGCCGGCGCGGGCACGCCAAGCCTCGCCGCGCGTGCGATCCAGATACGCTTCCAGAACGGCGGCCGACTGATCGTCCTCGGCGCGGCACTCGCGCCACAGGGCGATCAGATCCTCCTCGCTCAACTCCTCGAGCCCGCGCCCGGTAAAGCGGCCCTCGCGCACGACGCCGCTCATCTCGCCGCTGTCGTGGTCCAGGGTCATGCGCAGATACCGGGTTTCGACCCGCGATGCCTGGCCGGGGCGCGGCCCCTGGGCCGCGGAGATGCGGCGCCAGATCGCGCTCTAGCGCATGAGCATCGGCAGGAGCATGGGCAGGGCCAGCGCGGCCAGGGCCTCGCGCCCCCCCCACAGAAGAAAGCCGCCGATTATCAGGCCCAGGATCGCGGCGACCCAGCGCAAAACGCCGATCACCTTGCGCGGCTCGACGCCAACGAACCAGCGCGCCAGCAGAATGAAGCCCGCCAACAGGGAGAGCCCCAGAAAGAAATAGGCGATCACGGCATTGCCACTTTAATCATCGCTACCCTAATCATCGTATCTGATGGGTCAGCCGCCGCACGACGCCCCCCGTGCGCGCGCCGTAATCGGCCAGCGCCTGACGCCCACCCGCGGCGTAAACCGCCACCGCCGAGAGCAGGTCCCGAAGCTGCCGGGCGCTGGAGGCGTCGAACGGGCAGAACGCGCCGCCGCTCAGGCGGGCGATCTGTTGAAAGGCGGAGCGCGCCACCGGGTCGTGGCCCTCGTGGAACATAAAGCACGGCACGCCCAGCAGCCCGAGTTGCCCGGCCAAATGCCCCAGGCGGTCCACGTCCTCCTCGACGCAGTCGCCGACAAAGACCAATGCCCCGACCTTCTTGTGCTTGGCTTCCTTGATCGCGTGGCGCAGGACCTTGGCGATCTGGGTTTGCCCGGCCAGGCAAAAGACGCTGGTCATGCGACGCAGGAGATCGGCCGAGTTGCCGACCCAGGGGCTGGCCTTGCATTCGCCGAAGCCGCGGTAGTAGACGAGCTGAATCTCCAGCCCGCCGAGCGCCGCGGTTTCCTTGAACATCTCGGCCTGGATGTGGCTGGCGCTGTCCCATGTGGGCTGGCGGCTGGCGGTCGCGTCCATGGCGAAGATCAAGCGTCCGCGCCCAGCCTCGGCGCGCACGGACGGCGCCGCCGCCACCTTGCGCAGAAAGGCATCGACCTCGCCGCTTCTGGAGCTCGTTGGGAGCTTTTTTTCGGTCATGCGCCAAATACCTATTGGGTCCCGGCGGGCCGTGAAACCCGCCTCCCCCGAAAAATGGTAACAAAGGCTAGCCGCGTCCAGGGGCCGCCGGCGCCTCGCTCCGCGCGGGCTCCGGCAGCCCAATCGCCTGGAGCAGGGCCCTGACCTCCTGCCGCGCGGCGACGTGGCTGACGCTCAGCCGAATCTCCGGGGCCTCGTCGCGCAGATCGAGCAGGGTCAGCCCCCTGGGAAACAGCTCCCTAAAGATAACACGCTCGCCGAAGCCCGGCGCTAGCCGGAAATGAATGCGCCGGCTGAGCTGGTCGAGCAGACGCGCCACCTCGCGCTTGTTGCGGGCGTCCACATGGCTCAGGCGGTTGCGCATGACGATCCAGTCGATCGGCGGCTGGCCTTGGCGCGCCCGCTGCTGGCGCTGCTCCCAGACCATCTGGCTGTAGGTGCTGGGGCCAAGCACGGTGCGCCCGCGCATGTCGATGCGCGCCAGGACATCCAGATCCAGGAAGCTGTCGTTGAGCGGCGTAATCAGCGTATCGGCGCGCGCGTGGCCGAGGCGCGAGAGATTGTTGTCGCTGCCGGGGGTATCGATGACCACGTAATCGTGGCCGTCGAGCGCCGCCAGCGCCCGGTTCAGGGCGTCCCTATCCTCCCGGTGCGCGGCGGCGCGCTCGTTGACCATGGAACGCTCGATACGATGGTGCGCGGGCAGGCCGAGGGGCCGGCCGTTCGACTCGGCGAAGCCGCGCCGATTCTCGATCAGGCGCGAGAGGGTGCCCTGGCGCGCGTCCAGGTCGATGCTGCCGACCGAAAAGCCGCGCCGCAGGAGCGCCACCAGGATGTGCATCGCGGTGGTCGACTTGCCGGACCCGCCCTTCTCGTTGCCGAGCACGATGATGTGCGGGCCAGGGTCGCCCACGGCCGGGCGCGCGGGGGCCGGGCTGGAGATTACGTTCATGCCGGGCGCACCCACACGGCGGTATCGTGAAACACCGCGCCGCCGGCCGGTGGCCCCGGATCCGCGCTGGTCAGGGTATTGATGCCCCAGCCCTCCTCGAACGCGCCGTTGGGCCAGATGCCCTCGACCACCACCACGTCCGGCCGCACCCCATCGAATAGCCGGGCGTGGACCACGACCGAGCCTTGCCGGTTGCCGAGGCGGACCCGGTCGCCGGGGGCGATACCCAAATCGGCGCCAGCCGTGGGATGGATCAAGACGGTCGGGCGCGCCTCGCGGGCGCGGCTGCCGGGGGTCTCGGTGAACGAGGTGTTGAGAAAGGAGCGCGCCGGCGCCGCGACCAGGCGGAAGGGGTGCGCGCCATCGGCAACGTCGATGTTGGCGAGGTGATCGGGCATGGCGGGCATGACCGCCGCATCGCCCCCCACCGCCGCCCAATCGGGCTTGAAGCGGAATCGCCCATCGGCGTGGGCGAACCCATCGAGGAAGTGCATGCGCTCGAAGGGCAACGCGCAATCCAGCCAATGGGCCTCGTACAGGCTTTCGGCGTCGGGCAGGCCCGAGGCCTCGAGGGTGGCGTCGATGATCTCCCACGCGCTCATGACGAAGCCTGGGTGCTCGGCGCCCACGCGCTTGGCGAGCGCGCACAGAACCTCGTGGTTGGAGCGGCTTTCGCCGAGGGGCTCGATGACCTTGCGGGTCACCTGCAAATGGGTGTGGCCGGAGGCGGTGTAGATATCGTCGTGTTCCAGGAACGTGGTCGCCGGCAGAACGATATCCGCCATGGCCGCGGTATCGGTCATGAACTGCTCGTGCACGCAGACGAACAGATCGTCGCGCGCGAAGCCCTCGCGCACCTTGGCCGACTCCGGGCAGACCGTCATGGGGTTCGTGTTCTGGATGAACAGCGCGGTGACCGGCGGCCCGTCGCCCAGGTCGCGCCGGTCGCCGGTCAGGATCGGGCCGATGCGCGATTGATCGAGGATGCGGAGCGATGTGTCGCGCCGGTCCAGGCCCTCGATCAAGGTCTTGTCCAACGGGAAGATCGCGCTGCCCGCGTAGAGCGCGCCGCCGCCCTCGTGGCGCCAGGCGCCGGTCACCGCCGGCAGGCAGGTGACGGCGTGCAGGCTGGCCGCGCCGTTGCGCGAGCGCGAGAAGCCGTAGCCCACGCGGATAAAGCTGCGCCGGTTGGCACCGTAAAGGCGCGCGAACGCCACGATCTCCTCCGCGGAAAGGCCGGTAATGCCCGCCGCCCACGCCGGCGTGCGCGCCGCGAAGTGCGCCTCCAGCTCGCCGTCCCAATCGGTGTAGCGGCTTAGGTAATCTCGGTCCGCGAACCCTTCGGCCAGCAGCACGTGAATCGCCGCGGCCGCCAGCGCCCCGTCGGTCCCCGGCTTGAGCATCAGGTGGGTATCCGCCTGCTCGGCGGTGCCGGTGCGGTAGGGATCGACGACCACCAGCTTGGCGCCCCGGCGCTTGCGCGCGCGCGCCACGTGGGTCATCACGTTGACCTGCGTCGAAACCGGGTTGCCGCCCCAGACCACGATCAAATCGGACTCGGCCATCTCCCGGGCATCGACGCCCCGGCGCACGCCGACGCCCGCCATCCAGCCGGCGTCGGCGAGCGTGGTGCAGATGGTCGAATACTGCCGCGAATAGCCCTTCGCGTGGCGCAGGCGCTCGATCCCGTCGCGCTGCACCAGGCCCATGGTCCCGGCGTAGAAATAGGGCCAGACCGCCTCGGCCCCGTGGATCCGCTCGGCCGCCAGCAGCCCCTCTGCCACCGCGTCCAGGGCATCGTCCCAGCCGATGGGCTCGAACGCGGCCCGCCCCACGCCCCGGTCGCCCACGCGCCTGAGCGGCGTCGTCAGGCGGTCCGGATGATGCACCCGCTCGGCGTAGCGCGCCACCTTGGCGCAGATCACGCCCGCGGTATAGGGGTTGCCGCGCGCGCCGCGCACCTTGCCGATGCGCGTGGGCGACAGGCGCTCCACCTCCAGGGCGCAGGTCGACGGACAGTCGTGCGGGCACGCGGAATGAATGAATTCTGTCTTATCTGGCGCGTCGAGGGGCATGGGTTCGCGTCATGGGTTCAGAGGCTCCGATTCGGGCGGCCGGGCGCGACTGTACCGCCGGCCCGGCGCCGCTTCAATTGGCGTACCATGGACACATCTAAGAATTGACGAACGGGGGGCCGGGCGGTCGCCCAAGTTTGCGGAAAAAACCGCCTTTATTCGCGAAACCCTATGTAAATAGCCGCTTTACGACAGTCATGGGCAGGAACAGACGGTCGCGCCGGTCCGGGAACGGAATGAAATCGAAATGATCGTAGAACCGCCACGCGTCCCCGTCCATGGCGTCGACCACGACCGCTGCGGCGGCGATCTTGGATGATTGCCTCAAGGCGCGATCAAGGGCGTCCATCAGAAGGAATTCCCCAAGGCCTCGGCCCCCATGGCTCCGGTGAACCGCGAGACGGCCGAGCAGGGTCGCCGGCACGATCGGATAACGGGGCAAGCGCTTGGCCGTCTCCGCGGGGAGGGCGCCAAGATCGATGCCGAAGGCGGACAAGGTGTAATAACCCAGCACGGCCGTGCCGCCGGCGCCCTCGACCATGACAAAGGGCGCGGCGACGCGTCGGCGGGCGTCCTGCCCGGCTTGGGTCTTGAGATAGCGGTCGAGCGGCTCCTTTCCGCAGGAAAAAGCCGCCCGGTCATGGCGCTTCGCAATGGGTTCGATAAGCCATGACGACCGATCGCGCTCGGACCCCACTTACCGGTCCATGGCGTCTTTATAGCGCCGCGCGGCCTTTTGGAGTCTGGTCCCGGGTTGCGGGGCCTCGAGCAGCGCCGCCACGAACCTTTCGCGGTCCCGGGCGCCGAGTGTCATCGCCTCATGCTCGCGCACGGTGCGGGCGGCGATTTCCTGGGCGCTGCCGACCACGAAATCGGTCAGGGTCCGGCCCGTCAAGGCCGCCGCGCGCTGAAAAAGCTCCTTCTGATCCAAGGTAATGCGGGCTTCGAGCCGCGCTCTCTTGGCGGACGCGAGGCTTCGCCCATTTCGCGTGCGGGTGGTCGTCATCGCCAGCTTCCGTTCCGTCTTTCAATGAAAACGTACGGCATTTAGACGTACATGTCAAGAATGCGGATTATGGATAAGCCCGGTCACGGGAAACAGGCCTCTCACTCCTTCTTGGGGCGCATGGCCGCCCAGTCTGTTTCGCTCAGGCGCTCCATGAGGCTGAACTGGCCCGCGCCCTTGAGCCATTCGCCGCCGTCGATGACGACCACCTCCCCATTGATGAACCCGGCCCCGTCGGACACCAGGAACGCCGCCAGGTTCGCCAGCTCGCCGTGGGTGCCGAAGCGCCCCAGGGGAACGCGCGCGCGCCAGGCGGCTTCCACCTCCGCGTTGGGCACCAGGCGCGACCAGGCGCCCTCCGTGGGAAACGGGCCGGGCGCGATGGCGTTGCTGCGGATGCCGTAGGGCCCCCACTCCACCGCCAGGCTCTGGGTCATGGCGAGCACCCCCGCCTTGCCAATGGCCGACGGCACCACGTAGGCCGAGCCGCTCCAGGCATAGGTGGCGACGATGCTGAGCACCGCGCCGGGCCGGCGCGCGGCGATCCAGCGCCGCCCGCACGCCAACGTCACATAGGCCGTGCCGTGCACCACGATACCGAGCACCGCGTCGAGCGCCCGGTGCGACAGGGTCTCGCTCTTGGCGATGAAGTTGCCGGCGGCGTTGTTGACCAGGATGTCGATCTCGCCGTCCTCGGCCCAGCACCGGTCGACCATGGCCTCGACCTGGTCCGGGTCGCGAAGGTCGCATTGGTGGGTCGTCGTGCGCGCGGCGAAGGCGGCGTCGAATTCGGCCTTGGTTTCGGCCAGGACCTCGGCGCGCCGGCCGCAGATGATCAGCCGCGCGCCCAGTTCCAGAAAGCGCCGGGCCATGGCCTTGCCCAGGCCCGTGCCGCCGCCGGTAATGAGGATTCGCTTGTCCGTGAGCAGGTTGGTTTGAAACATGGGCTCCCTCCATCGCTCCATAATAGCTGTACCGCCCGGCGCCGCCATTGGCTATCCTCGCGCCATGCTGCCCGCCGGCGAAAGTTACCAGGATGTGCGCGCGCGTTTTCGCTGGCGCGTGCCGGCGCGCTACAACATGGGCGTCGATGTCAGCGACAAATGGGCGGGGGATGCGGACCGGCTCGCGCTAATCCACGTTCGCGACCCGGGGCGGCCGGACCCGCCCGTGGCGCGCTACACGTTTCGCGATCTGGCGCGCCAGTCCAACCGCCTGGCCAACGCGCTCGCGGCCCGGGGCATCGGGCGCGGGGATCGTATCGGCATCCTCCTGCCCCAGGCCCCGGAAACGGCGATCGCCCATATCGCCGCCTACAAGATGGGCGCCATCGCCGTGCCCTTGTTTACCCTGTTCGGCCCGGAGGCGCTGCAGTACCGCCTAGCCGACAGCGGCGCGCGCGCCCTGATCACGGATACGGGCGGCCTGGCCAAGCTGGTCGATATTCGCGGCGACCTGCCGGCCCTGGACCTGGTGCTGAATATCGACGGAGCAGGGAACGGCGCGCGCGCCTTCCACGAGGAAACCGCGCGCGCCCGCGAGGATTTCGCGCCCGCCGACACCGGCCCCGACGACCCGGCGGTCATCATCTACACCTCGGGCACGACCGGCCCGCCCAAGGGCGCGCTGCACGGTCATCGAGTCCTGCTCGGCCACTTGCCCGGCGTGGAGTTTCCCCACAAGTTCTTTCCCCAAGCGGGCGATCTCTTTTGGACGCCGGCGGATTGGGCCTGGATCGGCGGCTTGTTCGACGTGCTCCTGCCCGCCCTGCACCACGGGGTGCCGGTGCTCGCCCATCGTTTCGCCAAGTTCGACCCGGAGGAGGCGTTTCGGCTCATGGCCGAATACGGCGTGCGCAACGCCTTCATGCCGCCGACCGCGCTCAAGATAATGCGCGCGGTGGAGCGCCCGCGCGACCGCTGGAATTATGCCCCGCGTTCCATGGGCTCCGGCGGCGAAACCCTGGGCGAGGAACTGCTTGATTGGGGCCGGGCCACCTTCGGCCTGACCATC
>Ga0114931_10003564_pt1 | contig 19678 bp, 19 predicted proteins | sample 2SBtaG_FD_89579 | JGI IMG/M metagenome (GOLD analysis project Ga0114931, IMG submission 89579) | Deep subsurface microbial communities from Kolumbo volcano to uncover new lineages of life (NeLLi) - 2SBTROV14_V59a metaG | ecosystem: Environmental > Aquatic > Marine > Volcanic | place: Kolumbo...
TAAATTTTTTTGTTAAAGGAAAAAATATGTATTGCTTGTCTTTTTTTACCAAATATTCTGAATTCAATATTCCTTTATCTATTAAAAATATTTTAGCTTCCTGTGCATCCTTCAATTTGACTTTAAGTGCATTCATAAATGTTTAGAAAATAAACCAGTTTAAATGTATTTTCACAATTTTAGATTAATGTCTAGTTACATAACTATTAATGCAGCACCTGCAATAAAAACAAAGATGAACCATTCCATATGTTACTAATTGGGTTGTGAGTTTTTAAGTTTTATGCCTTCATTAGTCAAAACAAATAATTCAGAAGAAATCTCCTAACCCCTTTTGAGAATTCAGTTTTTTTGCATTTTCAAGTTTATCTAATGAACTGTTAACTCTATCTTCTGAAAAACCGTGTTCTTCGACCAGCAATTTCATTATTTTTTCTTTGTTCGGGGGATTAAATTTTATTTCATAATCTTTATTTATTGGCATTTTAGTTATTGTATCATAAATTTTTTTCCATGATGCATATTCAGTATTTACCCAATCTACTTCTTTAAACAAACCTTCAAAATCCTGCTTATATTTTTGAACAAGTTTTATTCCTTTTTTAGGACCTATTCCTTTTACGCCTCCATAATTATAATCTGTTCCTATTAGAATTGCGAGGACTATCAATTGATCTTGAGTTAATTTCATTTCTTCTAAATTGTCTTTTAGAGAAATTATTTCTGGTTTAACTGTTTGATAACCGTATGAACCCGGCATTTTTCTTCTTCTTGTTATTGAAAGATTCCTTATTGTTCTTGGAGCTCCCGAAAGCAGGCTGTCTGCATCTTGACTTAGTACTGCATATGCTTGTCCATCTTTCACAATTTGCGCTGCTTGTGCTTCTCCTTCACTTGGAGCATCAACCACAGGCAAACCCATTGCAGAAATTAGCACTTTTGCTTCATCAATCATATCTTTTGTAAGAAATACAGAACGTGCAGCATATTTTTTCATGTTTTCTATGTCTTCTTTTTGTTTGGCTTTTTCATACAACTTTTTGGCTTCAAGTTTGATTTCTTTTCTTCTTTTTCTTTCTGTTGTTTTGAGTTCTGGAGGTTCCCCATCAAATACAAAAATGAACTTTATTCCTTTTTCCATTAAGTTTGAGAATCTTAACAAGATTCCTACTAAATGACTCGTTATTTTTCCTTTGTCATCCATTAGCGGACTTCCATCTGCACCTCTTATTGTTGTTAAGAATGTGTACAACGCATTAAATGCATCAACTGCTAATATTTTTCCCGATAAGTCTTCTGCCTTTATTTCTTCTGTTTTTAGAAGAGTTGTTATTGCTACACCCATATATAGAAGTTATTTGAGGAATAATATAAAGTTTATTGATTAGAAAGATTATTATATCAATGTAAATATTTTAAGAGAATGGATTACTTATTAATCATTCTCGTTGTGATTGGCGCAATTGTTCTTGTTTTAATAGGTTACATTCTTGGTAGAAAAATGGGGTTCATGCAGGGTCAACGCGAAATTCCCAATTTAATCAAAGAAGCAAGAGACGATGCAACAAAACGAAGCAGAGCCGTTATCGGTGGACAAGTGTCTGAACAGTTAGCACCTTATTTTCCAGATTTCCCTTATAATCCTTCTGAAGCGCGGTTTATAGGCAAACCAATTGATTTTTTAATATTTAAGGGAATGGATGAAAAAGACATAACTGAAGTTATTTTTGTAGAGGTTAAATCCGGTAAATCATCTCTTTCAACACATGAGAGAAAGCTTAGAGATGCTATAAACAATAAAAATGTTAAATGGGAAGAATATAGACTTCCTTAAATATATTAGATGTTGACAGAAATAATCCTTTCTTAACTATTTACTAGTAGTTACAAAATGAAAAGCTTTATAAATTAAAATACATTCCAAAACCACAATTCAGGACAATTAAATTTAAATACATTAAAATTTAGAAAAACAAATTCAAATCGTAAAAAACAATTAATGAGGGAAAAAAATGGACAGATTTAATGGAAAGCAATTTAACGCACACAGTAAACACAAAAACTTACACAAACCAAAAATTACTTCTAAAAAAAGAGAAGAAAAAATGAAAGATACAATCAGTAAAATTAGTCAAATAAACATAAATATTCAGCTAAAATTAATAGAGGGTATAAAAGATTGTATTGAACAATACAACCTGGAAAATTTGAATTCCCCATTCAAATCTGTTTCATTACCAAAAACAAAAAACATTGACGTGTTAGGACGTGAAAAAATGGAAACCTATCACGTAACTAATATGCAAATTAATACAGAAAATAGTGAAAATAGAATACATATTTACGTTTCATATAATGCTCTGAAAATTGCTTTGATGTACAAAGTTACAAATAATAATATTGATTATATTTCAACATTGAACACTGAAGATTCATCCGTTCTACTAAGCACAGTAAATAGGATGTTTAATAAATTAGTTGATAATGAAAACTTAGCAGATGTCGTGGATCCATTGTCAAATTCAGATTTCGAAAAATTAATCGAAAAAAATATACTTTCAAAACCTAAACACAATGATGAAATTGCATCAGATGCAATTTCTGACTTCGAAGAATTGACTAGCGCATACAACACACAGGACGGAATATATACATGGAATGATATAGACGATTCCTTTATCACAAAGAAGCGAGGTCCAATAGTAGAAAAACCGATAAGCAGATTTTCAAAAAATGAGAAGAGTTTCATATATAACAAGTTAGGAACTAAGTTTGGAGATAGAGACAATAATCTAGATATGACCCCTATAGGTGGAGATGTTGAACAAAATTATCTTCAAACCAAAGAGCAATTAGATTAGTTAAAAATGAGCAACAACTACGTGCTTAAACAGCAAATAAACAAAGAATATTCAACGGGTTCAAAAAAGACTAATAATTCAGTGATTCATTTTTCAAAAGAGCCTGTAAGATATATTTGTGACAAAGCATTTAATGCAGTGAAACCAAAATATTTTCCTGAAGAATTGAACCCTGTTCTTGCCGCAGTCTATGGTTTAGACGCTGGAGACGTCGCAGCAAACTATTGTAAAGATGTCGTTTATCCTCAAATTGTAAAACCTGTTGCAGAAAATATTGGTGTTAATTTTTCTTTAAAGCATGCAGCGTACGCAGGTCTTATTTTAGTTGGAGGAGTTCTTCTTAAGCGAGCGTTAAATCCGAAGAAAACAATTCAATATATTAAGGACCATCCTGATATGTCTACAGGAGCAGTAGCAGTTATGGCAAGTGCGTCAAGAGTTGCAGTAAAAACAATTAAAGAAGAGAGACAAAAAGAATTTTTACAAAACAATTACAGTATAAAAAGTTAAAATAATCTGATAAATATGGAAAAAGAAAATATTTCAATCATTGACGAAACATCATCAAATATAGATGCATTTGTTGAACACTTAAGAATAACCGGACGAGAAGTAAATATTTTTAATAACGTTAATTCTGTTGTTGACTACATTTCTAAAGGAAATAAATCAGATATTTATGTAATAAAAGAAAGAATGAGTGGTTTGATAGAAAATAATCACTTTTCTAAAAAAGATATCGATTATGGGAAAAAGACAGGTCTTGCAATCTCAAATTATATCAGACAACATCAAGGTAATACTCCTAGAATTATAATTGTTGGAGGAGTCATTTCAAATATTGAAGAATTAAATTATAGAAAAAATATTGCAGAAAGATACGGTGCAAACGATTATGTAGATATGCCTGTTGGCTTGAGCAAAATAATGAATGTTATTGACAATATATAAAAATAAGTCAATTAAACTTTCTCACTTAACTCTTTCAACGTTTCTATTTTTTCCCGTATAATTTCAAAGCCTTTCTCCCAGAATTCCTCTTTTGAAGGGTCTATATCAACTTCTTTGAGAATATCTGCAGGACTCATTGACCCTCCTGCTTCAAGTATTTTGAAGTATTTTGGTTTAAAAGCGTCTCCTTCTTTCTTATACATCTTAATTAAAGATAATACTAATAAATTACCCCATGCATATGCATAACAATAGAATGGCGATGCATGAATGTGAGTAATATAATTCCATTCATACTTGAAGACTTCCGGTATTTCCATATCTCCAAATTGTTCTTTTAGGAGTTCCATATATTTTTCATCCAGTTCATCTTTATTGATGCCTTTTGGAATATTTTCGTGAGCGAAGATTTCAAAAATGACAAAGAATGCCTGTCTTGTAATTGATGCCCAGTATGAATCCAGTTGGTGAATTAAAATGAAAATTTTTTCTTTTGTACTATCGGATTTTTCTAATAAAACATCCGCCAATATATTCTCTCCAAAGATTGAAGCAGTTTCTGCCATAGGTATTGCTGAGCGCATATTCAAATTGTTTTGCTTCATAGCTAGGACATCATGAATTCCATGTCCAAATTCATGAACCATTGTAAATACATCTCTTAGCGTTCCGGCGTGATTCAACATAATATAAGGGTCTATTTTATTTGTTACTTCTGCACAAAATGCGCCCGCTCTTTTGTTTTGTTTCGGATGACTGTGAATATGTTTTTTATCGAATAATGATTTCACTATTTCGTAGAATTTCTCGTCAAAATCTTTGTAAATATCCAATGTTATCTTCTTCGATGTATCGTAATCATAATTTTTTTCTTCTCCAGAAATGTAAGGTGCATATTGATGATATCTTGAGTATTCAAATTCTTGGCCCTGTTTTTTTAGAATTTCATATTTTAATTTGAAATACTTTTGAAATACTTTTGAGTTTTTTCTAACAACATTTAGTAGTGCTTGTACTGCTTTATCTTCAATATCATTGCTTATATTTCTTACAGCAATTGGAGAAGAATATTTTCTAATTTTTATTGACTCATTGTACCAGTCAAGAACAATGTTCTTATACATTTCAGATATTACAACTGAATTTTCTCCGAATTTTCCATATACCGAATCGTATGCTTCTTTTCTAATCTTGGAATCCGTAGAGTGATATTGAGAAGTAACTTCTTCTTGGACAGCATCGTCTTTTCCATTAAATGAAAATTTGAAATGTCCGGTGAATATCTCGTAAAGTGATGCAAAAGCATCTCCTCCAGTTATTGATTTAAGAGAAATTACTTGTTCTATTTCCTCTGATTTTGTATGAGGTTTTTGTTTTCTTATATCTTTCAAATAATATTTATAATCAATAAGAACAGGAGAATTTAGTAAGTTTTCCGCTATTTTATCATCTAAATGAATGAACCATAAATTGAAGAAAAGCATTTTGTTTCCGTATTCAGTCATTTTCTGGTCAAAGTGGCTCATCTTTCCAAGAATTTTTGTGTCTGCAGTATTTGTTTGATGTGCAAGACCATAATAATATCCAACTTTACTTGATGCAATTTTTAATTCCTCTTTGAGAAGTAGAACTTCTTTGATTGTCTCGGGAGTAATATCGTCCGTTAATTTTTCTCTATATGTTTGGAACTTCTTTACAAGAGCGTCTATTTCTTTTTCAAGTTCTTTAATTGTTTGTCCTTTTAGTAAATCATTCAAATCCCAAATATCTTTTTTTTCGCTCATTCTAATCAAATTCTCCGTTCTTTTCTCTTTTTTTAACTTCATTCCAAATTTTTAGTTCTTCTTCTCTTGAAACTTTTTTTCCTTCAACAGTCCAAGGTTTTCTTCGTTTAATTTTATTTATTACTCCTTGAATAACATCTTTACCTTCGAATAATCCTTCTTTTTCAGCCATAAAAATAGTGTATGTTAAATCCCATAATGCATCACCCAACTCATCACGCAAATTTTTAACATCCTTCTTTTCTATTGCTTCTTTTATTTCCTCTACTTCGTCAAAGAACTCTTTTGACCTTGCTTTAAAATCACATTTTTGAGACCACTCGCTAAGTTCCTGATCACTTTTCACTAAATTATACATTTCTTTGAATAAATCTTCGAAAGTTTTATTGTCTTCAGTCATAAAAAAATCACCTATATCTCTTTAATTATCATTCCTTTGTAGTCTGTTCTTATTTTTTCTTTGGCTTTCTTTGTGACCTCTCCTGTTGTTATAAAAACAGTGGGTATTCTTCTTATTTGTCCTTGAAGATACGCAGAACTCAAATCTCCGTCATTACATTTCTTTTTGCTTTTTGCTTTGCAAAAATATTCTGCATTTCCGACAGAAGTTTTTAAGTCAATTATAAATTCGTAATCTGAACTTTTTCTTATTAATTTACTTTCCCGTACGATAATTCCTTTTTCATCAAAGAATTTTTTAAGTTGTAATAAAATTTATCGTCAGTGTTTGCAAATAATTCCTGATTTTTTGAATCTGTATCTTCAAGTGATGTTTGAGTATCTTTTTGTGTTTGCGATTCTTTTTGAATTTGTGGTTTTGGCTTCTTTTGTTCTTGTTCCACTTCTTTTTCATTTTCGAAAGGTTTCTGAGTGGATGATTCCTCACTTTTTTGAACAATCGGCTTGGTTATTTCATCTGCATCATTTTTTAGAGGTTCTCGTTTAATTTCTTTTACAGGTGGTGTAAACATTTTTCTTACTAGGTCGATTGCTTCTTTTTCAGAAATGAGAAAATATCTCCAAAATATTTCTTCTTGATTGTTAACTTTTACCGTAAAGCTTTTTGCAAAATCTTTTATGTTTCTGAGACATACTCTTGATAATAGTTCTTGTTTAGAATCTCTGAGTATTTTTTTCTCTCTTATAAGATTGCATGCTCTTAAATCTTTTTCATTTAGGTATTTTAAAATTAGTTCTAATTTTAGTTCCTGCCCACTAACATAGTAAAACGGACTTCCTCCCATTTTTATAGTTGTTACTTTTACAAGACCTCTTTGAACAAGACTGGATAATTCGGCACCAATAACTATACTATCTCCCTTTCCAATTACTTTTCTTACATCTAAAGGGATGAGAGGACCTCTCATTTTAACTGCATTAAGTACTTTTTCCGTATCAACCAATTCTATGCTTGCCATCTTATTAATATCCAAATTTTTAAAGTAAATTGATTATAAATAAAAATATATTAAAAATTTAAAGGTCTTGTCCACTTAACTTCCCAGTACGTTACATCAGCTTCATCATCAACAACTGCAATCATGAGTCTTTTTTTTGTTGAGTGCGCAACTCTATTTTTTGCAGCAAATTCATACCATGTTAATGTTGAGCCTTCGTGAACAGGATATACAACCCATCTTGCGTGGTCTTCTCCGGGTTTAACTCCTCTATCATAAACTCTAAAATCTGCTCCGAACTTCAGTGCTGTTTTAATTATGTATCCTCTATTTCTCATATCTTTAAATACAGCATACCTAACCCAGAAGTTTGGTTCCACTTTTTTTGCAAGACGCAAATAATCTGTAAATGAAATTTGTTTTTTCTTTGGATTATATATTTCGAGTTTCATCTTCTCCATCAAATAGAGTGCTTCATGTAAGCTTAGTTGAACCTGACCATCAGGAAGAACTACTCCAAATCTGGATTGATTATATAATTCTCTTGCTTCATTTGTATTTTCAGTTACAACTCTTTCTTTTGCAAAAAGAGACTTAACTGCGGGTTTTCTTTTTACGCCATTAAGCTCATCTTTCAATTCTTGAGGCATCATATATTCTTCTAATCCCGCAAGTTCAGAAGTATTTTGTTTCGCCTTTTTCTTTACTACTTTCTTTTTAGTAGTTTTTTTCTTTGTTACTTTCTTTTTTGAAGTGGTAGACGATGTATCTGGCTCTGCAGCATCGGTTGCCGACTTTTTTTTGGTTGTTTTCTTTTTGGTTACCATAATTTAAGAAATACAGGATAATTATATAAAGATATTGATATACTAATAATATTATTTGACGACGAGACATCTCTCTAAAGCACTTGTGTTAGAAGAACAATAACTCCGTAAGCCAGAAAACATCCTGTGGAAATGAAGGGCATTGCAGGATAAAATTTGTCTTTTTTGCTTATTGAGAATAAATAGAGAAGTGCTAGTGTTGCTCCTACGACTACTATTAATGAATAATTAAATGCTATAACTTTTGAGAAGCCTTTTTTCATTAAATCAAGCATGATTGAGCCTGCAAATAAAAGAGGAAATACAACATCTCCTCCTCCTAAAACTCCTGTTTTATTTTCTGATTTTGAACTCTTTTTAGCTAATTTTGGTGGTTGTGGAACTCTTGTGTTACCAATTTTAGCATGAATCTTTGTTTTGTTTGATTTTGAAACTGAATATGGAATTGAAAGTCCTGGAAAAACATTCGCGTCAATAGTAAATTTAGCAAGAGTGACCATGTGTTTACTTTTCCATACAGCATAAGCATCATAAATTGAAAATAGTATTAAAATAACGACCATAACCCATAAAGAGAGTATTGGAACTAATAAAACAGCCATTCCAGAGTACATTAGTATTTCAGTAACATTTTGAATGTATATATTTTGATAATAAATTTTCCATAAAGCGAGACCTAAAGCAAGAATCCAAGGCAGCCAAGGGGTAATACCTCCAAGTAAGGCACCTATTGCAAGGCTTATCGAAACCCACACCGCCAGTAAAAACCAGAGTTTCCATAAATTTATTTTCTTATTTTTTGCTAAAAATAACAGAACTAGTGTTCCGAGAGCCACGCCGACAACAACATATAGCAGACTTTCCCAACCAGTTGTCTGAGGCCTTTCTCCAACAACGGTATCTGCAAAAGCTATTTGAATTTGCCCGTCAACCTTTTTAATTCCTTCTATCGACATATTAACAAGGAAGAGACCTACTATCTGCGCAACTACAAAAAGCAGAAGAAAAATTATTGTTACAGGCATAGAATGCTTCATTATACCTTACAAAATAAAAAACAATATATAAAGCTAACTAAAATACAAACCATATGAAGCGTGCAAACAACATATCTGTAAGAGTTTTTGTTTATCCTGAAGAGGATTATAGTAAAATAAAGGAGACTTTTTTTCAATTAATAGGAATGAATGAAGAGAAACTGACAGAGGAAAAAATAGAATTTAGCGACAAGAAGGCAAAGGGTTTTGGAGAAAAGATAATTCGCATTATTTCTATTTATTTTGAAAAAGATAGACATTGCAATGCTTTTTTAAAAAGATTAAAAGAAATGATTCCTGAAGAGGAGGTTGATTTTATGATAAATCAGAAAAATCGCATTGACGAACATCTTAATTACTTCATTAGACTCGACAAAAAATCACTTCTTGAGGAAAAAGTGGAATTGACAGATAGTGGAGATTGTTTTCATATAAAGATAAATGTGGCGGCATTTCCTAGAAAAAAAGAAATTGGATATAAATTAATTACAGAAATTTTTTCAAAAAATATCGATAATGCTTAAATTATAGTAAAAAGTAAATAAAATTTATAAAAAAAGTAAACTAAAGAGTAAAAATGACAAAAATTATTGACCCTTGGGGCTCAGAGCTCCCTGAAGATTATGTAAAAATCATAAAAGATTTTGGACTTGAAATATTTGAAAAAGAGATGTTTCCAAACCCTAATCGACTCATGAGAAGGGGAATTGTCTTTGGTGGAAGAGACCTCAAAGTTATTGCAAAATGTATAAAAGAAAAAAAACCATTTTATGCACTTTCAGGAATTATGCCTACAAACGACCAAATTCACTTAGGAAATAAATCAGTAGTTGAGAATCTGAGATATTTTCAGGAAAATGGAGGACACACATTTATTCTTGTAGCAGATCTAGAAGCCGCAGCTGCAAGAGGTGTGAGTGTTGAGGAAGGAAGAAAGAGAGCACTTGAGTTTCATATTCCTGCATACATAGCTCTCGGTCTTGACCCGAAGAAAACAACGTTCTATTTTCAGTCGCAAAACATGGATGTTGTTAGATTGGGTTATGAGTTTGCTCAAAGAATTACATTAAATGAATTCAAAGGAATATATGGTAGTGCAGACCCTGGAAGAATAATGTCTGCGGTAACTCAGGTAGGAGATATATTATTTCCTCAGTTAGCAAAAAGAATGCCCGGAATTATTCCTGTAGGAATTGACCAAGACCCTCACATAAGATTATCTAGAGATGTTGTCTCAAGAACTAAACATATGAAATTTATTCCTCCTGCTTCAATATATCATAAATATATGCCTTCTCTTGATGGCAATATAAAGATGAGCAAGTCAAAACCACTCTATTCTATTTCTTTACCTGAAGATATTAATTCTGTTAAGAAAAAAATCAATAGAGCACTTACAGGAGGAAGAGACACTCTTGAAGAACATAGAAGACTCGGTGCAGAAGTTGAAAAGGATATGGTCTTTGAGCTATTAAAACAGCATTTAATTGAGGATGATGATGAGCTTCAAAGAATTCATGATGAATACAAATCAGGAAGAATGCTTTCCGGTGAATTAAAAAAACTTGCTTGTGATAAAATGGAAGAATTTATGAATGATTTTAATAAGAAACTAATTGCTGCAAGAAAAGACATAGACAAAATTAATATTCTTTCTTTCAATAATTAATACTCAACGGAACTTAAAATGGAAAAATACAATGATAGAAAAACAAAAAAAGAGATTTCTTACATCAAAAAGGCATGCGAATATAGTGATAAAATATTTGCTGATTTAATTGATAACTTCGGATATTTTAGAACAGAACAAGATGTTGCTGACTTTATTTCTAAGGAAACAAAAAAATATGGTTTGGTTGAGAGTTTTCCTTCGATTGTTGCATCCGGAGAGAACGGAGCATATCCTCATCATGTTCCAACAAAGAAAAAGTTGAATAAAGGATTTTGCGTAATTGACTTTGGAGTTAAGTACAATGGATATTGTTCTGATATGACAAGAATGATATTTTTAGGAATGCCTTCAAGGAAAGAAATTGAAAGATACAATCTTGTGTTAAATGTACAAGAAGATTGTTTAACGAAAACAAAAGAAGGTGCAAACGCATACAAAATTTATTCTTACGCAAAAAAAATACTTGGAAAAAGATTCGTACATGGATTAGGACATCAGATTGGAAAAGAAGTACACGACATAATTGAGAGAGCTATTAATAAAAAAGGTCACTTCGCTCTTCAAAAAGGAATGGTTGTAACGGTTGAGCCGGGAATTTATGTGAAGAACTTCTACGGTATTCGAATTGAGGATACAGTTGTTGTTAATGATAAAAAAACAGAGCCAACAATTCTTACAAAGACACCCAAGAATCTTCTAATTCTTGAATAAATTGATTTGAATATTAATTATCTGGGCGCAACACAATCATAACTTCCCCTTTCATCGGCAAAAGTGAATGCATCAATATACGTTACGATTGGACAATACGAAATACTGCCTCTATAAATCCCTGATTTAAAATAAGGTCCTTTATCATCATTGAAACCTATTGGTCCTGAATCATCAATAACTAATTCTCCATTCTTCCAAACTTGTAACAACCCATCATCTTCAATCGACCATTTAACATGAAAAACCCAATCAGTCCATTTTCCTAAATCATCACGAATATCATCTAGTAAGAAATTTTCTCCAATTCCTGAATTTGTTGAATTCTTTTTAAGATCTACTCTTTTAGATACTTGCCAAACTGGTTGATCAGAATATTTTTTATTAAACCAAAGAGTGAGTGGAGGACTTCTTGAAATCTCTCCTATATCCTGGTCAGGACTACCATGCCATTGTGCAACATTAATATGCCACCCATAATCTTGTGCATTTGTACTGAAATCTTCAGGTAAATAAATACTGAATCCATACCATTGTTCGGAAGGCATAGCTACTTTAACAGTGTATTCAGATGGAGAATTAGGAAATATTTCTGCCCTAAGACCATTTGCCATTTTCTTATCATCACAACGCAAATCAACACGAACAGAATGAGTTCCTGTTCTGGCGACATCCTGAACAATATTTATAGAATAATCTTCTGCTGCATTTCCATGCATATTCCAACCAGTATCAGTTTTATCTTCAAAATCTCCTCTAACATAAATACTATCTTCATTGATGCAAGAATTTGATTTACATACAGGACATGGCCCTCCGCAATCAACACCTGTTTCTCCCTGGTTTTGCTTACCATCTCTGCACGTAGGAGGTGTAGTTGTTCCCTGACATTTCAATTCCCCACAACTAGGACATCTTGCAGAATCATCAATTTCATAATGACAACCTTCTTCAGGTTGAGGACATTGTGGAACCGGACACGCAGTGCAATCGCCATTTGCATCACAAATAAAATTATTATCATAACCACCACAGTCAGAATCAACACTGCACTCAGGACCGCCTGTTGGTGGAATAGAAACACAACCACTTAGTATGATTGCAATAATTGTTAAAATTGGTAAAAAATACTTCATAATTCAAGAAACTAGTTTTATATTTTATAAAAGTATCCCCAAAAAAGGAATTTAGCACAAGATTTATAAAAAATAAAAAAAATATATCTTTAGAGAGGTGGAAATTTATGTCACGTGTACATTATGCTCCGTTAAGTTCAACTTTTATGTTAATAAGTATTCTTGGTTTTTTAGTTTCAACAATATGGGTTATGAATTATTCAGTATCTTGGGGATTTACTCTATCCTTTTTCTTTGTAATAATGTTTATTTCAGGATTAGTAAGTATGACTCAATCAGAAGCAGTTCCTCGCCATATGGATGAATTGGCAATTCATGAACCTCAGAGAAAAAAAATTTCGCGAGGAGAACATCCTGTTCCAAGACCTATAAAAAAATACAAATTTCATTATTTTGATATAATCTTTTTAATATACTTCATTTTGTCAGTATATTATGGTTTTGCGGCATTAGCTTATTCAACTGTAGCAGTAAATCCAATAATATTTATTGTGTTGCTTTCATTAACCATAATAATCGGTCTTGCCATGGTTGTTGAGATAATTTCATCAGAAATGATTGAGCCTGGTCATCAGGCGCTTTTAGTTATTTTGGTTGTCTTAACGCTTCCAATCGGCATGATGCTTTATTATATAATTAGAAAGTTCATTTAAGGTAATGCATCAAATTTTTCTTTTGCTTTTTTTTCTTTAAAGAATATTTCATGACTTGCTCTTTTATCAAAAAGATGTACAGCAATTTTTGTGAGTATTTCTTGACTCTCTAATAGTTTTTTTTCTTGGACTATTGAGCGGGCGTCATTTATGCATTGCTGCATCACATCATTGTTTTTCGTTCTGCATTCTAATTCCGCCTGTTTTTCTTCTTCTTCTGTTAAAAATACCTCTTCCCATTTAGGATAGACTGATTTATCAGATGACCTCGGAAATGTTTTGCTGAACCCCATAGCTAAAGGTAATGAAGGACTATTTATATAATTATTCTAGGAAAATACGAAAAGTTTAAAGACGACATGAAATTTCTAATAATCACTTAAAAGTACTTAAAAAATTTGGGGAAATATTAAGAATGTCTGATATTGGCGAGGTCTTTCCAGATTATTGTGGAATTATGCTTGCAGTAAACGTCGAAAACGCAGCAAGAGTTGTCAGAAACGGCAGTCTGCTCCAGCAAAACAGGGGCGAGAAAGGATATGGCATTACAACTGTTCATGGCGACGAAATTCTTTTTGAAAAACGACTTGGTACAATAGATGAAGGATTTCCTGCTAGTTATGATTTTAAGAATCTTCCTGGCAGAACCGCCTTAGGACATAATAGATATGCCACAAAAGGAGGAAAACACACTCTTTCTAATATTCAACCATTTGTTTACACAAATACAAAGTTTGGGCAGTTAGCATTCTGTCATAACGGACAGTTAGTTGACAATGAAGATATAAAAGGAAAATTAATTAGTGAAGGAACTATTTTTCAGTCAAATAGCGATTCTGAACTTTTACCTCATCTTGTATTTAGATCTCATAACGCAGAGACATTAGAAGACGCTGTAATGAATAGTATTAACGCAATTCCCACAGCATACTCTGCAGTCTTTATGACTCCAAAAACAACAGTTACAGTTAGAGATCAGTATGGAGTCAGACCTTTATCTATAGCTAAATACAAAGGAGGATTTCTTATGGCAAGTGAGAATGTTACATTTCGAATGTTTCCAGAGGCAAAGCTCATAAGAGAAGTTGAACCAGGGGAAATGATTATTTTCAGGGAAGGTGAAGATGATTTTGAAAGTAGAACTTTTGCGGATGCAAATCCTTTTCCTTGTGCTTTTGAACCCATTTACTTTGACAAACCAAGAACTACAATAAATGGTTCTTATGTTGAAGACTTCAGACAAGGAACTGGAAGAAAAATTTATCAGGAAAGAAGAGAATTCTTTGACAAATTGAGAGATACATGGGGCGATAATATTGCTGTTGTTCCTGTGATGAACTCAGGCCATCAAGGAGCTATTGGTTTTGCAAAAAGTAGCAAGATACCTTACAAGCAATATATAGATAAAAGACATCATGCGCCGAGTTCGGGTGGAAGAACTTTTCTTATGGATGATGAGTTGGAAAGAGAACAAGCCATACTGATGAAGTACGATTTTAGAATGGACAAAATGGATGGAAAATACATTATTACTGTAGACGATTCTTTGGTTAGAGGAAATACTGCAAGAATAATAAATAAAATCCTAAGAAATCCTGACATGAGCACGGATGTTCCAAGAGCAGCAGGAATTATTAATGTAAGTTTATCTCCTATGATAAAAAATATTTGTTATCTTGGAATTGATTTTCAAACACTTTCTGAGCTTGCAACGTACCAGCATCAAACTGAAGGACAAATAGCTAAAGCGACAGGTGCAGATTATTCTGTTTTCCTATCTTTAAATGGTTTAAACGAAGAATATACTAGACACTTCAGAACTAATGCTTGTACTGGTTGTTTTGGCGGAAATTATCCTATTAAGAAATTCTAGATATAGGATTCCATTTGTTTTAATGCTTTCTCTACTTCTGGTAGTTCTGGTTGTTTGTAGAGGTCTCTGTCAAGCAAGTATATAATTGAGTTTGCTATTGGTCCTTCTACATTTTCTTCTATTTCTTCGAATTTCGCAGTCAAAGCATCCCTATCAGCATAAGTCTTTATTCTTTCACTTTGAATTTGGTTTTTCATCATAGAAAGATTTGATTGACCATTTGATTCGTTAAATAAATTATGACCCATTTTCAGTTTGTAACCCAATAGACCCGCAGTAATTAAGTCATTATTAGAGTATTTCCTGTTTAGAGCTTTTTCATTCTCGGGCGTCAGAGTCGCAGAATTAAAATCAGTAATAATAAGAGATTTGTCTTTTTTTCTCAACACATTATTCTCGTGTAAATCGTTGTGATAAACACTCGAGAGACGCAGTTCATAGACGCCTTCAACAAGTTCATATAGATTCTTATAAATTTCATAATCCTCCAAACCATCCGTAAACAAGGGAAGAGTTCTGACAAATTCAAGTGGAAGAATATCAATTTTCTGTTCTGAACGAAGAGGTTCTGAGTATTTCATAATACGTTTACTATTTGGTTGCTCAGAATGAATTTTTCTGAGAAGTTCAAATTCATTCTTTAAATCATATCCAACTTTGTACGCTTTTGCAGGTTTATTATCATCAAAGAAAAAATCATCTGCAATTATTATTCCTTCATTACCTGCGGCATGAAACTTTTTAAATGTATAATCGTGCTCATTAATACCTACATGTTTTATTGCCAATTTAATTAATTCTGATTTTTCTTTGTGAAGAGGATTCTTTGGATCAAGTCTCAAATCTTGTATCACCTTTATTTCTAATTCATTGTATGTATCATTATATGTATTCACTTTTGTTGGATGCGTTTCCTGCTCAATATACTGTGATATTGATTCATACGTAAAGCGATGGTCGTATGAAAGAATTAAGTTGCAAATTTTATCAATGAATATATCTCTATCCTTTTCAAAATAAGAAAATATCTCTTCAAATTCTGGGTCTTCAAAAAAATAAGCACCCTCTCTTGCAACTGAAGAATATAATTCAATTATTCCTTCAATAGGGAATCTGTTTTTTAACTTAATTGCAAAATCAGGATTTACAGAAAGAAATCCTGATGTGTTTTTTCCTAAGGAAAGTCTATTTGCATCTTCAACTGAGAAATGGTTGAGTAATTTGCTCATATACTCATAGGGTGCCATTACTCTTATGTAATTATCAAATTTACTATCTGTTTTTTCTGTATTGAAGTATTCTACAATTTTTTTAGGATTTATTTTACCAGCAAATTTGTTTGCAAAATAAGGATATACTTTGTTTTCTTCAAGAATTTTCTTATCTTCTGAATTAAATGTGCTATTGAATCCTTTCCATTTGCCCCACTTGTGTCTTCTGAAGGCTTCTATTGCCACAAATCCACTGCCAACAAAATAATATACATCCTCAAGTTTTTCAAAAATTTCTTCTAGTCCCATTTTTTCCTCAAACTGAATTTCTTACAAATCTTAATGCTTTGTCTACTTCTGGAAGTTCTGGCTGAATGTATAAATCTCTGTCAAGCAAATAAATAATAGAGTCTGCAAGGCCTCCGTCTATTTCTTTTTTTATCTGGTCAAACTTACTTTCTAGGAGTTTCCTATCATTATATACTGCAACTCTTTCGCTTTGAATCATATTCTTTATTACAGACAAATTTGATTGTTCATTGTTTTCATTGAACAAATTGTATCCTGCATACATTTTGTAACCTAATAAACCAATAGCGATTAAATCGTTGTTAGAATAGTTCCTATTCAATGCTTTTTCATTTTCAGGAGTTAATGTTCCTGAATTCAAATCAGCAATAATTACATTATTGTCTTGTTTTTTTCTCAAAATATTATTCTCGTGCAAATCATTGTGATACACCCCTGAAATTCTTAACTCGCGAACTCCATTAAGTATATTGTACAAATCTTTAACAATCGTTTCTTCAGAATGATTTTCTCTAAACAAAGGAATTGTTTCGATATACTCTAATGGAAGAATATCAAATTGACCTGATCTCAAACTACCAGTATATTTAACTATATTCTGACAATTAGGTTGCTCAGAATGAATCTTTCTCAAAAGAGAAAACTCATTAGTTAAATCGTAACCAATTTTATATGCAATACTTTTGTCTGATTCACGTGGACCTTTATCCAAGATTATTATCCCTTCATTTCCTGAAGCAATAAATTTTTTATGAAAAAAAGACGATGTCTCTTTCTCAATATTGTGAATTGCATATTTTAATAATTCTTTTTTGTTTTCGTGAAGAGGACTTGTAGGTTCAATACCTAAATCATAAATAAGATTTATTTCTAAACCACTATATTCAAAAGGATATTCTTTGACTTTTTCTGAATCTAATTGTTTATTCAAAAAATTAGAAATATCCTTCGCATCATATTTTTTATCATATGATAAAATTGCATCTGCAATAATTTTATACAATTTATCTTCTGATTCCGTCATAATATCAAAATATACATCAAGTGTCTTTTCTGTATCAAATGTTTTTCCGTATTGAGGTGAAGCACCCGGCGAGGTTAACTCACTCTCTGCTTCAGTAAATAATTCAACTATTTGTTCAATATCAAACCTATTTTTTAGATGTCTAGCAAACTGAACTGGCACTCTCATGTCAGTATAATAGTTATCGAGATTTTCTGCATACAATTTGTATGCTTCTTTAAGAGAAAAATATTCTGAATATTCATTAATACTTTTTATATCATATTTATATACCACAGAATCCATAATTAAGTGTTTAGAAGACATAATTTTGTTAAAGTCAATTATTTGTTTAGCAGAATAGTTTTTACTAAATTTATTTACAACGTAGGGCCACGCATTATTTTTTTTAAGTAATTTTTTTTCTTCTTTAGAAAAATTGTTATCAAATCCGACAAGTTTTCCATACGCATATTTTCCGAATAAGGAAAAACCTCTATATATTCCTCTCCCAACAAAAAAAGCACCTATCCCTAATAGCTCTAAACCCACATAAGCACCTATATAAGTCATTTCAACAACGTCTTTAACAGTCCATTTGACCTTTTTTTCAGTCGAAAAACTACGTTTTGTTACTACCATTTAATAGAGAAATCAGTCATTCTTTTTATGTATTGCGGAAGGAGCTCCTCCTCCGTGCCACGTAAATCTTGGTCTTACACGCATAGGATACATCTTTTCATTGGTATCGTCAAATATAATTGCAGCTCCTTTCTCTCTTGGAAGATTATCAAGTTCTGTTGTCAAATCACTTCTCATGTAACTCTGCATTAATGTTCCAAGTGCTTCAGTATCTAATTTCGCAGTAATTCTGTGTGCAATAACTGTATCTGATTGTGTCATAACATCTGTGTGTATTTTTCCGGGTTGTTGAGTTGCTAATATTAAAGAAATACCTGGCTGTCTTCCTTCCCTAAGAATTGTAATCAGGGGGTCAGTTGCAAGTGTCTTACCGATTACAGGTAAAAACTCGTGCGCTTCATCTAAGACGAGCCAGACAAGTGGAAAGTCTTGTTTTTTTATATCATCATCAGAATATGGATTTAGCGATTTGTGAACTTCTCTATATTCTTCTTCTTTTCTTGCAGTCATTCTCTGAATGAATAATTTTTCAGATATTAATCCAACAACAAGATTTTTTACGTTCCATGAACCTGGCATCGTAGCATAACATGATACATCCAAAACAGTTACTTGACCTGGCAGAGCCATATCAGATATACTTGTTGCCTTATTACTAAATAGTCCCCATGTTTTTGAATTTAGGAATCTATTTTTTGCAGCATTCTTTGTATTTTTATCAGCATCTTTATCATTCTCTACTTGTTTCAATATGTCCTCAACTGAATAATCTGTTCCCTGCTCTTGTAAATTATATATTACTCTTTCAATTAAAACAGCCACTTCGCTTTCATCAGATAATCCAAATGTTTGAATCCAGTCATGACCTGATAATTCTGAAGGTTTGATTGAAAATGGATAATCTGTTGGTATTCCTTTGTCTTTGTATTCTTCATAGAATTTTGTGGGTGTAAATATTTTTACATCAAGTCCTTTTGCATCTAAATCCCATTCATCAAGAATTTCTTTATCTTGTTTGTTACCATATTTCATCGTCCAATAAACACCCATTGTGTCTATTAGCATAATAGAAATGTTTTGCTTAATTTCTTGAGGAAGGTCTGCGACTCCTTCTGCAATGACGCCCATCGTATATGAGTTGTGAACGAGAATATCATTTGCAACAAAATTATGTGTTTCTTCAACAGTTAAGTCGTAAACATATCCATCAAAATAAATAAAATCCTCTTCTAAAAAATCAGATATTTTTCTTTTTTTGTTTACAATAAGTTTTCCATTAGTTGAATCTCTATAGGAAAGAACATAATTAAAATATTTTTTATCTTTATATGATGCCCAGAAAAAATTATCATCCATTTCTTTTGAACCTAGCAACTTATGGTCTTGAGTCGTTATTATTTCAGTAAAATTTTCTCCAATAGGAAATTTCCATTTGACTAGTTTTTCCTCTACTTTTCTTCTAAATATGTGGGTCACTCTCCTATTTTCAAAGATTTTTTTTTGTGTATTAAAACTTTTAACAAATAATTCTTTAGATAATTCATAATACTCATCTTCAGAGGAAACCAAATTTCCTGTACTCGAATATTCTACAAAAATATCTTTTATCGA
>Ga0114931_10003565_pt1 | contig 19668 bp, 21 predicted proteins | sample 2SBtaG_FD_89579 | JGI IMG/M metagenome (GOLD analysis project Ga0114931, IMG submission 89579) | Deep subsurface microbial communities from Kolumbo volcano to uncover new lineages of life (NeLLi) - 2SBTROV14_V59a metaG | ecosystem: Environmental > Aquatic > Marine > Volcanic | place: Kolumbo...
CGCGCCGCGAGGTCGCGCTGGTCATCCGGCTCGTCGCCAACCGCCACATCAACCTTAGATCATGATCGGATCTCCCTGTCGATCCCCGCGGCGCCGAAAAATGCGGGGGCGTGAACGGATACATGTATTGAACGCCGCAGTCGAAATGGCACCACACTTCGGTGGAACGATTGTGTCGAGCCTCTCTGTTCCGCGCTTTCGAGAGAACTTCGACCAAGGGCAGGGGGCGCTCACCGAACCAGGCCTGGCGACCAAGCTCAAAGAGGCCCTTCGCAAGCTTGCTGCTCACCTGGGCTCCGCGGCGAGCGCCGTGGAGAACCGGCCTCCTCCTGGACCTGTGCTATGGAATCAACGCTACGGCGACGCACTCGTTGCTTACGGTTCTGAGTCAAACGACTTCTTGCGGGCGGTTGCTGGACGCATTCCCAAAGGCCCCACCCTGGTGATCGGCGCTGGCGAAGGACGCAATGCGGTCTATCTCGCCGAGCAGGGGTACGGTTACCGCCATGGACCAGAGCGACGTCGGTATGGAGCACGCGCAAGCACTGGCCTCCAAGCGCGGCGTATCCATCACCACCGTCGTCGCAGATTTGGCCGACTATGATCTGGGCCACGCGAAATGGGCAGGCATCGTCGCCATCTGGACGCACTTGCCTCCGGAGCTTCGCCGAAAGGTGCATCGAGACAGTGCCATTGCACTTGTCCCCGGTGGTGCGTTCGTCCTCGAGGCTTATGCCCCTGCGCATCTCGAGCGACCAGGCAAGGGGGGGCCACCCATCGCTCCGATGCTCATGAGCCCTACAAGCATGCGTGAAGAACTGCCGGGGCTCGATTTCGAGCTGTGCCAAGAAGTTGAGCGCGATGTGTCGGAAGGGCGCGACCACAACGGGCCTAGCACCACGACGCAAGTGCTGGCCTTTAACTACGCCGCCACGCTACCAAGAGGTGCCGAGTAAGAGAATTCCCGTTGGCCGTGACTCTGCGGTGTCAGCACCGGCGAAAGTGAGCGCCAGTTTCATCGGCGTCACCGGGATCCGGATCTGAGGCGGATGCTTTCATAAGCCTCTGAGCCAGTGGTTGTGAATCGCCGGTGTCCGAAAACTGGTGTGGCGGCGGACGAGAACGAGCCATTACGCATGGTTGCACGCGCTCCATTGACCGCCCGTCACGGCTGTTAGATGCGCTCGGTGAGCGCATCCGCACGACGGGTCGCAACCGTGCGAGAGTGAGACGATGACGCGCGCAAGTAGCCACTTCCTCGATTCGGGCGACGTGTTTCCGGCTCTCGACATCGATACGGTCAACCACGGCGTGATCTCGCTACCGGATTATTGGACGGGCAGCTGGGGTGTGCTCGTCATCTATCGCGCACATTGGTGACCGTACTGTCGCCGCCAGTTGGCGGCGTTTCAGGCGGCGCTGGACGAGTTGCGCTCCGAGGACATACGCGTTATCGGTGCGTCCACCGATGCGCGCGACAAAGCCAGCGAGACCGCGCAAAAACTGGAGCTCGATTTCCCGTTGGCCTTCGGCCTCGACGCCGAAGCGGTTTCGGCGACCCTGGGCGCGTTCTACGAGACGCGTCGAAGCATCCTGCACGCGACGGCGTTCGTTGTCAGGCCCGAGTCGACGGTCGCAGTCGCCAGCTACAGCACGGGGCCGATCGGTCGCATGGTTCCGGACAACGTGCTCCGCGCCGTGCGCTTCTACAAAAAGAACGCGTAGACATCAGTCGCCAGTTGGCGTCCAGCGATGTGTGCAAATAATGTGCGCTGGACAATTTGGGCCGTCGGGGTCGAACTAGAGACCACCCTGGAGGAGCCTGATGTCGCCAAAGAACGCCGTGCTGATCGCTGAGCGCGTCGCGATCGCGGCAAGAGACGAGAACCCAGACCTGGCGCAGAACCTCGAGGCGGAGCTCGACGTCGGAGCGGGAGAGGGGCGCTGATGCTGGCGAGAGTGGACATTGGCTACAGACGAACAGTTTGCCCGTAGCGCATCGATTGCCCGCGCTCGCGGATTGCGTTGGGGTCCGCGTGGCTGTTCAAACGCGGTATCAGCTCATCGCTCAACGGAGCATGGTCGAACAGTTGCCGGACGTCTTCGACCTCGAAATGGGCGTAGCCTCGGTTGACGACGGTCGTGGTGAGCGTCAAGTCCGGGTCACAGACGAGCTGCTCGAGCATCAGGCCGGCACCCGCGGGGCCATCGCGAAACCTGCCCTCGGTTTCGGGGAATACGTCGATGCCACGCATCCACTTCGCTGCACTTGGCTCCCGCCAAAAACAGTGGGTCACCATATCGGTCTGAGGAACGATTTCGCGCAAGGTGCCGAACAGTGATGCTGCCATGCCATCGAACATGATCGCGGCCGCCGAGCACGACGGGTAGTACACCTCGCACAGCAAGGTTGCACCGATTGACCTCTCGACCAAGGAATACGACTCTGCTCGCAAGCGACTAGATCGTCTCCTCCCTCGGTGGACAGCAGCGCGCGCGTCAACAGCGTTCGCGTTCTGAGAGCGCCTGCGCAGTTCGGCACCGCGGTATCGTGTCAGACTGAGACAAGTCCCCGCAATCACGGCGAAGGCGTGGCTCGGTTGTGCTGGCCAAGTGGGGTATCATCCGCTTCGGGGGCGTCGTAACACCGGCGTGATCGAGCAACGTGCGTTCCCCGATCAAGGGAAGATGACAGCTGCGGAACAGACAATCCTCATCGTCGACGATGACGACAGCGTGCTCTTCTATCTCCAGGAGGTGCTGGGAGCGCTTGGGTTCACGCTCCTGTGCGCCAGCACCTATGAAGAGGGGTTGAAGCTGGCTCGTACTGCCGCGTTCGCCGTTGCGATCATCGACAAGAACCTACCCGGTGACAAGACCGGCCTCGATCTGGTCCGGGTCCTGAGCGAAGAGCGACCGTTGGTGCGGTCGATGATCCATACCGGGTACCCGTCGCGACATTCGGCAATCGAGGCGTTGCAGCTGGGCGCTTTTGACTATCTGGAGAAGCCGATCGACAACGAGCTGTTGTTCGAAAAGGTAAGGCGCGCTGTGAACGTGTACGTAATCGAACGTGAACGCGAAGAAATGTTCGATAACTACGAGTCCTTATTCGAGCTGATTCCCGGCATTGTCTGGTTTGTTGCGCGCAACGGGGTTGTCGAGCGCGTCAGTAAGCAGGGCGCGACGTTGCTGGAATACGAGCCTCGAGAAATGGTCGGGGTGGGTTACGACAGTCTGGTCATCGATCCTGATGGGACCGAGCAGGATGGTCAGTGGGTGTTCAAAGAGCGACGCACCGGACCGCGGGCAGACCAGCGCAAGCTCGTGCGACTCAGGAGCAAGACCGGCAAGGTTCGGATCTTCGAAATGCGCTCTTGCGGCGCCTACGAACCGGGCAGCGTGCACACCCCCGACAACTACAAAGGCACATTGGCGGTCGGCTGGGACATCACTGACAACGTGCGGCTTCTGGAAGAGCTTCAGCAGGCCCAGAAGATGGATGCTCTTGGTCGGCTCGCGAGTGGGGTAGCGCACGACTTCAACAATCTGTTGTGCGTCATCGGCCCGACGGCGAGTATCTTGCGGGACGATCTCGGTCCGGACCACCGTAGCATTCGGGAGGTGGATGTCATTCTCAGCACTGCAGATCGGGCCGCTGCTCTGACCAAACACTTACTGCTGTTCAGTCGCAAACAAATGACGACGCCCGTTCGCGTTGATGTGAGAAATGTCGTCACGCATCTGCAGGGCATGCTGGAGCGTTTGGTGCGGGAGGACATCGTTTGCTCTATGGTCGCCGAGCTGAAAACTGGCAGTGTCTATATCGATCCGCACCAGTTGGAACAGGTGATTGTGAATCTGGCGGTCAACGCCGCTGACGCTATGCCGGGCGGGGGCAAGCTCGAGGTCCACGTATCAAACAGGTCGATCGATTCCGCCTACGCCAGCGGGGATCCAAAATTGCGACCGGGCAAATTTGTCTTGATTTCGGTCACGGATAACGGACAAGGAATCCCCAAGAACGTGCGCGAACGCGTTTTCGAGCCGTTCTTCACGACGAAAGAAGAAGGCAAGGGGACCGGGCTGGGACTGTCCATCGTTTACGGTATCGTGAACCAGGCGGGTGGCTTTGTCAGCTTGTACACGGAAGAGGGCACCGGCACGACCGTCAAGGTCTTTTTGCCGCGTTACGAAGGACGCGTGGAAAACAGCTCCGGACGCATCGACATCGCCCCACGCAGCGGTAGCGAGACGATCCTAGTCGTGGATGACGACGCTGCGGTGTTGCGCATCGCTGCGCAGGTGCTGACTCGCGCGGGCTACGACGTGTTGGAATCGTCGAGCCTCGTCGCCGCGCTCGAAACCATCGGCACCGGCGCCCGCGTTGACTTGTTGCTGACCGACATGGTGATGCCAGGAGGGGGAGGTGCGGAGCTGGCAGGACTGGTCCGTGACCGGATCCCTCAGCTCCCGGTGCTGTTCATGTCCGGATATCCGTCCGGGCTAACGCTTCCCGACGTGGAAAACCAAGACTCGGCGTTCGTGGAGAAGCCGTTCACGGCACAAAAACTGCTTGCCGAAGTGCGAAGGTTGCTCGATGCAGGTCAGTGAGCTTCGAGGCGTTCCCGTTCCAAAGCGACCACCTGGGCGAACAGCTCCTCGCACAATTTGTGCAGCTCCTCAAAGAGCTTCTGTGCGACATGGTCGATGATTCAGTATACGTCCGGCTTGGCCCGAACGGACTTCGTGGGGCGACCAAATGAGCATTCGTCTCAAGTTGGTCATCATTCTGCTTCTGGTGGCGTTGGTTCCCCTCACAGTATCCGCCTTGACGGCGCTCAGAGTTCTTACACAGGCATACGATCAAAAGACGGCTGAGTTGCACAAAACCTCCGCAGACAATCTCGCAAGAATTGTAGAGCAGCGAGTGACCGGACAGGTCTCGCGGGTCGCCGCCGTCGCGCGACCGCTGCCGTGGGTGGAGTTGACGGGCCGCGAGCTGGCGGGCGCACTGACGTTGGTGTACCAGCAGAGTAGCGATGTCGTTTCGGTACAGTTGATCGACGCTGCGGGCGCCCAGCGGGGAAGTCCGATCTTCGTCGAGTCGAAGAGCGAAACGCGAAACCGATCGAAGCTGGTGGTCGACGTGGCGCTGGTCGAGCGCATTCGAAACGGAGCCCTTGCGGCTGCCAAACCTCGCCCGCCTTCGGTGTTCACCGTGGCCGAGGCGATCGCGGCGCCTGGCGTTCCGTATCCAATTCTGCCGGTGCGCATCGAGGTTCCAGCGGCTAATGAGTCGTGGACGATCGTCATGGGGCTGTATCTGGCGAGTGCGTGCAACGAGGTGACGGCGAGCGGGGACGCCACGAGTGTCATCGTGGCCGACAGCAAGGGACGTGAGCTGTGCGCCAGGGCCTCGCCGTTGGCACGAGTGAGCCGAAACCTCGCCGCCAACCTGTCCGACGGTAGCGGCAAGCAGCGGTTTAGCTACACCGACGCGAACGGCAACAAGATGGTTGCGGCTGCGAGGAAACTAGGTCGAGGTTGGTGGCTCGTCGTGCAGCAACCCGCGACGACGGCAACGCAACCGCGGCGGGACTTGCGCAATCAAACGATTCTGTGGATCGGCGCGAGTCTAGTGGTCGCCCTGATGGCCGGCCTCGTTCTGTCGGGTGCGATTACCGGGCCAGTGCGGCAGCTGAAACTCGGCGCGGAGGAAATTGCTCGCGGCAATCTCGACTACCGAGTGCCCACCTCAGACAAAGAGGGCGGGGATGAGCTGGTACGTCTTGCCAGCACGTTTAACGATATGACCGCCGAGATCCAACAGCAGAACAAGGAGATCCAGGAGTGGAACGAAACCCTCCAAGAGCGCGTCGAGTCGCGCACTCGTGAGTTGAAAGATGCCCAGGGTCAGCTACTGCAGTCGCAGAAATTGGCAGCCATGAATGCACTGGCAGCTGGCGTCGCTCACGAGATCAACAATCCCCTGGCTGGCGTGCTGGGCTTGATACAAGTGTTGCGCATGCGAACCGACGAGAGTACAGATGCAAAGACCGCCAAGATCCTGAGCCGGGTCGAAACGGACGCGCAACGAATTCGCGACATCGTCAGCGCCTTACTGTCTCTGCGCGATGAGCAAGAAGGTGACAAACAGAACGTTGTGGTTGCGGAGGTGGTGCACGCTACCGTCGGGTTGTTGAAGGCTCAGTTGGAGGAGGCGAGGATCGCCGTTCGAACGGAGCTCGATGAATCGCTAGAGGTCCGGGCAAATGCCGCGCAGATCCGGACTGCGCTGATCCATCTGATCAGCAACTCCATTGCTGCGTCGGACGCGGGAGCTTCGATCGACCTCAGCGTGTCGGACATCGAGGGGCAGCTCGTCTGCGTCAAAGTGAAGGACGAAGGCAAGGGAATCGAGGAGGAGCACCTCGCGCGTGTATTCGAGCCGTTTTATACGACCAAGAGCGAGTGGCGAGGCCGCGGGCTCGGCCTTGCGATGGTTCATCGGATTGTCGAGGAGCACAATGGTCGTGTCGAGGTCGACAGCACAGTTGGCGTGGGAACGACTGTTACTATTCGCCTACCGAGAAGTGCCGGCGGCGCACATTTGACCTGACGGAGAAGCCGTGTCATCAAAACGACAGCGTCCAATAGAGTTGCGTAGTTCGGAGTTGTTGAAGCGCGCGTTGAGCGACGCAGGAGTAGAGGGGCCGGACGGCAAGGTAGTGCTCATATTGGAGACAGAGGGCGTGTCGGCAGAGTCGGCCGACAGGGTGGCGAGCATTCTCTCCGACCTCCTCGATGTTGATTACGAACAGCAAGCGAGGTTGCAGAAGCGCGCTGCTGCCGGCGAGGTGGCGGCCGGTGTCGTGCACGAGACGCGCAATATACTCGGCCTCATTCGAGGCTTCGCACAAGTGGCCTTGACGCCTGCGATTGACGATGCGAAGCGCGAGAAACTGCTGACCCGCCTGGAGGCTGAGACGACGCGTTGCATGGAGACGGTGGCGAGGTTCCTGCACTTCTCGCGAGACAATCAGGCCACCCATGAGCAGATCGATGTGAACGCACTGCTTCGTGAGGCTGCCGAACTATTGACGCTCCACACGCGAACCCGGCGCGTAACCATCAAGACAACCCTGGGGGAGCAGATTCCTCCCATCTGGGGCAACGCGGGTGAGCTTCTACAGGTTCTCGTGAACTTGGGCTTGAACGGACAGCAGGCGATGCCAGCCGGTGGCGAGCTCGAGTTCGTGTCTACGCAGGCATCGGACGGCATGGTTTCACTCTGGGTCAACGACACTGGGGCGGGGGTGCCAGCGGAACTTCGTGAGAAGATCTTCGAGCCCTTCTTTACGACCGACACGAAGGCTGGGACCGGACTCGGACTCTCGTTGTGTCGTCAGACTGCGATCGCTCACGGAGGTACTCTCGAGTTGCGCGACTCTGCAACCGGTGCTTCATTCGATCTGCGACTTCCCGCGTTGCGCAATGCAGGAGCAGACGAGGACGCAGGATGAGCCGCAAAGTTGCAATCGCCATTGCGGCAACTTTGGGGATCGTGCTTCTGGCCGCTATCGTCGACCGAGTGTTCCTTCGCCGTGCCGACCAGAAACAGGCGAAGCAGAATCCACCCGCACCGGTCAAAAACACCACCATGCCGACGCCGACGCCACCAGACGCCAGCGTGCCCAACGTGAAACGCGTGGTAACCAAAGTCACGGGAAAGGTCGAGCGTCTCGGCTCTGACGGGAACTGGCAGCCCCTCGCGGAGGGCAGCGCCCTGAACGCAAACGATCGCATCCGCACCAAGGGCGGGGCGCGGGCGGTGTTGACCGTCGACAATTCACAGGTCGTGTTGGATGAGAACACGAACGTGACAGTGTCAGGTATCGCGGCCGCGGTTTCAGAGGTCCGCTTGAAGTTTGGTCGCGTGACCGCCGACATGAAGTCCGGCAAGGGCCGACGCCTGCTGATCAAACGCGAGGGCAGCGATCTTGTCGCCACGACCCCAGCCGGTCGGTTCTCGATGTTGGCCACGAAACGCGGAGATACGGTGGTGGCGTCTGACGAAGGAAGCGTCGAGGTTACAGCCAACAAGAAGACGGTGACGGTCAACCAAGGTGAGCAGACCACGGTCGCCAAGGGCAAAGCACCCACGGCGCCCCAGAAAATCCCCACGTCGTTGTTCCTCAAGCTGTATCGGTCCTACGCCAAGTCGAGAGTCAAACGGCATGTGGTGCGTGGCAAGACGCTCCCGTTCGCGCGGATTACGGTCAACGGCATTCCGGTGCGGGTGTCGTCGACGGGCGAGTTCTCGCACATCGTGGCGTTGAAAGAGGGGTACAACGAGGTAAAGGTAACGACACAGATGGTCACCGGGCGAACAAAGTCGGGGCGTGTCAGCGTGTCAGTGGATACCTCCGGGCCCAAGGTGAAGGGCGGAGTGGAGTGGGGGAAGTAGGAGGGTGCGCGTCTGTCTCGCTGCTAGCTTCGCCTTGACGTGCCTTGGGGTCGTGCAATCATCCCAGGCGGATGCTGCTTCACTCTCCGTCACGGCGGAGGCGAAGAACGCGACGGCCGGCCAGTCGGTGAAAATACAGATCCAGACCCGGCCGGCGCGGCTACTCGCTCGAGCGAAGCGTCTGACGGTGACCGCAAGCGCCGGAACGGTCGCCGCATCGGGCTCGGTCGGCCGTTACGCATTCGTCGCGCCACAGATAATCGAGCCGCTTACCGTTGTGGTTCGTGTCACTGCTCGCCTCCGTGGACGATTGTTCCGTGCAATGACGACGATCGCCGTTGCTCCGAAACCGTTCAAGATCGTTAGCCGTGACACGTTCGGGTCGTTTGGCCTGCGCATACCAAAGATGCTGATTCTCGGCACCGTGAAGGACGCCGAGATTTCTATCGCGAACGTGACGCCGCGACCGGAGTTGTTCGTGAGTCGCGGTTCGCTAGGGCCGCTGCGTCGAGTGGGAAATCGCCTGGTGGCACGCTACACGCCGCCCTCGAAAACGTACCCGCAGCTGGCGATCGTCGCCGTCCTGTCGGGCGACCGGAGGAAGTTGGATTGGGCGACGATTCCTCTTTGGGGCAAAGCGCGCATGTGGCTAAAGGGGGAGCCGTTTGCGAACGTGACGGTCTTGGCGGGCAAGCTCAAATTCGGGCCGGTCCGCACCGGACGTAAGGGAAAAGGTGCTTTACACATCGCGGCCCCACCCGGAGCGAGGTCTTTGAAGACGGTCGCGTCGGATGCTCTTGGCAACCGGAAGCACGGCAAGCTCGCCCTGCATCCCCCACCACTGGAGCGGGTCGCCGTGATTTGTCCGAAGGCTAGCACTTCGATAATTGCCTTGGCGGTGGATCCATTCGGTAAGCCGGCGTCCGGACGGAAGCTCGTGTTCAACGTGGATCGCGGTTCAGCGGTCCCAGTGCCCTCCGCTCGACCCGGTATCTACATTGCGAACTACACCTCGGACCAACCGAGAACTGCCACCGAACCGATTTCGATCAAAGTCAGCGATGCCGCCGGCACCGCGAAGTGCGTCGGCTTGGTGCCGAGCCTGCCACCGACCGCCGTCACCGTCGCGCTTGACAAGAAACAGCTTGTCGCCGGCGGCAAGCCGATGAAGGTGATGATCGGTCTGACCTACACCAAACACCTGCCGCCGCGATCGATACCAATACAGTTGCGCGTGAGTGTTGGGACCGTAACCAGAGCAAGAAGGGTAGGTAGCAAGGAGTTTGTCGCTAGCTGGACGATCCCGAATAGGTTCTTGGGCAAGACTTCTGCGACGCTAACTGCGCGCGCCGGCCGGGTAGTTGCGCGGCAGGCCGTTCGTCTGGTCGCCGCTGCCGGGGTACGTCTGCGGGCTAGACTGAGCGCGTCTGTGCTGACCGCCAACGGTAAGGACTCGACGGTCATAGTAGTGAGGGTGGTCGATAGCTTCGGCAACCCTGCGAGTGCCGACCTGCGCGCCACTGCCAAGGGGACGATCGGTCCGTTCGAGCGCGAACGGGCAGGTCACTACACCGCGCGCTACACCGCACCAACATTTGGCAAGCGGGACACTGTCTCGGTAGCGATCGCGAACCAACCACCGACCGTTCTCTCAATGACCCTCATAGAAAGTTCGCGCTGGGCGGTCGGAGGCCAAGTAGGGTACATCACCAACTTGGGCCGAGTTGGTGCACCGATCGGTAGCTTCACAGCCGAATACTCGCTGCCCGTGCTTCAACGACGACTGCACATCGGACCCTACGTTGGCTTCTACACGCATAGCTCACAGTTCACCGATTCCGTCATGGCTGAGCAGGTTCAGCTCAGTGTGCGCGCAGTCCCTTTGCTGGCGCGGATTGCGTATCACCGGCGCATCGGTCGGTTTATCTCGTTCGTTGGAGTTGCTGGTGGTGCGGTGTGGTTGCGCACCGAGGTGGAGTCCCCATCAGCCGGGCGCATCATAGACAAGGGCCCACGACCCGCGGCATCGGGCTTCGTCGGCGTGATGATGCCGACGGGCCCGGGCAATCTGCGCTTCGAGTTGGGGTACCTGTACGCGACGGTCGGTGGTACATCTGCTCGGGGACACGTGGGCGGGCCGTTGATACAGCTCGGCTACCGCTACTCGCTTTGAGCTAAGGGACAGAGCTGTGGGACTACGAGGATTCGCAACGGAGTGGCGAGATTTCCGCAACGACCTGGTGTCCAAGGCACGTGTGCTCGTAGTGGATGATGAGCCTGGGATGCTCGACCTGCTCAGTTTGACTCTCGAAGGCGAGGCGCTCACGGTGTCCACGGCAGAGACGGCCGAAGCCGCATGGACACAGATCGAAATGTCTCTACGCCGCCACTGACAGGATCTGCCCGGCGCGCCTGAGCAGATCGGACAGTTGCGTGCGGCCAGCCGACTGCTCGAGATTCTGCGTATCACCTCTAGCTCTAGGTCTAGCGACATCGAAGAGGTCGACGAAGAATCTCGCGATTGGGAGCTGAAGGAGTACCTCGCCGAGGAGAGCTGACTCCGCCCGGACACCTGCCTCAACCTGGGACGGTTCGACCGATGTGATTGTCACAGTTTCGAATCCCGTTGGGGTCGCCATTTGATGTGCAACCGAGCTGAGCCATCCCCGAGATGAGCACGGACTCGCTGCCCTGGCCGCCTTACGCCGCCAACAATGCCGGCACCTTCCCGAGATCGACAACGTATGAGTGGCCCGAGCGTCGCTAGCAGACCGGTATCGTCAACGTGGTTCCGGGCGTCGGTGTTTCTGCCGCGAACGCTCCGCCGAGTGTAAGATCGGGGATGTGAAACGTGCGATTGGGCTCGGCTCCGCGTTTGTCTCGCTGGTGCTTCTGGCTGCATGCGACGGAGGAGTCGCGGAAAGCGTCGATGGCGGATGGACACCTCCCACGCCCGGCGTGGCGATGACCGATGTGGGGGAGGTTCGCGGTGTTCAAGAAGACGATGTCTTCATCTACCGGGGAATCCCCTTCGCGGCAGCCCCCGTGAATGACCTGCGCTGGCGTCCTCCCGCGGCCAGCGGTCCGTTCCCCGAGCCCTTTGTCGCGCGACAGTTTGGACCGGTCTGCATGCAGGCAACGGCATCCGGACAGATGGGAAGCGAGGACTGTCTCACACTCAACGTGTGGACGCCGAGCTCGACCGCCGACGCGCCGAGGCCTGTCCTGGTCAACATCCACGGGGGCGGGAATCTGGTCGGATCGGGAAGCGGTCCCGGCATGGATGGGCGCGTCCTGGTGACGCGTCATGACGTCGTCTACGTGACGCTCAACTACCGTCTTGGGCCCTTCGGGTTCTTCGCTCACCAGGCGTTCCGGGGGGAGAACGAGTACGGTGCGTCCGGGAACTACGGACTGATGGATCAGATTGCCGCGCTCCAATGGCTGCAGCGCAACATCGCCGCGTTTGGTGGAGACCCGAATCGGGTCCTGATCTTCGGCTACTCCGCCGGCTCTTCCAATACGTGTGCGCTGATCGCATCAGCCGAAGCGGCCGGGTTGTTCTCTGCGGCCATCTACCAGAGCGGACCGTGTACGGTCCGGACCGATGCACGAATGGCGGAGCTCGAAACCCGAACAACCCAGGCGCTCGGCTGCACGGGTGCACCCGACGTAGCTGCGTGCCTCCGTAGCAAGACACCGACCGAGCTGCTCGAGGTTCCGGGCGCGAACCTATCCACGATCACCAACGGTCGCGCGGACTTCTATACGAACGTGGACGGCCACGTTCTCACCGAGGATCCCGTCGACACGTTTCTGGCCGGTCGCAACAACCCGGTGTCGGTGATCGGCGGTGCGACCGAGTACGAGTACAGCACGACGGTGCAGTTCTTCTACGAGACGCCTCCAACCAACGATGTGGAGTATCGGGCTGTACTCAGCAGTCTGTTCGGCCCCGAGCACACCGATACGCTGGCCGCCCGGTATTCTGCTGCGATGTACGGATCCGAGGTGAGCGCCTTGGCTGCGCTCTTGAGCGATCTGGTCATGCATTGTCCGTATCGACGGCAGCTTCGGGCGCTCTCCCAGGGCCCCGCCCCATCGGTGCGACGCTACGTGTTCGCCCCCTCGGCCGGCGCGGGGCACGGTGCTGACGCGTCGTTGCCTATCGGGCAGGTGACGACCCCTGGATGGAACGGGATCTCCGAGGCCATCATGGGCTACTGGGCGGCCTTCGCCGCGTCGGGAGATCCGAACGGTGGCACGCGCGCGGACTGGCCTGTCTACGAGCCGGCTGCGGACAACTACCTGGTTCTCTCCGAACAGATCGAAGCGGCCGCGGGGTTTCGCTCATCGCAATGTGACTTCTGGGACACGTCGCCCTTGGGTGATGATCCTCTCGGCGGCTAGGCGCAGCACCGGGAATCACGTAGCGCGTCCCATCGAATGATCACGAGTAGGCCACTCGGCACCGGATCTGGTATCAACTGATCACCGCCGTGTGTCGGTGTTGACGCAGGGTTGAATCCGATGGAGTCAGGAAGGTCCGCGCGAGAACGCGCGAGCTCACCACGGGCGGATCGCCGGGGCTGCGAACGAGCGTGGCATGGCGGGCTAGGTGTCGCCGCTGCGCTCACGCTCATCTTTTCGTCGTGCGCCATGGCATGCTGCCACTATCGAGCTAGAGAGACGGATCGAGCGTTCGAAGGAATCCCTGAACGTGCCTCTGCTCGTGGGAATCGTTGGTCGCATCGACCTGCGGTCTGATGCGGTCGACGAGGTGTTGGCTGCCCACCGCGAGGCGAGTCCTCGGTTTCGAGGTGTGAGGCAGATCCTGTCGCATCATCCCGACAAGAGTGTGATGAACGGCTGCGATGAGCCCGAGCTCTACCGGGACGAGCGCTGGCGGCGGGGCTTTGCCAGACTTGGTCGCGAGTTGTCTTTCGAGGCGATGGTGTACGAGCATCAGCTCGCCGGTGTTTCGGAGCTGGCGGCGGCGTTTCCAGAGACGGCGATCGTGCTATGTCATGCTGGCACTCCGGTCGGCGGCGGCGGCCCCTTCGGCTCAGTCGGAACCGATCAAAAGGCCCGCACGGCAATCCTCGACCAGTGGCGGGCAGGAATGACTCGCCTCGCCGAGCAACCGAATGTGTACGTCAGGCTCTCGGGTCTGGCGATGCCTTGCCTCGGCTGGGGGTATTGCGACGGCGCGGCGCCCGATGCGGCCGGAGTGGCTCGCGACCTTGGTCCGCTGGTTGATCACGCAATCGGTGCGTTCGGCGCAAACCGTTGCATGTTCGCGTCAAACTTCCCGGTCGACAAGGTTTCGATGAGGAAGTGAGGTCGGGTCCGGGAACGCGTGCGGTGAGATGCGTGAAGATCAAGTCGTCCCAGCCGTAGTGGTGCGACGAGACGGTAGGCGGCGGCGAGGTCCTGACGGATGGACCATTCTTCAGGACTAACTACGTTGGTGACGTCACTCATTGCTCCCTCTACTCGCGAATGGAAGGACTCGAGTCCGGCGCGGGCAATGATACACGAGCAACGTGGGTCCGACCTAGTGCCCCCGCGCGGTCCCATCTGGGAACACCACGAACAGGCAGTGCCTCGCGGGTCTCGATTGCGGACCGCCTCGTTGGGATCGCCAGTCAAGTTGGTCCGGATCGGATTTGGCGGACTTAGAGCCGCCAAATCCGGGAACGGGTTTCAACTTCGCGACCAACAAACAGGTCATCTCCGTGCTCACCGGGCCGATCACCGCTGCACCGCTGTTGTGGTTTTCGAACGCGGTGCGCCGCATCACGCTCACGACGTTGGGGTTCTTGCAGTACCTCGCCCCCATCGGTCAGTTCATCCTGGCGGTCGCGATCTACCGCGAACACTTCGGCATGGTGCAGCTGTCGGCGTTCGCCTGCATCTGGCTCGCGCTCGCCATCTTCACCGCGAACTCGTTCCGTGCGCGGCGACGGGAGGCATGACGATGCGAATGTTGCTCTGGGAAGCTTTGAGCTTCGACTTTCGCGTCTGTTTGTAGCCCGACTTGCGCAAGCGCAGGTGGTGGGGGCCTGGGCCCAGCCCGGAGATGTTGAACGATCCGGACGCGTCGGTGAACGTTTTTTTGTAGTGCTCCTTGGAGCCCATGACACCCTGGGCGACCTCTACGAATGCCAGTGGATTTCCGGACGCATCGACGACATGGCCGCTCAGACTTCGGTTGGCTTCGTGGAGGATGAGCAAGATCCCGGTTCGACTCTGGCCGGCGTCGAGGCGAAACGTCTTGGGCTCGGACTGGGCAAATCCGGGAGCTGTAGCTTCGACGATCGTCTGCCCGGGGCGAATGACCTGATAGCTGAAACGGCCCTGGGCGTCGGTGGGAATTGGCACACGGTCGTACTCCCACGTGCCGGGGATTTGCATCGACACCAGGGCCTTGGCGGCGCCGACGACTCGACCTTTGGGTCCGTGAACCACGCCCTCGACGTAGCCGTTGGGAACCAGGACAATCTTGACGTTCTTTCGCACCTCGCCCGGTCTGAGCCCAGACACCCGCACGCTGCCGGCGGCAGATTTGTGGCTCGCGGTCAGAATGAGAGTTCCGGGCGCGGTGTCGAGCTCGAAGCTGCCGTCGTCCCGTACTTCGGCGCTGCCCAGAGCTCCCCGCGTGGCGAGCAGGGGCGCGGTGCTGTGGGATAGGTAGGGAACGACGACGGCGCCGGCGGCAGGGCTTCCATTGGCGTAACGAGCGTGTCCGCGAATCAGCGAGCTCTGCAGCACGCGTATGTCGTAGCGCCGGGGCTCGGCGCCAAGAGTGAGCGGTTTCAGACCAATGCCGACAACGCGGTCGCCGATGGCGCGCACTTGATACGAGCCGGGCGCGAGTTGCAGCGAATAGTCTCCGCTATCGTTGCTGGTGGCCGTCCACTCCGCGCCCATGCCGGCGAAGATGACGTCGACGTGTGCCACTGGTTTGTCGCCGTGCCCCGACACCCGTCCGAAGACTTTGACCCGGGCCACCGCGGTCTTGCTCGGTTCCCCGGTTTCGTTGACGGCCTCCGGGGTCTTGGAGCCCGTTGTGAACCTGGCGTCGCCCCTGGTTCGATGGGGCGACGGCGAGCCGCCAGCCTCGACACCGGGGGCCGAGTCAGTGGCGCGGTTGTGCTCGGTGGCCGCTCGATTCGCAGGTGCGCTGCCTCGTGAGGCCCACCAGACGGCCAGGAGTACTGCGAGCCCAGCACCGAGCAAGAGAAGCAGCCAGGTGCGCTTTGTGGGGGAGTGGCGATCCATGATTGGCGAGCGCTTGCGGACGGTCGTGGTGCCCTGGGCTCACATAGTGTACTCCCAATCGCAGCAACGGCTACGACAGAGCGTTTTACAACCGGCTACAGGAAACCTTGCGGTTCGACGTGCGTCGCGGTCGAAACGCTCGTTGCTGGACCGCGCGTTTGCGCGCGGCCGCTGCCGTGTTGGCGATGTTTCGCGACCAGTTGATCTGGGCCTGTTTCGAGTAGTAGTTCGAGCCCGTGCCCATATTGTTGATGATGTTCATGTTCACCAGGTGCCTGATGCGCGGCTTTCGCCAGGGCAAGGAACCGGGTTACCCGGGCCGGGCACTTGGCGCCAGTAATGGCGAAGTCGAGCGCCTTGTACGTGTACTTGGGCTGAGCTTGTGCCGAGTGCGTGAACGAGGCGATGGCCAGCGCGACTGACGCGCCGATTACGATGAGTGTTTTGTTCACGGCATATCCCCCGACGGGCATCATAGCTCACCGGCGCGGCGGACGGATCCTGGTTTGGTGGTGACGAAAAACAGGGAGGCCACGAGCGCGCCGACTGCGGTGACCGGCCAGAATGCCGTCTGGCCAACGTGGTGCGCCGCTGCGCTGTCTACCGCGAAGCCGAGCAGCGGCGCCAACAGCGCGGTGGCACCACTCTTGGCCTGAGACTCGATGGACAGCACGGTGGCCCCCGCCCCCTCCTGACTGTGGATGTCGAACCGGCTCATGAGCACCGGGCGCCACAGGTTCTGAATGACGTAAAGGCCGGCAAATCCGAGGATCATGAGGCTTTGCGTCACCCAGTATGCGCCGAAGTACATGATCGGGGTCAATGTGGCGAGTACGAGCGCAAAGAGTCCCCACAGAAACCGCGCTGCGCGATCTTCGTTGCCGCGTGCCCCCACGAGTCGATGTGCGTTGCGGCTGGCGAACGCCGAAACCAGGAACAAGGCGAAGTAAACCGGCACGACGAGGATGACGACTCTCTGCTCCTCATGGCCGAGCGCGCCGGCAAACAGGGCCGCAGTGAGGGGGAGGGCAGCGGCCTTGAGAATCGGCTGAAGGTAGTCCTTCGACGCGGCGAAGAACCCGCCGAAGCCCATGGACTCGAACAGCAGGCGCCGGATGTCCGTTTGCCGGACCGACGTGCGCAGCGCTTGTTTCAGGTGGTGGAAGACTTCGGCGAGCGACCGCTTGTCCCCCACGGCGCCGTCCACCTCGCTGGGATATCCAGCGAAGTTGATCACGTTCAGCAAGTACGGGGGGATGGAGAAGAAGAACACGTAAACGTAGCTTCGCGTCACGAACACGAACACCCCGGCGAGCACCACCGATACGGCTGATCCAATCTTGCTCCACGAGCGTGTATAGCCGTACACCGTCGTGCGTTCGTTCTCGCGTCCGTGCTTGCGCAGCCAGGTGAAGATCATGGCCTTGTGGGTCCCCGTGCGGAACGCGTCGCCGACGGCGTAAAACACCATGGCGATGAACAGCAGCGGTATGAGCGCGTTCATGCCGATGTAGTCGTGCTGCGCCGCGACTCCGACGCTGCCCATGATCGCGAAGCTGACGATGTAGCTCGCAAAGCTGAACATCATGCACTTGCGCCGGCCCCACAGGTCGGCAATCGCCCCGGTGGGAAGCTCCATGAGGTTCTGCGCGACCTGGCGAAACGCGATGAGCCCGCCGATCCACGCGAAGCTCAGCCCCATATCGAGAAAAGCAAGCCACAAAAACGGCTCGAAGTAGCGCTGGTTCTTCAAGAACCCGTAGAGACTAAAGCGACGCAGCATTTTCCAAGCCCTGGCGAGCTCGCGTTGTTCAGTCGTAATGGTAGCCGGCGGCGAGCACGAGCGCCACGTCGCGGCTCAAAGCGGCAGCTGGAAGTCCATGGCCACGTCGGTCCGCCAGCCGTGTTGGGTTCGGGTGCCGCGCACGACGACGCAGAAGGTCGAGGTCTGACCGTATCGCCTGCCGATTCCGGCCCCCATCATCGCTCCGTCGCCATCGCTTCCGGTGATACCTGCGGCTTCGAGCAGCACCACGGTGTGACTGCGCTTGGGCCGCACGGCGAGCAGCAGCCGGGCGCCGGCGAGGGCGCGGAAATTGCGCTTGCCCATCCGGTGCTGCATTTCGACGAAAGGCAACACGTGCGTGTGCTTTCCCCAGCTCCATGCTTCGAACACGATGGGCCACGAAAGCACGAGGCCGGGTTGCGCGTGCTCGGTGATCGGTACCTCGAACCGCACATCCGGGATTATCATCTCGCCCACAATGACGATGATTGCCAGGCCAGCCGTTGGATCGAACGCCGGGCCGTCGCCAATCGCCTCGGCGCGGCGTGGCGCGGCGATGAACGCGCACACAAGGGCGGCGACGACGGCGAACCGCAGCACGCGAGGACACATGACGGGGGATGTTGTGGGCATACTCAATGCTCAGTGCATTTCCAGGGCCATGCACCGTTTTTCGCGGACGCTTTAAAACATACGGCCGCATGGCGGCCGCGCGCACACCCGAAACTGTCTCGGCGACTGTCTCGTGTGAGAGGATTCGAGACAGCTGCCGGCCGATCAATGACGTGTGGTCGCGGTCGTACCCGTCATGGCACAGCGCGTGCAGCCGAACACGGCGAACACGAAAAGGAGATGGTATGTCCGACACAACGCAGGTCCGGCGCTTGAGCCGATGGTGGTACGCCCTCGCACTGGCGATTGGCTTCGTCGGCTGTGGCGCGACCGCCGGTCTGGGGTTTTACCGCCTGGACCAGAAGCTGGACAGCATGCATCGCGGCGTCATGCCGGGCAAGCTTCGCATGGAGCTCGCCAGTGGATCGTACACGATCTATCACGAGCGACACTCGACGGTAGACGGCAAGCTCTATTCGAGCACCGACATTGGTGGTATGCGCTGCCGCCTCACCGACACTGCCAGTCATACGCCGGTAGAGTTGAGCGTGCCCGGCACGAGCACGTCGTATGAATTCGGGTCGCGCAAGGGCGCGTCCTTGTGGAGCTTCGACATCGCGCACGACGGAACCTACGAGCTGCAATGCGTCGCCGAAGGCGACCAACACCACGCCCCGGTCGTTCTCGCGGTCGGCGACGGCGTCGGCGGCATGATTGTCATGACGCTGTTGGGGATGTTCGGATTCGCGCTCGTGGGTGGTGTGGGCATGTTTATTGTTCACCGCAAGCGCAAACGCTGACCCCGACTCAGCACTAGCGCCCTCGCCGCCGCGGAGTAGACTCCATCCGAGCCGACAATGTATGTCATCCAAAAACGAGCGCTCGCAGTTGCGGCGATCTTGGCGCTGGCCGGACAGACTGCGTGCACGGCGTCCACGCCACCAGCAACAAAGCGTCCGAGCTCTGGTGCCCCCGCCTCCGACGCCGTCACGTTCTCCGTGGGTTTCGACTCGCGCGTCGAGCTTTTGTACATATTGAGCCGCCTCGCCGGAGCGCCGGAGCATTCAGCGATCGCCGCGAACGCCTACGTGCGAGATGTCGACGCATATTTTGGCCGATACCGATCCCATGCGGCCGTGCTCGCGTCGCGGCAGCTCGTGTCGCGCGGCGCGATGCGCTACGACGCGCCCGCTGCGCTGGCACTTCAGCTGACAGCGGATTCGTTTCGGTTGATACGCGCGCCGGCAAAACGGGGGACGCTGGTCCCGGATTCGCGCTGGTCCGGTGTCGACATCCCCGCGTACGTGCGCACGCTCCGTCGCTTTGCCGTCGACACGCACTTCGACCAGTTCCTGGCGCGGCACAAAGACGGGTTTCGCCAAGCGACGCAGCGATACCGCGCGGTGGTGAATGGGCTCGGCATCCTCGACTGGATGATCCGGAACGTCGGGCCACAGCCAAAGGCTCGTCACGTCGTGGTTCTGTCTTTTTTGATCGGGGACGACAACTATGCGCC
>Ga0114931_10003566_pt1 | contig 19663 bp, 16 predicted proteins | sample 2SBtaG_FD_89579 | JGI IMG/M metagenome (GOLD analysis project Ga0114931, IMG submission 89579) | Deep subsurface microbial communities from Kolumbo volcano to uncover new lineages of life (NeLLi) - 2SBTROV14_V59a metaG | ecosystem: Environmental > Aquatic > Marine > Volcanic | place: Kolumbo...
CCAACATCGGCATAGCCCTGATCATCTGTGAAAACAATGATGATATTGGGCATTTTATTAGGCTTGGAATATACCCAGACCGGCAGCACAGCACCTGCTGCTCCAATGCCCAAAAGCTTTAAAAATTGTCTTCGATTGAAATTTTCAGAGGCCATGATTTGCTCCTTTCATGTTGAAATCGCATACGTCATGGTAAACTTAAAACTTAGGCTCGTTAATTTATTCGGAAATATAAAAATAATTATTTCCATAGTCAAGGTATTGCCTGTATATTATATTGATTTTTGCTCAAAGATAGCTGGCCATAAAAAGGGTTTTGGTCAAAGCCAATAATGACATCTAAGCAGCAAAGCATCAGGAACTTTTTATACTCATCGAATCAGAGCTTTTTGTAAAAGACTTTGAGGGGCAACATGATAGTCGACTTTACGCAGCAGAGCAATGGAGACGCGAAGGGCAAAAATATTAAAAATGGAATTCCGTTTAAAGCTGCACTGCACACAAAAACCATTATAGCCATTGCCGGAGGAAAAGGCGGCGTTGGCAAAACGCTTGTCACAGCAGGTATGGGCGTTGCCCTTGCTGAAATGGACAAAAAAATCGTTGCTGTTGACGTTGATTTTAGCGGTGCAAATTTGCACCAAGCCCTCGGTATTATTTCACCACCTCTTACCCTTGCCGATTTTATTTTTAAGCGTCAAAAAGATATTAACAAACTCGCCATTGAAACTTCAATTCCAAATCTTCATCTCATTGCCGGAGATGCAGGAACACCTGGAATCGGAAATTTAAAATATTGGGTAAAGAAAAAAGTTCTCCGCCACCTGCGAAACATTGATGCAGATGTTGTATTGCTTGATATTGGTGCAGGCAATGCGTTCAATCAACTGGATTATTTTAATTTTGCTGACCATGGAATTATTATTATTACACCCGAACCAATGGCAATACAGGATGGTTATAATTTTATAAAAGTCAGCCTGTTTCGTAAAATTTACAATATCTTTTCTCATTATTCGGAGTTAAGAAATACGATCAGAACCTATTTCTCCCGGATGGACGAGCATACGCCGATGCTTAAAGATTTTCGCAAAACAGTCGAGAAAGCAGGGAGTATTGCCGTTCAAAAATATGACCGCCTGTTAGAAAATTTTCGTCCAAACTTGATTGTGAATATGATCGAAGACCAGGGCGACTATAAGGAGAGTCTTGCCATACAAATTGCAGTACGTGATATTCTAAATATCGATTTTGACCAAATTCATTTTGTTCGCTACGATGATAAAATACGCCGAGCCGCGAAAATGATGCGTCCTGACTTGCTCATGTCAATGGATATCGATGCCGCTGCTGATATCCGCCGATCTGCAAAAGGCCTGGTTTTCGGACAAACGGAATCCATTCCCGATGCCCCCGCTTCCCTGAAGGCCGAAAAAGAAAGTATTGATTCCGGACAATTGGATAAAGTCATTTGTTCCATGCGATGTTCATTGTGGGGAAATTGCAGTGCACAAAATGGTGGACTTGCCTGCCGCATTCCTGTCGTAGGATATATGAATCAGAAATAATGAGTCGCCTTCGTTGTGTGCTATGCAGTTTTTTTTAAGGCAAAAGGAGAACGAACAACTGAGAAAGAAAAAGGGAGAGACTGGAAAACGGAAATCGAAAAAAAAGATTGGGCAATGGAACGCAGCATCCAGGACCCCGTATCGAATAACCAGTATTGAACCTGCTGTATCCAAAACCAAGTTTCGAATATCCACCCTTTAGTACCCCGCATCCCTTTTCAGGGCTTCGCTATCCAAGCAACGCTTCACATTACTTTCTCAAATCACTCCCCTCAACTCTGAACAATTCATTCGTTTTTTGTATTACAATTCTGGCAAATTTTTCGTGGTACATGATTCTGCTCATTTAATCCCTGTGGCAACAGTCACACAACTCTTTTAAAATCAACATAATTCAACCCAGAGCCTTTTATCGCAAACTTTGGCCCATCATTTGCTAAAGGAGGGTCAGAAGCGTCTTAGTAGAGCATGATTAGACGATCACACTTTGAATAGCATCTTTGATTTACCAAGAGGAATAAAATGCAAGAGCAATTTTTAACTCAACAAGGTAATATGCAGCCAGGCATACGGAAAAAATTGTTGGAAAACAAACCTCGAATCATCGCAGTCGGCGGTGGGAAAGGTGGCGTCGGAAAATTGGTTGTTGCTTCAATGCTAGGCATTTGTCTCGCAAGCATGAATAAAAAAACAGTACTCCTTGATGCCGATTTTTCCGGGGCAAATTTACACGGTTACTTGGGAACAATTAACCTGAATAAGACGCTTCGTCAATATTTCCAACGAAAGACGTATGACCTGAATGAGATAGTGCAACCAACGTTTTTCCGCAACCTGTTTCTTGTTGCGGGCACACCCGGGCTGCCTGGTGCAGCCCACTTTAAATATTGGGAAAAAGAAAAGCTCTTGCGCAACATTCACAAGATTTATGCAGATTATGTCATTCTGGACCTTGGCGCCGGAAATGATTATAATACGGCAGATTTGTTTCTCGATGCCGACGACGGAATTATCGTGGCAAATAATGATACATTGTCTATCCATGACGCTTACGGGTTTATACGCGTAGCGCTTTTGAGAAAGTTGCAGCGAACATTTCGCAACTGGCCGGAAATTATGGACCTGCTGGAACAAGTCGGGCATATAGGAAACGGTTCAGTCGTACAGCCGATGAAGGATATTCTGCGTCAAATGGACAGATTTCCGAATACCCTCAGGCTATTGATCGAGAAACAAATTGACGCTTTTCGGCCAAAGGTCATTCTGAATGCTGTTGAGGAAACAGATTCCCGCCATGAAGTCCAGGCATTGCGTCTGGCGGCAAAAGATTTACTCAACGTTCAATTGGATTATTGGGGACAAATTCGGTTTGATGAAAATATTCGAACAGCAATCAGAAATCTGCGACCGGATCTGTTTCTTGCCGCTGACGGCAATGCTTCGGAAGATATTGTGAGGATGGTCAACACCAATATCATTGCCCGGGAACTAAAAGCAGAAAATCCGGAATCAAATGGATGGGCAAAGCTCGACACATATTCACACATTCAAAACACAGAGCATCATGTTCCTATTTGCAGTTTTCGCTGTATCGCCTGGAATTGTTGTGCCAAACGAAACGGCGGCGCACCCTGTACAGTCCTGTCACCAGTACCCATTCGCAAAGCAGCATCTTTTTGAGCAACTTTTTCGGAGAGCATTTTTGAAAATATGTGCAACATTTTAGAAAAGCAGCTTTGGGCACCATGAACTGGCAACGCGTGAGACCCCGGTGTTATTCAACAATAGTGAGGCAACACGACTATTAACATCGGGGTTTCCCATTTTTCCAAAAGGATTAAAGAAAAATAGTAACAAAAGTCCCCTTGTTCTTCTCACTTTTCACATTCAGTTCCCCGCCATGGTCAGCAATAATTCGATTGACAATGAAAAGCCCTAATCCTGATCCTTTTTCTTTTGTCGTAAAATAAGGTCGAAATGCTTTAGCAAGAGTTTCATCATCCATACCGCAACCATGGTCAATGATTTCAATCCGAACTTGCGGCTTTTCTTTTGCTGTATTAACAAGATTTACGTCGACTCTGTCACCCGGACTGGATGCCTCCATTGCATTTTTGAGCAGATTATGCATCACCCGGCGGAACTGTTCTTTATCCAACTGAATGAGAGGGACGTCATCATCCAGATTGAGGTTGATCGAAACTTTGTGAATCTCTCCTTCAAAAAGCCTGGCAGAACTTTTGATGATTTCGCGTATATTTTCAGGCTTTAGTTCCAGATGCGGCATTCTGGCAAAATCGGAAAATTCGGTAGCTATTCTGCGCATGGAATTAATTTCGTCTTCAATGATGCGAAAGGATTCTTTAATATCAGCGTTTTCCAATTGCTTTTGGGAAAGAGTTGATTTGAGACGATAGAGGGAGAATTGAATTGGTGTCAGAGGATTTTTTATTTCGTGGGAAACCTGTCGCGCAACATCCCGCCAGGCTGCTGCCCGCTCGGCGCGTTGCAGGTTCTCGCGGCTCGCTTTGAGTTGGCTTGCCATATTGTTAAATGAATCAACAAGGAATGCAATCTCATCTTTGGCTTTTGCGTCAACGCGGTGTGAGAGATCACCGGAACCAATACGCTTCATCCCGTCTGATAGCTGGCGGATGGGTTCGCTAATACCTTTGGAAATCGTTTTTGCGGAATAAACCGTTATGATGACCAGCACGATGATAAAAAGGACGGCAATGGCCCAGATCAATCCCTGGGAAATGAATGTTTCCTGCAATAAGCTTAATGACGCATAATTTCTCAGAGCCCAGGCGATATATTCTTTGGATTTGGCAACAGAATCCGGTAATCGGAATCCCACAAAGTTGCAAGTGGAATCGTTGACAAGTTTGTAAGATTCAAACAGGTTGACGGCATTCCAGGTGATGAGCGCATTTTTTCTCTCTCCTACCCGAATAGACCGAAAATCTTCTGTCGTGAAATCATCAATTGTCCTGTTTAAATTCTGATCTGCGGATACAAAGTGTTGAATAACCGGTTTGCCCTTAAGCCATGAAATTTGCCCGGCGTAGCTCATCCCTTCCTTTTGTAATTCCGCAACATGCACGGTGCGAATATCAGGATGGTTTTGGTGAAACTGCTCACCCTGTTGAGCCAGTTGTGAGCGCATCATTTCCAGAGATTGAGCAAGCGCGCGCTCGACATCCGGCAGCATAAACATTTCCGTGCTTTTCGTGATGAGGAAGCTCAGGGACAGAGTAAGGGGCACGGCAGGAATCAATACAAAGAGAAAAAAAAGGATCGTGAGGCGGGCCTGGAAGCGGAACCGGCCTTGTGCGCGACGCCACAGCAAAATGCTATATCCCGCAAGCCCGATAAAAATGAGGCCAATCCAGATTAAAAAGGCAGTCATTTTTCCCTCAATTTACATTTTTGCACATGGATCTTAAAGTGAAAACAATCGCAACGAACCGATCTAAATATTATCCGCCATTCATCATCAACCATCAACCATTAACTATCAACCATTAATCCTCTTCCTTTTGAGCAAATATTGCAATAAAGCGCGGTCAAAATCTTCACTCGTATCCATCAAAACATAATCAATTCGGTTTTCGCGGCACTGCTTTTTATAGGTATCGATAAACTCCGACATCCGTTGCCGGTATTCTCCGCGAATATGCCACGGCTGGGTGGCCAGTTTTTCGCCGGTTTCCATGTCCTGAAAAACAGCATCCCGGGTGAAATCAAATTGGCGTTCAAAAGGGTCCAGAATATGAAAGACAATAACCTCATGCTTTTTATGCCGAAAATGTTTTAGCCCGGCCATCACCTTGTGCGGATCGTCCAATAAATCCGAAAAGATAATAACCAGCCCGCGACGATGCATTCTTTCCGCTAATTGGTGAAACGTCTTGGAAATATTTGTTTTGGAACGACTTTTCGTCCGTTGCAATTCCTGCAGAATTAGCGAAAGATACGTATTTACCGAACGGGGGGGAAGAAATTTTCTTATTTTTTGATCAAAAGTAATGAGCCCGACCGAATCGCGTTGTTTCAACATCAGGTAGGAAAGACCGGCCGCCAGATACGTAGCGTATTGCAGCTTGTTTAAAGTGTGTGATGTAAAACCCATTGAAGCAGAAGCATCGATAAGCAAATATGATTTTAAATTGGTTTCCTCTTCAAACTGCTTCACGTAATAACGGTCGGTTTTGGCGTACACTTTCCAGTCGATATGACGCGTGTCGTCTCCGGGCATATATTGCCGGTGTTCTGCGAATTCTACGCTGAAACCGTGGTAAGGGCTTTTATGCAAACCGGTGATAAAACCCTCAACCACCAGCCGTGCTACAAGATTCATGTTTGCCAGTTTGGAAACAGTTTCCGGCTGCAAAAAACGACGATAATCCTGTACTTCCTTTGCCATGTGATCAGGCCCCGCCGTCGCCGATTAACTTGTCAATGATGTGTGTCGCGGTGATCCCTTCGGCTTCGGCATTAAAATTGGTTACCAATCTGTGACGCAAAACGGGTTTTGCCACTGCGCGAATATCTTCGATATCCGGTGTGGGACGGCCTTCAAGAATAGCGCGTGTTTTTGCGCCGAGTACCAGGTATTGTGAAGCCCGCGGCCCGGCACCCCAGTTTATCCAGTCTTTAATAAATTTTTCAGCGCTGTTACTGTCCGGTATCGTCTTGCGAACCAATGATACTGCATACTGAATGACATTATCTGCCACAGGTACACGGCGAACCAAATCCTGCAACTCTACGATTCGTTCACTATCCAGCACTTTTTTTAAATCCGCTTGATACGAAGACGTTGTTGAACGGACGATTTCTTCTTCCTCGCTTTCATTGGGATAATCGACCCAGAGATTAAACATAAAACGATCTAGCTGCGCTTCTGGCAGAGGATATGTTCCTTCCTGTTCAATCGGGTTTTGCGTCGCCAGAACAAAAAACGGCTCATCCAGCTTGTGAGTTTCGCCGGAAGCACTGACTTCATGTTCCTGCATAGCCTGCAGCAAAGCCGACTGAGTTTTTGGCGGTGTTCTGTTTATTTCATCTGCCAGAACGATATTGGCAAAAACAGGCCCTCTGACAAATTTAAATGCTTTTCGTCCGGTTGTCTGATCTTCCTCTATCACCTCTGTTCCGGTAATATCCGAAGGCATCAGATCGGGCGTAAATTGTATACGGCTGAATTTCAAATCCAGCACGCGCGCTACGGTGCTGATGAGCAATGTTTTTGCGAGTCCCGGCACCCCAACCAAAAGACAATGTCCTCTGGAAAACAACGAAATCAACAATTCATCTATAATCTTTTGCTGACCAATTATGACTTTACCTATTTCATTAATTATTTCCGCGTGCGATTTTTTCAGTTCCTGTACGATTTCCATATCGCTTGCATCCTGTTTCACCGCCACCTTTATGTTTCCTCCATGAATTTTTAAAATTTATAACAAGTATCGATGCCCATGGATGGGTCGTGGGCATTCGGAGTTATTCGAACTGCTAAATAGAATTACTAACCCATAGATTTCTTTTTAGTTCCGCTGAACTTAGGAATTTTTGCAGTCAAAGTCAACCCGGTTATCCTGGTTTCGGCAAGATCTCATTCCGGTTCCGACGATAGGAGGATATTGGAATCCCCTTACTAAATGAAGAGATTCCGATACCACGGGCATTTCGATCGCATTCCGCTCCACTGCAACCGGAATAACACTGAAGGGCTGAACGGTTCCTTTCATTTTTCTTTTTTCAGGACTTGAAGTTTAATTTCAAAATTCATAAGTTGCATTATGGAAAAAATAAATTTAACAGGACTAACCCAGGAAGAGCTGGAACAATTTGCCGTCGATCACGGAGAAAAATCCTTTCGCGGCCGACAACTGTTTAGCTGGATTTATCAGAGAAAAGCGACTAATTTCGGAGAAATGACGAATCTGTCTAAAACTCTGAGAAATAAATTTCAGGATTTGGCAACAATCGGGCAATTGCAAATTGCCGAAAAGTCCCAGTCCCCTGCCTCGGATTCGATCAAGTACCTTTTTCGGCTGCAAGACGGGAATTTGATTGAATCTGTTTTTATTTCAGAAAGTAACCGCCGCACGCTCTGCGTTTCCTCCCAGGTTGGCTGTGCCCTCAAATGTACTTTTTGCGCTACCGGTAAATTGGGCTTGAAAAGAAATTTAACCGCAGGTGAAATCGTTGATCAGGTAATTTGCGTGGAACGAGATGCGGGCCTTGAATTAACCAATATTGTTTTTATGGGAATGGGCGAACCTTTTAAGAATTATGAGAATGTTATTCAATCTGCTTATCTGATGAATCACGAGAACGGCATCGCTATTGGTACGCGGCACATTGTCATTTCCACGGTGGGAATTATCCCGGCACTCTATCGCTATACGGATGAAGGCCATCGTTTTAAGCTGGCGATTTCTTTACATTCGCCATTCAACAAAGATCGCCAGAAGCTGATGCCGGTCAGTGCGAAATATGATGTTGACAAACTGATTGATGCGGTGAAGTATTATATGAAAAAATCCCGACACCGCCCTACTTTTCAATATGTGCTTATTGACGGGATTAACGATCGCAATAAAGATGCACATGGCGTGAGAAAATTGTTGCAGGGCATTCGCTGCAAAGTGAACCTTATCCCGTACAATCCGACGGTACCTGCATTTAAACGCCCGCCGCGCGAACATGTCGATCAGTTTGCCCAGTGGCTTATGCCCATTCACGCGCCGATCTCGGTTCGCTGGAGCAAGGGTGATGACATTGAAGCGGCGTGCGGTCAGTTGGCCGGTAAATTTGTTGAAACCCCTGAGATGACTTGAGGACTGTGCAAGCTGTCGACAAGGTCCATTCAAGAGCCTCCCGCAGGTTTTGCAAGAAATATAGAGACTCGGTGCTTGTTTGATTTAACAAAAGGTAAAAATTGGTTTGTTAGTTTTTTGAAACAATCGAGAAAAAATGCACAAGAGTATGAGAAAACCGGTGATCGGTGTGATGGGCGGCGCAAGTGTTTCGCCTGATGTTGAAAAAATGGCTTTTGAATTGGGCGCTTTGGTTGCAGCGGAAGGCTGGATTCTGCTCAATGGCGGCAGGGATGCGGGTGTGATGCGCGCATCTGCGGCAGGTGCGAAATCCAAAAACGGATTGACTATTGGCATTTTGCCCGGAGCTTCTAAAAGTGATGCAAATCCTTTCATCGACATCCCCATCGTTACAAATATGGCCGATGCGCGAAATCTTGTAAATGTATTATCCAGTGATGTGGTTGTCGCCTGCCCGGGTTCGGCAGGAACAATAACCGAAGTGGCAATGGCGCTGAAAAATGGAAAAAAGGTTATTCTATTACAGTTCGATTTAAGGAACGCGTTTGCATTATTTGCGGAAAACAGTCGGCTTGAGTACGTTGATAATCCGAAAGAATGTGTTGAAAAGATTAAAAGGATACTATGCAGATAATGTTCAGCTTAGGTTCCTAAATAACAGGTGCGACGCGTTTTAATTTAACGGACGCCGCACCTTTACGACTCTTAATCTTTACTGCCGTCCAAGAAAAAAGCTGAACCCAACCGACGCATTCCAGCCGCCAAAGTTTTCCGTGCCGTTCAACGGTGTGGAAAAATCGCTCATGAACATGTACCCGCCGCTGACGTCAATTGAAAACCAACTCGTCAATAGCATATTCACGCCCGCACCCAGCTCTGCTCCCACTGTCGTTTCGGTGTGAGATTCATTCACTGTCACAAGGCCGACTTTTTGCGTGGCTTCCATGCCGATGACAGGACCACCTGCCGCCAGAAAATAGGGGTGGAATCCCGTATCAAGCCCATGAAAAATGTAGGTGCGTAATCCCAGCATGATGGGCATGATCGCAACCGCATGGTTTGTTTCTCCCCAAAAATTGACCTCGGATTTTGCCTCAAGCGCATGCATACCAAGTGACAAGTCTCCCCATAGTCCTGCGGCGACGTGCCGTCCGAGTTCCACAGACCCGAATGCTCCTTTTCCTTCATACGAATTTTTGACCGTCCCTGCAGCCGAAACAGATGAACTCGCTTCCGCCTGATTCATCATGCCGATTTTTGCGCTGATTCGTGTTGATCTGAACAGACCGCCGGCAAAGGACGAATGCGCTACGAAAATGCCCGCAATCATAACGATGAAAAACGTTTTCACTTTCATGGTGTTCTCCTTGTTTAATGAAAAAAAGCTTCGCCATTATACGCCCTTCTTCCTATTTGTTTATGATATATGTCACATCAGCAAATAAATATTATTTGACATTGTAAATGAATTTTGGTAGGTTTCGTGTCCCTAAAAAAATGAAATACGAAATATGGGGAGGAAAAGTGAAAAAAATAATAGGAATTCGGCGCGAGGATAAGAATGAATGGGAGAGAAGAGTTCCCATTATTCCCGCGCATATCCGAAAACTGGAGGATGTCGATATTCGTGTCTGCATCCAGCCACAAAAAAACCGGGCATTTGCAGATAAGGAATATCTCAGTGCCGGAGCAAAGGTGACTGAGGATATTGAGCCATGTCCTGTGATTTTAGGTGTTAAAGAAATTCCGACATCGCTTTTACGGCCGGATAAAATCTATCTCTACTTTTCCCACACTATTAAAGGCCAGCCGTATAATATGCCCATGCTGCAAAGACTTGTCGATTTGAAATGTACTCTCATCGATTATGAATGTATCAAAGATGAAAACGGTAAAAGGCTTGTTTTTTTCGGACGCTATGCGGGGCTTGCCGGTATGATCGACGCGCTGCACATTTTGGGAAAACGGCTAAAACAGCAGGGATTAAATTCACCTTTTGAAAAAATCAAACCCGCCTACAAATATCATGACTTGGAAGAAGCGAAAAGCGATATAGCCCTGGTTGGGAAAAAAATCTCCGAAAATGGACTGCCCGCCGACATCGCGCCGATGGTTGTCGGATTTGCCGGTTACGGGCACGTATCAAAAGGAGCACAGGAAATTTACGATTTACTGCCGGTGCAGCAGATCACACCTCGTGAATTGGTCTCAAAAAAAATAAAAAGTGATCAACTCCTCAAAGTTGTTTTTAAAGAAGAGGATATGGTTGTACCGGTTGATTCATCGCAATCCTTTTCTTTGCAAGATTATTACGAGCACCCTGAAAAATATGAATCCCGCTTTGAAAAGTATTTGCCGTTTATGACCATTCTGCTGAACGGCATCTACTGGGAAAATCGTTACCCACGATTGGTAACAAAGAGCTTTTTGAAAAAATATTTTGCAGGTGAAAAACAAAAACTACAAATCATCAGTGATATAAGTTGCGATATTAACGGGTCGATAGAATGCACTGAAAAAACGACGATACCGGACGAACCCGCGTTTGTTTATAATCCGTTGACAGATACAATTTCTGACGGAATTGAAGGGCGCGGCATCATTGTGCTTGCCGTGGATAACATACCTGCTGAACTGCCGCGTGATTCCTCTGCCGCATTCAGTGAGGCGTTATGGCCGTTTATTCCCGGCATAGTGAACGCAGACCTGGATCAGGATTTTCAAAATTGCAATTTGCCTGCGGAAATCAAGCGCGCGGCTATTCTTTATAAAGGACAACTAACGCCCGCCTATCGTTATTTAAACGAACATCTCGATCGTGCAAAGGAAACGAAAATCTGATGAAAAATGTTTTACTCCTTGGTGCGGGGCTGGTTGCAAAACCATTGATTCGCTACCTGCTGGCTAGGGAGGGGATTCATCTTTTAGTCGCAAGCCTGAACATTGACAGAGCGAATATGCTTGTGAACGGTCATTCTCGCGGAAAGACACTCGAACTGGACGTCAATGACAGCGAAAAACTGGAACATTTGATTGCTGATGCTGACCTTGTCATCAGCTTGTTGCCATACACTTTTCACGTGCAAGTTGCAGAGTTATGTTTGAAACATGCAACACATCTTGTAACAGCCTCCTATGTCAGCGATGCGATGAAAAACCTCGATGCCCGCGCAAGAGAGAGGGGCGTTTTATTGTTGAATGAAATCGGCCTGGACCCGGGAATTGACCACATGTCCGCCATGAAAATCATTCACCATATTGAAAAAAGAGGCGGCCGGGTCACTTTATTTGAATCCTGCACCGGAGGCTTGCCGGCACCGGATGCAAACGACAATCCTTTTGGCTACAAATTTTCCTGGAGTCCCCGCGGCGTGTTGATGGCCGGAAGGAATGCAGCACAATTCTTACGTGACGGCAAAGAGATAAAAATTCCCGGCGAGGAATTATTTAAAAACCACTGGCCCAAAGTTATTGAGGGACTGGGTGAACTTGAAGTTTACCCGAACCGCGACTCGATTTTGTACAAAGATTTATACGGTTTTAAAAATATTGAAACACTTTTCAGGGGCACCCTTCGATATCCCGGATGGTGCGAAACGCTTGAAAAAATCGTACAACTCGGATTTCTCAATGAAACGAGAAATCCCGAACTTGAGGGAAAGACGTATGCTGAAATGATGGCATCGCTTATTGGTGCCGAAAATAGTGATGCTTTGATGGAAAAAACAGCGGCATTTTTAAACATCTCTGTGGCTTCCGCCATCATGCAGCGTCTGGAATGGCTGGGATTATTCAGCAACGAAAAGGTCGTGGCTGAGCCGCCAACCTTACTTGATGTGCTCACTATGCGCATGCTTGAAAAAATGTCCTACAAAAAAGGCGAACGCGATATGGTTGTCATGCAGCATGATTTTATTGCAGATTTCCCTAATGGGGAAAAAGAACAGATCACGTCTCTGCTTATTGATTATGGCGTTCCAAACGGCGATTCTTCCATGGCACGCACTGTCAGCCTGCCCGCTGCAATTGCAGCGAAATTGATACTCGATCGGGTCATCAATGTTTCCGGGGTGCACATTCCGGTCATTCCGGAAATCTACCAACCGGTTCTTGATGAACTGGAAAAAACAGGGATCAGATTTAAAGAAAAGATAACGCCTGTCGAATGATTTCCCAAAAGACTTATGCGTCTTGGCCAAATTGTGCTGTCAGTTCATTTTTCAGTTCCTTCACTTTGGCTGTGTTTTGTTGGGCCAGGTCTCTCCTTTCATCCGGATCAACAGCCAGATTATATAGTTCGTCTGTCCCTTCATCCGGATTCTTGCCGGTGTGAACAAGTTTCCAGTCGCCTTTTCGTACAGCCATTTGATGTCCCGTGCGCCAATAAAGCACACGTTCAGGAACGTTGCCATTTCCTGTAATAGCCTGCCAAACGTCTTTTCCCTCATATTTCATTTGCGGCGTTGTATGCACGCCGACAAGATGCGCAATAGTCGGCAGAATGTCGTAAACAATGATCGGCTCATCAACCTTGCCCGGCATTAGTTTCCCCGGCCATTGCAGCATAGCCGGAACGCGGATTGCACCTTCGTAAACGCTTCCCTTCCAGTCTCGAAGCGGTCGATTGTCACCCAGACGATCATAAGGGCCGAAACGATTATTGTATTCGCCGTGAGATGTCCAGTTTTTCTGGCCGCCATTATCACTGATAAAAATGACCAGCGTCTCTTTTGCGATGCCTTTTTTCTTTATCGCTTTGAGAATCTGTCCCACCGCATCGTCCATGTGTGTGACGGAAGCAGCAAAAATACGGCGCGACTTGTTTTGAATGCTGTCCTTGTAGGGATCAATCCACCTGGACGGCTCCTGCAAGGGATAATGCGGTACGCTCCATGCCACATAAAGAAAGAAAGGTTTGTCTCCGCCGCCCCATTCATTGATCACACGGATGGCTTCGTTGCGTATGAGATCCGTTGCATGACCTTTTTCGGTTATAAAATGATCGTCGCGATGCCAACTTTTATCTCCATTTTTGTAATGATGTGTGTATTGATCAATTTGTCCGTGAAGATAGCCGTAAGTGCTGTCAAAACCGTATTTGCGCGGGCCAACCTCCGGTCGCAAACCAAGATGCCATTTGCCGCTGAGTGCTGTGCGGTAGCCGATGTCGCGTAATAAATCGGCAAGGGTCAGAGATTCATGGGGAAGCGCAAGTTTACTCCGACCGCCGATAGGTCCAAAAATTCCCCATCGACTGGGCGGTCTGCCGGCCAGCAAGGAGGCGCGTGTTGGTGAGCAGGTGGGATAGACATAAAAATGATTCAGTTCAACACCTTCCTGGATAAATTTGTCCAAATTAGGTGTTTTTATTTCCGATCCATGATAACCGACGTCACGCCAGCCCGCATCGTCCGCAATCATGATAACAATATTCGGTTTTGAAGATCGGGTTGAAGATGTGCAGCCAATAATTTGTGCAACTGAGGCAACTCCTGTTATTCCCAGGACTCCGGCAACGGATTGTTTCATGAATTGACGCCGGGTAACTGCAGGAGAATTTGAATTTTTCATTTTATCTCTCTCCTCATTTTGAACTGATAAAAGATTCAAAATATATCAATTAATAATGTAGATGCAAAGTTTTTTGTAAAGGGAAAATTAAGCATCGGTTAGAAGCGAAAAATCTCTGTTTTTGAGTTTCATCTTTTAAAACAAAGCTGTTTGCCAGAGATTTTGCCTTCGTTCTTTTTACCTTGATTGTTGACGAACCGTTTTTATATTTTCGTCCCGGATATTTACGCCGGACAATCGAATGACCCGGCAATAAAACTTGGGTTTTACTCTTTCCCCCTGACTTCTTTATTGACATTCATTGTAATTTGTGCTATATTTGCGATCCAAAAATGAACCGGTTCAAATATTTTCTTTCATTTAAAGCCTACATAAGGAGAGGGCCGTCTTATGAAAACATATTTATACCTTTCGCTTTTGCCGGAATCGCTCGTTGCTTCTATGCTGCCGCCTGAAGAATTTGGAAATTATTATGCGGTGGGCACAAAAAAAAGAACGCGAGGCCAGGCGATTTTTTTTGAAATCGACCCGGATTTCAAAAGTGATTATTTCCCTTTACAAGAAATCGAAAAACGTTGTGTCCCCCATCCTGACGGACAGCCAAAGCGTTCAGTTTATCTTTCAATCTACCGTGTCCTGGAGCATTTGCCATTGAGCGCTTTGAAGAATCTTTATCTCGTCACTGACGACGGACGCGTTCTGAGCATAGAAAAACAGGAATATCAGCCTGATCAGGAAAAGGAATTACATCTTTATCAGGAGATAGCCCCTGTCTCACCGCGAATTGCCAGCAATCTCAATCCCCTTGGTTTTTGTCATTATGTAACGGATACAGCGCAGCCTATTTCAGTACCGAAGCTTGTTTTTACGGAATTGCAACTGAATGGACTAGCGACTGATCCGATCAAGGCGACGACAGATAATTTACCCTATCCTAATATCGATCATCTGCGCGATTGCCTCGTCGGCCTGCAGGAACATCCTGAAAAGCCGACGAAAACAGTCATTCGTTATATGTTCCGCGATATTTTGTATCGAACAGTAAAAAACGGTTTTTTTGTCGGTAGTCAAAAAGAATTTATCTTCTATCCTTTTCCATCCTTAAAGGAGCTTGAAGGTAAGCATTATGCCTGGTGGCGTTCCGCGCTTACCCAGGGATTCGGATTTTAAGCATGTGGTTCGGTAACAAAAAGTTTACAAAGAAGAACGAGACGCAATTGGAGATGACAAATGTTTAGTAACTTTTTTTGGATTGTACCGTCTGCCTCAATCCTCGCCCTTATTTTTGCCTATATATTTTTCAAGCAAGTGATGCGCGAGAGTGAAGGCAATGAGAAAATGATAAAGATTGCAAGTCACGTGCGCAAAGGGGCAATGGCGTATCTGAAGCAGCAATATAAGGTTGTTGGCCTGGTATTTATCATTCTCACTATTCTTTTTACAATAATGGCTATTTTTAAAGTCCAAAACGGCTGGGTTCCCTTTGCTTTTTTAACAGGTGGCTTTTTTTCCGGTCTGGCCGGTTTTTTTGGTATGAAGACTGCCACCTATGCTTCTGCGCGCACAACGAATGCAGCACAAAAATCTTTGAATGATGGTTTGAAAGTTGCTTTCCGCAGCGGCGCGGTTATGGGACTCGTTGTTGTCGGTCTGGCTCTGCTCGATATTTCGATATGGTTTTCGGTTCTTCATTTTTTTATAAAAGAAGCAGACATTACGCACAAGATGGTCATCATTACCACGACCATGCTGACATTCGGTATGGGCGCTTCAACACAGGCACTGTTTGCACGTGTTGGTGGAGGCATTTTTACTAAAGCTGCGGATGTCGGCGCTGATCTTGTCGGTAAAGTGGAAGCCGGTATTCCTGAGGATGATCCGCGTAACCCGGCAACAATTGCTGATAATGTTGGCGACAATGTCGGTGACGTGGCGGGTATGGGTGCCGATTTGTACGAGTCCTATGCCGGTTCGGTTCTTGCAACTGCGGCCTTGGGCGCTGCCGCTTTTCTCAGGCAGGGCGCCGCAATCCAGTTAAAAGGTGTCCTGGCGCCGATGCTGATTGCTGCAATAGGAACAATTCTCTCTATCATCGGAATTTTTGCCGTTCGTACAAAGGAAGATGCGACACAAAAGGAACTTCTTAAAGCGCTCGGGCGCGGTATTAATTTGAGTTCTATTCTGATTGTGATCTTTTCCCTTGGGACCATTCTTTTACTAGGATTGCCGAATCCGTGGGGCATCTGGTTGTCCATTGTTTCCGGGCTGGTTACCGGAATTGTTATCGGCAAATCAACAGAGTATTATACTTCCGAGGCTTATAAACCCACGCGTAGCATCGCCGAGAGTGCTAAAACAGGACCTGCAACGGTGATTATCTCCGGTTTGGGAACCGGTATGCTCTCTACGGCTATCCCGGTTTTAACCATTGTAACGGGTACGATTCTGGCTTTTATGTTCGCAGCCGGGTGGAATTTACAAAATATCAGCATGGGACTTTACGGAATCGGTATCGCTGCTGTCGGCATGCTTTCAACACTGGGTATTACCCTGGCAACGGACGCCTATGGTCCGATTGCCGATAACGCCGGTGGAAATGCGGAAATGAGCGGCCTGGGAGAAGAGGTTCGTCGCCGTACTGATGCTCTGGATTCGCTGGGAAATACAACCGCTGCAACAGGCAAAGGATTTGCTATTGGTTCGGCTGCGCTTACCGGCTTGGCACTTTTAGCATCGTATATTGAAGAAATTAAAGTCGGCTTAATCAGAATAGGGCAAACGACGCTGCAACTAGCCAGCGGCCCTGTCCAGACATCCCACGCAACGTTGAACAACTTTATGGAATTCTATCACGTTAACCTCATGAACCCCAAAGTGTTAATGGGCATGTTCGTCGGTTCGATGATGGCGTTTATGTTTTGCGGATTGACCATGACCGCGGTGGGGCGTGCTGCTTCAAAGATGGTAGATGAAGTGAGACGTCAGTTCCGCGAAATAAAAGGTATTCTGGAAGGCAAGGCAGATCCCGATTATGCCAGTTGTGTGGAAATTTCTACACGTGGCGCACAGCACGAAATGATGCTGCCTTCCTTTCTTGCAATCATTGCCCCCATTGTTATAGGAGTGTTATTTGGTGTTGCCGGCGTTATGGGACTGCTGGTCGGCGCCTTGTCTGCGGGATTTGTATTGGCTATTTTTATGGCAAATTCCGGCGGCGCATGGGATAACGCGAAAAAATATATTGAAAGCGGTGTTATGGGTGGCAAAGGATCGACAGCACACAAGGCTGCCGTTATCGGTGATACCGTGGGTGATCCGTTCAAAGACACCTCCGGCCCAAGTTTGAATATTTTGATAAAATTGATGAGTATGGTTTCTATCGTTATGGCGGGATTGACCGTTCTGTATTCCTTACTTTAAAATCCGAAAGACGGAACCCCGAGAATGGGGAATATTTTTCGTGTGAAAAAAGGCGGCTAAATTGTTTGGCCGCCTTTTTCTTTTTGTTGTTTTTCTCGTTCCATCGCTCTGTTCTGTTAACGCAGAAATAACAGAGCAATCCCAATTACAGCGATAAAACTACCGACTACCGCGCGCATTGACGGCTTTGTTTTCCGTACAATGATAACCATGGGAATCACAAGGATGGGAACCGTGGCCAAAAGGGTGGAGGCAACTCCGGTTTCGGTGTGTTTTACCGCTACATTGGCAAGCCATACACCGAGATAAGGGCCGACCACAGAGCCTCCAAGTGTGGCAAACAGGGCCTTTTTGTCGCTTAGGGCGCCCATGATTGGTTTGAGTTGCCTTGTCAGCAGGGCAAACAGCCAAAGCGTTGCGGCTGCTGGCAGCATCCGAAGGATTGTTGCAGAGAGCGGGTCTATACCGTTTGAAAAACCCTGTTTAGCAAGGATAAGCCCAACTGCTTGCCCTAGTGCGGAAATGATCCCCAGAATAACCCCTTTTGTTTTTGATCCCCGTGTTTGTTCCGCCACATGTCTTTCGTTAACGACCCAAAAGATTCCCCACACTGTAACGACAATACCGAGAATGGCCGGCAGATCAATCCTTTCACCTAAGAGGAACCACGCAAGTATGGCGGTTATGGGCGGTGCCAGTGACAAAAGCAGCGTCGCCCGCCGAGGACCCAGTATGACGAGACTGATAAACAGCGCCCCGTCTCCAATAGCCAGACCGACAATACCGCTCATACCAAGCCAGAAAATTTCAGCATGGGTTGCCTGGAGCGGCAAAAATTCACCGCTTACAAAAAACAATGTTGTACACAGAAAAATACTGGCCAGCAAGATACGCAGCAGATTTGTCGGAAACGCACCGATGCGCTTTCCCGCCTCCTCGAATAACAGGGCTGTCATTCCCCATAAAAATGCGCCGCTAAGCGCCGAAATTTCTCCAATAAAAGGCAATTTTTCACTTTCGAATGGTACCTGATTTTTAATATTGAATTCTCCAATGTATTGATATAATACCTCATTCTCAAGAGGCAAAACCAACATTGCCGTTTTTTGCTGTTCGATGTAAGGACAAAACAATTGAATAACTAGTTTGCTGTCGATTGTTTTTTCTACAAATTATTATTCGATGAGTATAGTATTTGTGCTTTAAACTTGGGACAAATCTTACATGACAAATTCGTAAAAAGTCGAAAGGCCTGTCATCGCGAGGAGCGGAGCGACGAAGCGATCTCTATAAAACAGCACGTTAGTCGACATTCAGATTGCTTCGCTTCGCTCGCAATGACATTTTCGGACTTTTTATGAATGACTCTTACGTAAATATCATTCATAAATCCAGGGAGGTCTACTTTTATGACAAAAATTGTTTTACTGTATCTGTTATTTATTGTTCCGTAGTTGAGCTTTGCTGTAAGCAACGCCAGAATGAACGGTCAGAAAGAAATAACCATCAATCGTGTGCCAATGGAATTGGTGTTTACCTGCGATTTGGCAAGCCCGGGAACAAACTGGCCTTCGAATATTATTTGGACCTGAACGGAGACGGGGAAATTGGTCCGCAAGAAGAATCCGTCGAGTTTTATTATATCACAGACGGTATCGGCTGGATCAAAGATCCGGACGATTCTGAAAATGATTTTGCCGGAGATGAAACAAATGTGGATGGCAATGGACATGACAACATTTGTATTTCGGTTGTACCAGGCAGTTTCCGATGAAAATGGTGATTATAAACTCGGTGTCCTGCCCGGCACGCTTACCAGCCTGAACGCGCAAAAAGACGGCTATAATGTGGTAGCACCGTCTTTTCCATACGTCCAGATTGCTGTTTTTAATACCAATGGACAAAAAGTCCGATCATTGCTAAGCGGTTTTCTTCGCCCGGGAGAACATCAAATCGAATGGGACGGCAGGGACGACGCTGGAAATAAAGTGAGTGCCGGGGTTTACTTTTATACTTTAAAGAGCGGCCAAGTGTACAAGATGATGAAAATGATTCTTGCGCAGTGATATAAAAAGATAAACCTGTGTGCGACGCACTGGAAATGCGTCGCACAGGGTAGAGATAATCCTTCTACATCGTAATCCTTCATAAATCAAAAATCGTAAATCCTTGTTCGTAAATCAATCCATTTTATTATCAAGTGGATATAGAGGTGAACCAGTACGCCTGGACATCCGGTGCCCTTCGGGC